>Ga0194035_1000018_pt1 | contig 103800 bp, 106 predicted proteins | sample JunL2320m_MetaG_FD_148680 | JGI IMG/M metagenome (GOLD analysis project Ga0194035, IMG submission 148680) | Anoxic zone freshwater microbial communities from boreal shield lake in IISD Experimental Lakes Area, Ontario, Canada - Jun2016-L239-20m | ecosystem: Environmental > Aquatic > Freshwater...
CATTTCATATTGGAAGAGGCTCAGGCTAGACAAAGAGCGGGTACTATACTAATATCGCGAGCCATTCTGTTAGGTTACCGCCAACCGAACATTGAGGAGCCAATGAGAAAAAACTATCTGTTCACATCTGAGTCTGTCACGGAAGGACATCCGGATAAGATCGCCGACCAGATCTCCGACGGAATCCTTGATGCGATCATTGCCAAAGACAAATATGCCCGGGTGGCCTGTGAGACGATTCTGACTACCGGAATCGCCTTCGTGGCAGGAGAAATCTCCACCAAGGCCTATGTCGAGATTCCCGACATCATCCGCGAGGTCATCAAGGATGTCGGCTATTGCGACGCCGCGTGGGGGTTCGACTACCACACCTGTTCCGTCCTCACCGCCATTCACCAGCAATCCGGCGATATCTCCATGGGTGTGGATTCCGGCGGCGCCGGCGACCAGGGACTCATGTTCGGCTATGCGACCAACGAGACGACTGAACTCATGCCGATGCCGATCGTCCTCGCCCATCGGCTCACCAAGCGGCTGGCTGAAGTCCGGAAAAAGAACATCCTGCCCTGGGTCCGTCCCGATGGAAAATCTCAAGTGACCGTGGAGTACCGGAACGGCAAGCCGGTGCGGATCGACACCATCGTCGTTTCAACCCAACATAGCCCCGACGTGACGAACAAGCAGATCGAGCGCGACATCATGGAAAAAGTCATCAGGCCCATGATGCCGAAAGGGCTCTACGACCCAACGAGCGTGAAACACCACATCAATCCCACCGGCCGCTTCGTGGTCGGCGGTCCGATGGGCGATACCGGACTCACGGGCCGCAAGATCATCGTCGATACCTATGGCGGCCACGGCAGCCATGGAGGCGGCGCCTTCTCCGGAAAGGATCCCACGAAGGTGGACCGATCGGCCTCCTACATGGCCCGCTACATCGCGAAGAACATCGTCGCAGCCGGACTGGCTCAGAAGTGCGAAGTCCAGCTCGCCTATGCAATCGGCGTGGCCGATCCCGTTTCAGTGCTGGTCGACACGAAGGACACGGAAAAAGTGGCGGTCGAGAATCTGGACAAGCTCGTGCGGGCACACTTCCCCTTGACCCCTCGCGGCATCATCGATTATCTCAAGCTCCGCCGTCCGATCTTCAGAAAGACCGCATCATACGGACACTTCGGTCGGAGTGAGCCTGAGTTCACTTGGGAAAAGACCGACAAGGCCAAAATCTTGCGCAGAGACGCAGGACTGTAACAGAAGGCTGAGGCCAAGGTTAAGGATAAGCAAACTAAGGCTCAGGTTTAGGGACGAGGTTGGGTTCTTCACTCAGCCTCTGCCTTAGCCTGAGCCTTCTTTTCGACAAGGAGGTTTCTGTGGAATACGATGTGAAGGATATGAAGTTAGCAGACCAGGGCAAACTCAAGATCGAATGGGCCGAAGCCACCATGCCGGTGCTGCGCCTGATCAAGAAGCGGTTTCTGCGCGAGAAGCCCTTCGCAGGGCTCCGCGTCACCGCCTGTCTCCATGTGACGACCGAGACTGCGAATCTGATGAAAACACTCCAGGCCGGCGGAGCCGATGTCCGGCTCTGCGCTTCAAATCCACTCAGCACACAGGATGAAGTCGCAGCGGCGCTCGTTAAGCATGACGGTATTCCGACCTTCGCCATTAAGGGCGAAGACAACAAGACCTACTATCAGCATATCCAATCGGCCATCGCCCACAAGCCACAGATCACGATGGACGACGGGGCCGATGTTGTCTCGCTGATCCATTCCAAGCGGAAAGACTTGCTCAAGCATGTCATCGGCGGCACGGAAGAAACCACCACCGGCGTCATCCGGCTCCGCAGCATGGCCGAGAAGAAAGTGCTGAAGTTCCCGGTGATCTCCGTCAACGACGCCGACACCAAGCACCTGTTCGACAACCGCTACGGGACCGGCCAGAGCACGATCGACGGCATCATCCGTGCGACGAACCGATTGATCTGCGGCACCACCTTCGTGGTCGCCGGCTATGGCTGGTGCGGGCGCGGCATTGCGATGCGCGCCAAGGGCATGGGTGCCGATGTCGTCGTCACCGAAATCGATCCGGTCAAGGCCATTGAAGCGGTGATGGACGGGTTCCGCGTCATGCCGATGGAACAGGCCGCGCCGGTGGGAGATTTCTTCGTCACGGTCACCGGCAACCTCAAGGTCATCCGCAGTGAGCACTTCGCCGTGATGAAGGAAGGGGCCATCGTCTGCAACTCCGGCCACTTCAACGTCGAGTTGGACATTCCTGCCTTGGAGAAGTTAAGCCGCAAGAAGCTGCTCATCAGACCTGGCGTCGAGCAATTCACGCTGAAGACCGGCCATCGGGTCAGCCTGCTCGGCGAAGGCCGGTTGGTTAATCTCGCTACCGCGGAAGGCCACCCCTCCAGCGTCATGGACATGAGCTTCGCGAACCAGGCGCTCGGCGCCGAATACTTGGTAAAAAACTACAAGAATCTGGAGAAGAAGGTCTATCCGGTCCCGCCAGTGATCGACAAGGAAATCGCCAGGCTCAAACTCGCAGGGATGGGGATGAAGATCGATACGCTGACGAAGGAGCAAAAGAAATATCTGGCAAGTTGGGAGATGGGGACGTAAGGAACGGAGCAGCGCGGGGTGGTCCCTGTGCTCGCAGAACGCGCACAAAAAACAGTGCTCGTCCCATGCGCGCAAGTGGACCACCCCGCACCACTCCTGCCAGCAATGGAGGGGAAGTAATAGAAAGGCTACTGGAAACGGTGGCCTTTTTGTTTGTGGTCAAGGCAACGATATCGATGCCTCATACACACAATCCCGCGGGGCCTGTCGCTGACCAGCCCGTCCGTCCTCGCGCCCCGTCCGGTGTAAGAGGGGAACGGGTAGCCCGTTAGTCTCCTTTGCTCGCGCAACGCGCGGCCTCCGAAGGCCCTCGTTGGACGCGCGCAGTTAGAGACCATCGGGCTACCCTTCAACAGAAGATGAAGGCAAAGACGGACTGGTGCACAGATCAGCGCCATCCGCGATTAGAACCCATTACCCAGTCTGCTCGTAGGGAGTAAAGAAAAAGGCCGCCGCGGCCACATTGGTGCCGTTGTGGTGGTTGAGCGCGCATAGCCATCGCCCCTGTGTATCAGTCCGACGCTTGGCTCGCTGCACAACGGCGCGCGCCCCATGAATCAGCAGCGTCCGCACATACCGACTGCCGCGTTTCGAAATCCCGCCTAACCGCTCCTTGCCCCCACTGAAATATTGCCGAGGCACCAGCCCCAACCAGGCCGCCAGATGTCGACCGTTGTGAAACGCCTGGGGCCGACCGACGGTCGCCACCAGTGCGGTGGCCGTCAACGGACCAATCCCCGGCACTGCCGCCAGTTTCTGGCAGACCGGATGCGCCCGGTACACGCGTTCCACCCGCTGCGTCACCCGCTCGATGCGCGCGTCGAGCTCCGTCAGTTGCGCGTACAACTCGGAGAAGGTGTCGCGGGCAAAGACGGTCAATCCTGACGCCGTGTCATCCAGAAACCGGACGAGGGCGGGCCGGACCTTCCCCGGGGATGGCGCAATTACCAACCCATACTCGGCCAACAAGCCCCGGATCTGATTGATGACGGCGGTCCGATGTTTCACGAAGAGCAATCGCGTCCGGTGCACGGCCTGCAGGTCGGCTTGCTCCACTGTCTTGATCGAGACACAGCGCCTGGTGGGCCGAGTCACCGCTTCGCAGATCGCTTCCGCGTCTCGCCCATCATTCTTGTTGGTCTTGACGTAGGGCTTGACATACTTCGGGTGCATCAGCTTGACGGTATGCCCAAGCGGTTCAAAAGCCCGTCCCCAGTGCTGCGCACTCCCGCACGCCTCCATCCCGATCACACAGGGCGGCAGACTCGCCACTGTGTGTACCAACTGATCGCGCTTGACGCGTCGGCTGAGCACCGCGCGCCCTCGCGCATCCACCCCGTGCAACTGAAACACAGACTTCGCCAAATCGATTCCCAACGTCGTGATGTGCATGAGAGCCCCTCCCTTCGTTCTGACAATGAGCGTGCGTTGCGCGCGCAACACCACCCATTGTGCCTCGTGTGAGGCTGGTATGGGAAGAAGGCTGGGTCCATTTCATTAGCACAGGCTCAGCAGGTTACGTCCTACCTGCGTTGTCGAGCTCTTGGCCGCAGCTAATAGAATCGCCGAAACACCAACATACAGGCTTCTGGTTTGCAACTCCGTGATCAGTCGCTTTCGGCATCGCAGGGATGGCACGCTGCCCATGAGGCACGGTGCTGTAGCGTGCGCGATGGCGATTCACCGAACAATGCCTTGTAGTCCGCTGCGAAGCGACCAAGCTCCCAGAAACCGCAATCTAACGCCACGCGGGTTACGCGGGTCTGCTCGGGTGTTCCGTCGCGCAAGCGCTGCCGCGCGAGATTCAAGCGCCGCAACTTCAAGTATTGCAACGGGCTGACGCCATAGAATTCGAGAAATACCAGTTGCAGTGTCCGCTCACTCGCACCGGTTGCGGCACAAAGATCAGCCAGATACACCGGTTCCGACAAATGCGCTTCAAGGTAGGCCTCAACCAGGCGAAGCACCAAGCTATGGGAGAGTTTTGTCCGGCCATAGCGCCGGGAGAAAGCTGGATGATCTTGCACCAATGCCATCGCGATCACCGTCTGAAGCGAATGTTCCAAGGAGCGCAGAGCACTGTGAGAGGTCAAAACGCCGGGATTGTGCTGGGCGGTTGCCACGGCATCAACGAGCAAGCGTTGCACGGCTGTCATGACTGATGCAGGCGGCCGGATTGAGAGGCAGTTTTCTCTGAACTCGGGAGGCTCCTGCTGAGTCAGCGATGCGATGGTGTGAAGAATGGCATCGGTCTTAAAGGGGAGCAGCACCCATTCGAACCCTGTCGGTGTCTTGGAGTAATAGTCGGCCCGGTTCCCATGTACCAAGAAGGATTCGTGACTCATGGAATAGCCGTTGCACCGCGCAAGGCCGTCGATCTTTAGAGGAATCATCAGGGACAGGGGATTTGTATGGAGGCTGGCGCGCGCCAGGGTTCCGAATGCGATGCGGCAATACTGAAGGACGACCGAACTGAAATGGATCTCGGTCACACGCCCACCCGTGAGATTTGCACTGGTCTGGATCAGTTCGACATCCGCGCCTTGAATGGCGGGAGCAAATTCGTCCGCATCCTGGAATTCAAATAGTGGGACGACAGGCGAAGGAGAGAGCACGGGAGATTGAGCGATGGTGATTTGGTGCGATGGAGCCATAATGGTGGTGATTTTGCGGAATCTGCATAGCGAAGTCCAGATGAAATAGGTATGTATTTACATTGTAAATAAAAAGGCGATTCAGGTATCCTGCCGCAGTTTTCTATCAAGCGGGTTGTTGACAAACTACTTGAGCACATCGAAACCATGAGCACAGGGATGTCCACGGACTCTTTCAGAGTTCCTCTCAGGCTGTTCAGAAAGGCCGTCCAGCAAGGCCGCAGCGAGTGAAGACCGGAGGCGTACCCTCTGGGGTACGTTGAGGATCTGAGCGATGCGAGAACGCCGCTGGCGGACTTTGTCAACAGCCTGCTAGCAGCCTGAGTTGGTATCCGGGTAAGTGAGCGCGGCACTCTGAGCGCGTTTTTGCAATCTGAAAGAAACACATCAGAGGAGGGCAACCGATGAGAGGTCGAGTGGCAATTCGCGTTATCACGCTGGCAGCGGCACATCTGGCCATGCTGGTGTTAGCCGGCCAGGTGTGGGCTGCTGATCCGCCAAAGCGTCCGAACATCGTCGTGATCGTCGCCGACGACATGGGGTTTTCTGACATGGGCATGTTCGGAGGCGAGATCCATACGCCGAATTTGGATGCGCTGGCGAAGCGCGGCGTGAGGTACACCGATTTTCATACCAGCCCCCTCTGCTCGCCTACTCGTGCGATGTTCTTCTCCGGAACCGACAACCACATCGCCGGACTTGGAAATATGGATGAGCTGGTCGCACCGAACCAGAAAGGCGTGCCAGGCTACGAAGGTGACATGAATCACAACGTCGTCAGTTTCGCGAGCCTCTTGCGGGATGGCGGCTATCACACCTACATGGCAGGCAAATGGCACCTCGGCCACGAGCCGAATTTACTTCCCCATGCGCGCGGGTTCGAGCGGGATTTTTCGATGTTGGAAGGGGAAGCGAGCTACTTCGCCGACATGATCGGGGTGAATTCCGCTCAGCCGGTGGCGACTTATACCGAGGACGGCAAGTATGTGACCGAGCTCCCCAAAGACTTCTATGCCACCGAGGCCTACGTGGACAAGATGATGGGGTACATCGAGTCGAACCGCAAGGACGGGAAACCGTTCTTCGCCTACCTGGCTCATGTGGCGCCCCACGCGCCCTATCACCTGCCCGACGACTGGCTGAGGAAGTACGAACGGCAATACGACATGGGGTGGGACGAATTGCGAAAGCAGCGGCTGGCGCACATGAAAGACATGGGCATTATGCCGAAGCATGCGGAGCTGGCCGAACGTCTGTGGTATGTGCCGCCGTTCGAGGTGCTCGCGCCGTTCGTGCGAGTCCTCGCCGCACGGAAGATGGAGATCTACGCCGCGTTGACTGAGAACATGGACTACCACACAGGCCGGTTGATCGAGTACCTCAAGAAGACCGGCGAGTACGACAACACGTTGTTCGTCTTTTTTGCAGACAACGGGGCTGAGGGCAATGCCATCGCGCGTCTCGTCGCAGGAAAACCCGGCACCAAAGACTTTTTGATGTATTCCAGACAGTACAACCAAACGCATCCGAATGCGTGGGGTCGCCCGGGAACCAGCACGACCTATGGACCGAGTTGGGCACAGGTTTCGACTGTGCCGTTCCGTGAACACAAGGGGTACCTCGCCGAAGGTGGCATCCGGACGCCGCTGGTCATCGCCGGAGCCGGTGTTCAGCAGAAAGCCGGGACCATCAATCATAGTCTGCTGCATGTGATGGACCTTGCGCCGACGATTCTCGAACTGGCGGGCCTCAGCCACCCGGCAACCTATGATGGTCATCCGGTGGCGCCGATGCAAGGCAAGTCTTGGACACCGTTGTTGGCAGGCAAGACCGATGCGGTGCGTGGGCCGAACGATTGGCTTGGATGGGAACTGTTGGGCTTCCGGGCCATCCGTCAAGGCGACTGGAAACTGCTGTGGGAGTGGAAACCCTGGGGCCAGGGTGAGTGGGAGCTGTTCAACGTGGCCCAGGATCCTGCGGAGCAATACGATTTGTCCTCTTCGCGTCAGGACAAGGTCAAACAACTCCTGGCCTTGTGGGACGAATATGTCAAGACGAACAACGTGATTCTTCCGAACCGCTTTATCTATGAGACGGCGGAGAAAGATTTGCCCAAGCGAACGCGGGTGGACGAGGGATGGCCTCCGCTTGTCTTCAAGCCGCCGTTTGTGCCGCCGCAAGAACTGGTGAAAGGCAAGGAGGGGGAAAGTAAATCAAATCAACCCGCGTTCATGCACGATGGATCCTGAGCGTCCTTGTGCTCTTCCTTGCGCTGCCAACGGGAGCCTTCGGCCAGGGCGACGGCCCGCGGATCTATTGGCACGGGCTGGCTGGCACGAATGTAGTAAATTTCTGGTACGCGAACATGTCCGGGAATGCCAACCCGCTCGATCCAACCCATGTGATACGGCCCAACGCCTCATTCGATGCGAATGTCGCGATTGCAGGCTATTCCAAGATGTTGCCGCTCTTTGGCCGATCAGCCACTGCGTCCATTTTCCTGCCGGTCGGGAACTTGGATATCAGCATCGCTGGGGGTCAGACATCTCAACAAACCGGATCGAGGGGATTTGGCAATCCGATCTTGCAGCTCAACACCAATCTTATCGGGGCCCCCGCCATTATGAGCCTGGCCGACATGGCCCGGTATGAGCCGACGTTCACGATGGATCTCTTGACTACCCTGGCTATCCCGATCGGCACCTATGACAGCAGCCAGATCGTCAATATGAGCCAGAATCGCTGGTATGGCCGGGTCGGCCTGCCCATGGTGCAAACGTTTGGCCCCTGGGTGCCAGGTCAGCGAACGACGTTGGAAGTTCTTCCGGCCGGCTGGTTTTTCGGCAACAATACTGAATACGCCGGCCAGACACTCAAGAGCGATCCGATGCTGCAGCTCGAAGCTCATGCGACGCGGGACCTCACGGAAACACTGTGGGCTTCAGCCGATGTGGCCTGGCTCTACGGCGGCAAGCCCACCATTGAAGGACCAGCGCCGGCAAGCCTCACCGGCTTCCCGAGCGTCGACGGCAAGAAACTTCAGAACGTGAGTGCCGGGTTTACAGTCGGTTTCCAGGCGACCGACAACCTCATGATCAGTACCAGTTACTCTGCGACGGTCAACGGCGGATCCCAAGACTTGAAAATTGATCAGTTCCGTCTGATGTTGACCTATGGCTGGCATCCGCTTATCGAAGGGATGAAGCGACTGACGAAAGACCACTAGGCCGACGGTGGAATACCCGTTTTCACAATGCCAGGTCATTACAAAAGGAGAAGTTTATGAAGCTCTTGCGCTCATTGTTGATCCTATTGTTCGTGGTAAGCCTTGCGGCCTGTGCACATAGCCAGCAGGCTGGAGGCTGGGGAAAAGCAGAGCCGTCCGGTTTCTTGGGTGATTACTCCAAACTGCGCCCGGCAAAAGGTGAGGAGGAGGCAACGCTGGTGTACTGGAGCGAGGATAAAGCGAAGTTTCGCACATATAAGAAGGTCATGCTCGAACCAGTGCAGGTTTGGCGTGCGGAAAAATCAGATGCCAAGGATCTGGACAAGGAGGATGCCGAATACCTCTCCCAATATCTGTGGTCGCATCTCGATGAAGAACTGCGCAAGGACTACAGCATGACTGGCCAGGCAGGGCCCGGCGTCATCCGCCTGCAGGTAGCGCTGACAGAAGCCGGCAAGGGTGTTCCTGTTCTGGATAATGTAACCGCCTTGCATCCGGGATCCAGATTAGCCTCGAAAGTGAAAGAGATGGCCTTCGGGACGGAGTCCTTTGTGGGCAAGGCCACTGTAGAGGTGAAGGCGACGGATTCTCAGACTGGGGAATTACTGGGAGCGATGATCGACCGGCGGGGCGGCGGGAAGTACTTCTGGAAATCATTCCATCGATGGACCGATGTCGAAGAGGCCTATAGCTATTGGGCGAAGAAAACCAGATGGCGGGCTTGCACGATGCGAGGAGATGCTAACTGCGAACTGCCGAAAGAGTAACGTCCCCTTATCTTGGGAGGCCCCTGGCTGCAGAGTGAGGGGCCTCCCATTGCATACCCCGCCTACCACATATTGCAAAGCTTCACGATTCCTGGGCTACAACATCCTCGACCGAGAGCACCACAATTTGTCCATAAGCGCAGACCCGGCAGCCGTGTATCAGGATTTCTCGACGAACCCGTCGACCGTCACACCCTCCTCCATGTGGCTTTGGCGATACGAATTCATGTCCGGGGTGATGACGTGATCTTCTTTCATAAACTGCAAGGTTTCAAGGGCCTGGGACACGGTCGGCGACCCGCGTGAATGCCGACCAGGGGCGCCAGGTGAAGATTTACAATAACTGGCTGGTGAACTTTGAGTACGATCCCCGTTACAACTCGTTACCAGTCGAAGGCCGCAAGACGGTCGACACCAATATTATCTTTGGATTCAGCTACGACTTTAAACCCTAGGTACAGGGAGTCTGCCCGCAAGACGCTCGCCCAACTAGCACTATGCACCTCCTGTGTACTTCCGTATGTGCCTCGCTCAAGGAGATGGTGTCTTACACCTTCCTCCCCCTCGTGGGAGCGGGCGATCTCAGAGTCATTCGGATGCAGAGCCAAGACCCAAGGACTACGGAGTTTTCGCGCATCGAAACCCGTTGTTGTGGCTCGGGTGGTGCTCCGGTGAGGTGTAGTTTCGATTCGCGGAATGGAGGGACTCCGGTTTGCTGTGCCACGATCCGCCCTTCAACACTTTGTAGTCACCGTGTTCCGGTCCCGTCGGGTTCTGCAACGGACTCTTCTTGTAATAGCCCCTGTCATACCAGTCGCTGACCCATTCCCAGGCATTCCCGGCCATATCATAGATGCCGTAGGGACTCTTGCCATCTTCCAATGTCCCCACCGGCACCAATGTCGCATCCTTGTCCCACTTCTTTTTCCCATAGTTTGCCCGTTGCGGTGTGGGCATATCATCACCCCACGGAAACTTCCGCCCATCCGTCCCCCTCGCCGCTTTCTCCCATTCCGCTTCGGTTGGCAGCCTCTTCTCCGCCCAGGTGCAATACCTGTTCGCATCGGACCAATCCATCATCACGACCGGATGCTTCAGATGGGTCGGCTGATTTAAGATCTTCCATTCTGGCGGCGCTTTCCGCTTCGTCGCTTCCAGGAACTGCGCGTACTGCTCCACGGTCACTTCGTGCTTGTCCATGTAATAGGCATCAAGGGAGACCTGATGCACGGGCTTTTCCGACACCGCCTCGTTGCCCCCCATCGTAAATTCTCCCGCCGGCACCAGCACCATTGGCGCCCCGTCTTTGCCCGTGATCTCCTGTTGTTGCGCCTGCCCGCTACCCGGCAACGCCAGCGCCACGAGACCGACTAATACAATGACAATCGCCCCATACTGCTTCCCCTGCCTTGTCATGATGCCCCCCTCCTCCTTATACGACCGTGCCAACCCGGGTGACTATATCATTGTCTGCATATCTCGCGGCCAAGTTTTATACAGAGGTGATCTTGCGGCGGAACTCGGGGATGATGTCATAGAGGTCTTGCTTCGTGCAGAGACCCTTCCGTTCGAGCAACTCCACAATGGCGAAAATCTCCCACATATTGGGACAAGAAAACAGGGGCATTCAGAATTTCCTGCTGTCGCAAGTGGGGGGGCTGCGGGAGTGGAGGTCACCGGAGGCGCGGGGAGCAGACGAGATTCGTCCGGGCCCGTGAGGGTCGCGGCGGAAGGTGCCGGAACACCTGCCAGGCCCCACCACCTCAGCATGTCACTGCCTCGTCCCATCTGTCTCGACGATCCTTGCCGAGACGGCGGGCAAATTTGTCTCAGCACTGAATCGTTTCGTTCCACCTGAACCACGTTCCGTCCTCCTATAGGAGCTTGTGCGGGGGTGCAACCCTAGGAAATACTTCAGACTGCGACAGAAAGCATGCGCTCTTCAGATGGGGCACATGGCTTGCGTGATATTCATTTAGCCGGAATTATTCATGACTCCGTGGTGAATTTGCTTCGAAGCCTGGCAAGAAGGAAACATTGTTCAAGATGGGATACCGCGTTAGGCAACCGTTCCCGTTTCCCTTAATCCGAGCGAACCGAGGAGGAACCATGGCATCCACAATAATGGAACTCCGCAAGCACCAACGTTATCCTGTCCGTTTCAAAAGTATCTTCTCGATTGACGGTATGCATATCGAGGACGGTGTTGTAACCGACTTATCCCTTGAAGGCTGTCGGTTGACAAGCGCCATTCATATTCCTTCCAATATCCCCATAGAAATTCATATTCGGCCCGATCAACATGCCCCCGTGTATATCTCCGGCGCAGTGGTCTGTTGGGAAAGGGATTCCGTTTTCGGTCTCGCGTTCAAAGAGTTGCCGGAACTCGAATCGGCAACGCTGACTCGCCTGCTGTGGTTGTTGCCCTCGTGGACGGAGGAATAGGGACATTCTGAATTTTGGATGTCTCTGATGGGATCTGACGCTGTTTCCCACCGAATACATTTTTGAAGGAATAGAATTTCCATGTTTTGTCCTCTTTCAGGCCCTGCTTGAGAGATTTGACCGCCTTCGGGTTCGACAGCAATTCCAATGTCTCCACCAAACTTCCAACTCATCGGCGACTTTGTCTGACTTGCCACCCCAATAGAAACCGCCTACTCTTGAAACAATCTAACCCGCATTATTCATGAAGCTTCTGCTGCAAGCGCGGATACGCGGCTACGACGGGCAGTCTCGCCGTTCAGCCCTTCGACATACTGCACGAGTATGCCTCAGGGTTTCACGGCTCCGGGTGCCCGTCTCGCTTCGCGTCTGCACGCTTTCGCGACGAACCTTCATGAATAGTGCAGGCTAAGGAGTGCGGAATGAGCCTGTATTGGAAATGGGTCCTTAAATCAGTCCCCTGCTTGGGACTTGGGTTGCTCATGTTACTTTCGACGGTCACCCCTCGGCAAGCCAGATCGAATGTGGAGGCCTGGTTCCTATATTTCGGCATCGAGAATATCCCACCATGGCTCGCCGACAAATACACAGATACGTGGGTATTTTGGATCGGGTTTGTGGGCTTCTGTATATGGGCGACTCACTTATACTTTGGACAAAATTTAAGGAACGGCAAATTGTCTGTGCTAATTCGTGACGAAGAACCCTGGGTGCAGGTAGATTCATACATCGATCGGTCACAGGAAACACCCATCAGCGGAAGGCTGTATACCTACCGTATCGCATTGATCAACAGTGCTGATGTTACCTTTAGGAATGTAGAAGTGAAGCTGACGTCTTTGGAGAAAAAGCCGCAGAATTTCCCTGCCATCGGCAGTCATCTTAAACTGAGGCATGACCAGGTGGGATCAACAAACTTTAATGTTCATCCCTCGAAAGATCCACAGTTCCTGGATGCCATGTTTGTCGATGTATTCAGCTTATTTTTAAGTCCGGAAGGATCTTCGTTACTTCGCGTCACGTCGCTGCCGGAGGATATGAATCGCCCAATTCCTCTTGATAGATATGAAGTGAAAATCATGGCAACCAGCGAGCGCGGCGAAATGACCATCGCGGAACTGGCATTCATTCCGCGTCCTGATCAAATCCCGGAGCTCCGATTACTCACCGTGCAATCATTTCCTGGCACGACAGGCGCTTCGAGCTAAACCGGGTGCCGGATGCACTACCGTTTTGTTCGCGCCTGCTTTACAAGGGCCTTGAGGCCAGGCAGTTCTAACGCACCTGGATACACTTCGCTGCCGACGACAAACCCCGGCGTTCCGGAGATACCAAGAAGTTTGGCCAATGCATAATTACGATCAATCGCGGCTTGCCACTCCGGCGCCTGCAGGTCCGACTCGAGTTTCTTGACATCCAACCCAACTCGTTGAGCGATGGCGAGAACTTCTTCCTGGGTCAGTTCATTTTCTGATGCCAACATTGCCTCGTGAAACACGAGGTGTTTGCCTTGTTCCCGAGCAGCTAATGCGGCGCGGGCCCCAAAGACCGATACCTCCCCCAAAATTGGAAAATCTTTATACACCACCCGTACCCCCGGTTCGTCCTTTTGTAATTGCGTGACGGCAGTCGCAACCCGTTTGCAATATCCACAGCGATAGTCGAAAAACTCGATGACGGTCACATCTCCGTTCACATTGCCGCTGACGGGAGAAGCAGGGTCTCGCAGCAACTCCTCCTGGTGTGTCGCAATGGCCTGCCTGATCCGTAATTTTTCACCTCTCTGACGCTTACTCTCTAGGGACTGCATGGCTTGCTCAATGACCTCAGGGTGCGACCGGATATACTGCTCAATGGCCTGGTCCAATGCAGGCTGTGCGGGAACCGATGGAGACTCAGCCCACGCCGGCAGAGTCTGACCAACAGCAAAGACGGTCACCGTGAAGAGGAGGGCAGCACGAAGTCTCATGGGTCTCTTCCTTTATAGTCGCGTTCAAGCGCCGCGAGACTATCCCAATCGATTTGGCGCCAGTATAACGCAAGATTTCATCTGACAGACTGCGAGGCCTCACCGGGCTTACGCCGCTACGTATCCTCTATCAAACAATCATAATTTTCCAGAAAATATCGTCCCAGTGTGGAGAGAGAACTGGCCATAGGCTATTCACCATGGGTTCTCTATCGAACCGCTCTGCGCTCGGGAGGCCTATTATGCCGATTGCCAGGCAAAGAATGCCTGGCAACTGGGGATCAGGCTCCAAGAAAATTACAGATCATGGGATTTCTGTGAGCTTTTGTCTCTGTTGTGCAAGGCACGGAAATTGAGAAGGCTTTCCCTGGCGTTGGAGTATCACGCAGTCTGCCGTGCATGAACGGTAACTACTCAGGTGTTTAGGCTGAAGGCTGAAGTTTGTATCTTCGATCATAGGTTCAAGCAAAGATGAATCCTCGTTGTGCAAGAAGCCTAACCCCTAAAAACCTTCAGCCTATCTACCTGTGTAGTTGCCATACACTGAGGATACGATGACCGGCATATCTAGCCTGTGGGAATTTTTGAGTCGTGATGCAGCCTTTTTCGGAGGGCCAGACAGCCCGATGTTGAGCTGGATCGGATCTTTCGGAATCGTGCTCTTTTTTCTCTGGCACGTCATACGGTTGAGGATAGATGTATCCGGTGCGCAACGGCCTTTCAATCGCGTACGCCAGAAGCTGATCGCCCTCGCGGAAGAGCGCGGCGACGTCGATCGTGAACGATTCACGAATCATGCGCTGGTGGGCTTCGCGCCTCCGGCTGGTCAGGCCGCATCCTCTCCCACACGTATCGACTGTGATGACCTACAGGCCATCGAAACGGCCATGCAGAAGGAACCCATATTTCGGCAGCCCTGGGCGCAATTCCGCAGAACTCTGGTCCTGGAACATGTCCCATGGTTCGTAGAACCGCGTATTTTCAGTACGCGGCGCGCGGAGGAAATCTTTACGCAGGATACGCTCCTGAGCCATCGCGTGAACCTGGCCTTCTACAACCAACTGCCTTCCCTGGTGACCGGCATCGGGTTGCTGCTGACCTTCCTGGCCTTATTTATTGGCCTCAGCAAACTCCACGCAGACGGACATGACATTGTCGGGATTCAAGGGCTCATCAACGGGCTTGCTGGAAAATTTCTGACGTCCATCGTCGGACTGATTGCCGCCAACCTGTTCACGCTTATCGAAAAACCGATGGTCTTTCGGCTCATGAACGAGCACCATTCGTTCCTCAGCCTCATCGACAAACTCTTTCCCCGCAAAACCATGGAACAGATGCTGGAGCAACTCACACCGATGCACCGCGTGCACAACGGAGCCAGACAGACTTCCGGCGGAGGACTGATGGAACGGATCGGAGGACTGGAGACAGATAGCCTGGCGGCGCCCATGGCCGAGCTGACCGAAGTGGTTCGATCCTTAACGAAATTGAAACAAGGCGAGCAGGCAACGGTACAACGTACGGCGGCTGAACTGCCACGAGTCATCCGTGAAGAATTCACAGTTCCGATGAGAGCGCTGAATGACTCGATTCATGAACTTACCGCGTCGCTCAAAGATATGCACAGAGATCGGGCGCAGACGACAGCGACGCTTGAGGACCTCATAGACCGCCTGACGGACAGGCTCGCTGAGCAGCGGACATCGCCAGGCCTCTCTCGCACAGAGGGGCGCCGTTTTTGGCCAAAACGGTCGCTGGTGTCCTCGCAACGGCCTTCCGTATGAACTACGTCACAGCACAAGGCGCAGGCGCCTCCCACACGACAATCGGTATCACCGACCTCATGACATCGCTCGCCATCGTGTTCATCTTGCTCTTCGTGGCGCAGCTCACCAACACCTCCTCCGCGGCACAGTCTGAACTGCAAGAAAACAAAGAGGACGTGCAGGCAGCGTTGCGTGACCACATTCAACGCCTGGGCCTCTCCCTTGATGCCGATCCTCGCGACCCGCTCGCGCTCATGATCGTGGTCCCGGAAAACCTTCTCACATTCGAGTTGGGGAAAAGCACGCTATCGCCTACTGCGGATCAATTTCTTGTAGAAGCGTTGCCCTTCTATGTGGGGGCATTGTGCGGGCCGCTGCGCGACAAAATCGACTCCCTTGCCATCGAAGGACACACCGACGATCACGGCAGCGATGCGTTTAATTTAAAGTTGAGTCAGGAACGGTCGCTGGCGGTGATGGTGAAGGGACTGGAGGTCATTCAAGCCATAGAACCGGCTTCGTACCAATGTTTTCAAGAAATCACGTCAGCGTCCGGCCGCGGCAGACAAGACTTGATCTATGACTCACTTGCCGTGGTAAACCGAGAAAAAAGCCGCCGGGTTATCTTCAAAATCCGCCTTCGCTCTGCCGAGCAACGGCAGTTGCTAGAACAATCAGCCAAAACTCTTTAACTCCAGCAACGCCAACAGCCCAATCATAATTCCTCCTATTCAGCCATAGACTGGCCGGCATGTTCATCCCGCCGACACAGTCATGGGCGGCATGTGCCGGAAGGGAGAAAATCACCAAAAGAAGGGTTAGCCACCTAGACTCCGCTGAAGCCTGACAACCTGCCGATGATTTGGAGAGCACAAACTGACTGAGGCTGCGAAAGAATCTCCGCAGGTGTTCCGTCTGGCCAAGCCCGTGAGGGCCGTGCCAGGAGGTGCAGAAGCGACGGCTGACCTGCGTTGATGTCTTTGCAAAACACGTCGTTTATCTTTCTAGATGGTAAACCCCATGCTAAGGTGGTGCTATCGTTCCGAATAATGGAGGACTCCCATGCTGGAAGCTATCGTCATTGCTGCTGCCTTGTATGTGTGCCCGGGCGACGTCTATACCGACACACCTCGCACCGGCTGTCACCCTCTTCAGGACTCCAACAAAGAAGGTTTCAGCACGATACCGGAGGCGCCGGAATTCAATTCGAAAATGCCAAAGATTGAATCGGGCGATACCGAAAGAGCATCGAGGGACTCCCAAACCCGTCTTCCAGCGGCGTCAGAGCAGGAGTGCGCGATGTACCAGGAGTGGGTCAAGTTGTCCACCAAGTCGAGCAGCATCGGAGCCCGTGATCTCTCGGTGGGAGAATTCGAACGGTGGACAAACCTCAAGCAGGTCTTTGGGAACAGTCCGCCTCCCAACTGCCGGTAATCATCCTCTGTCCTCCCAGTGGGCTCGGTCATTTCTCGGTCACATCCGGCTGAGCCCCTCTTCATTCGTCTCCCTCGCAAGAACATTTCCAACTCAGTTCCGTTCGACCCAGGACCCCGCTCTTCCAGGCAGAGCTCTTTACTCAAGTTGTGGTAAAGTGAGGGCGGGCGATGAGATCGCACAGATCCGAGGCTCTTATGAGATCAACGAACTTCGCTCCTCTCGACCTCTCCGATTACGAGATCTCGCTTGAACAGGGTTTTCTCCCGGAGGACCCACTTGAAAACCTTCCGGACTTGGCAACTCTCACCCGTCTTGGGCATGAGTTGCCGAAATTGCTAAGCGCTCGGACGGTCCGGCGGTTCATCGACGAGCAACGCCAGCTGCTCCCTTCCATCCCTCCCACATGGCGCATGGAGGAATATCGGGCTGCGATGCGGACTCTTTCGTTCGCCGGTCACGCCTACATATGGGAAGTGCCGGACCAGCCAGCTGCTAAACTGCCGCCTCAACTTGCACAACCCTGGTGCGAAATCGCCCAGCGCCTTGGCCGACCGCCAGTTCTCTCCTATGCCTCCTACGCGCTCGACAACTGGCGGCGACTCGACAAGACAAAGCCGGTTCAGCTCGACAACATTGTGCTGCTCCAAAATTTTCTCGGCGGGTTGGATGAAGAATGGTTTGTCGTGGTCCACATCCAGATCGAGCGGGAAGCGGGACCAGGGCTGGCCGGACTCCTGCGAGCCATGAAAGGAGCAGCTGAGGACAAGGCCGGCGAGGTCTTGCTAGGGCTCACAGCCTTAGCATTGGCCCAAACGGCGATGTGCGCCACGTTACTCAGGATGAAGGAACGCTGCGACCCCTATGTCTACTACAATCGCGTACGGCCCTACATCCACGGCTGGAAGAACAGCCCTAGCTTGCCGAATGGGCTCGACTACGAGGGCGTCGAAGCCTATGCCGGACAACTGCAACAGTTCCGAGGCGAAACCGGCGCACAAAGCACGATTGTGCCTTGCCTTGACGCCGGGCTCGGAATCGCCCATGCCCCCGATCCCTTGACCCTCTATTTACAAGAAATGCGCGACTACATGCCCCCACGTCACCGCGCGTTTCTAGAGGCCCTGGAGAAAGCCACGGACGATCATGGCCGTCCGTTGCTCGCCGGCTACGTGCGCGACCGAAAAATTCACACTCCCGATCTCTGGACTGCTTATTGCACCTGCATCGATCTCCTCGCACAGTTTCGCGAAATCCACATCGGCTACGCCGACAGTTATATCCACCGCCAGCACCAGACCCGTGAGAGCAACCCCACGGCCGTGGGAACGGGCGGTACACCCTTCATGACCTATCTCCAGAAACATCTGGACGAAACGAAACAGGCAACCGCGGCCTAAAGCCCCTCCGTACCACGGAAGAGAGGCAGGGCCTGATACAGGGGACCGTACGACTCGCGATCGACAGTCATAGCAATGGGTCGAGTGAGACAGACCAGCAGGTGGGCAGATCGAAGGTTCTATGGAGTGCTATCGGGCATCATCGATCCGCCATAACGCGAGGGAGGCTTCTCTGGAAGAGGGTGCAGCTAATGAGATCTCCTTGACATCTTTGTCTCCGCAATACGTTCCCGTATTTCCTGCTCCCACCTTGTGAGAATTATCACCATCAACAACAATTATCAGTTCGGTGAGTCCCTGGTTTTGAATAGTGATACAGAGCGGTATGTCCGTCACTTTTCGCTTGAAGATGACAACGGTTGAGCCAGCGCTGACCTTTACAGTTCCCGGGCCAGCGATGGTCTTTTCTCCAATGGCAAGGCCGATTTGAGCAAGCGCCATGCTCTGAAAGGCCATGATAGAAAGCATGCCGACAAAGGTCCCTGCGAATCGCAAATGAGATAAGGAGAAACGCAGCAGCTTGTCCATGATTGTCTCCAGGGTAATCGATGGCGTACCAGCGAGGCGAAGTCTAGGCTGGTGCTTACATCCTGTCAATCGGGATTCAAGAGAAGGAGGCGACTTCATCGCATGGTTCGACGCTGCGGAGAAGTGACATTCTCGTTTCTGATCAGAGGGTGTCAAGTTAGCGTGGCTGGGAAGGATCAGAATAACGGAGGTTGATGATGCTACTCGAAGCAATCCTAGTCGCCGCCGCCGCATTGTATGTCTGCCCGGGAGACGTCTATACCGACCAGCCCCGTGAGGGCTGTCAACCCATGCAGAGTTCTAGTAACGAAGGGTTTAGCAGGGTTCCTGAAGCCCCTAAATTCAATTCAAAGTTCCCGGCGCCAGCAGCGCCCGACGCTGGAGGAAGGGCAGGTGCCACGCTACAGCGTCTTCCTGCTGCATCAGCTCAGGAATGTGAGATGTACCAAGAATGGATCAGGTTGTCCACCAAGTCGGGCAGCATTGGAGCTCGCTCTCTCTCAACGGGAGAGTTCCAACGGTGGACGAATTTGAAACTGGTCTTCGGGAACAGCCCGCCTCCTAACTGCCGGTAATACCCTCTGTCTGGCAGGAGTCCGGCCATCGCTCCGTACATCTGCTCAAGCCTCTCACTCTACCGCTCCTTTGGGCGAATCTTTCCTGCCCACCATTGATCGGAGATAGTTTCGAGCGGGCAACTTCCGCTCGTTGACTCACCCTGACGGAAGGCGTATCGTTTCCTTCTCTTTCCACGAGAGGAGGGCAAGAGATGTCGGTCATGTGTTCCCTGGCGGTTTGCAAGGCGCAGGCGGGAATGTGCGGGCATGAGAAGGCGATGCTGAGTGTTGCCGCGCTCGCGGCTATTGGCCTTGGGGCCTACTTCCTGATCAGCTGAGCGGGGGATTTCGGGTTAAGAGGGAAGCTGCCTCGTACGATAGTCGAGCGAGACGTGGTGGAAATCCGATTGAACTATGTCGCGCTTTTCCCGCACGTCTCGCCTGTCACGCGCCACAGTCTGTGGCGCTAGCGGCTGTGGACCATCGGCAATTCGCGCGATCCTTCTGCCTCGTGCTGAATGCGTAACCGTTCCAACCGCGACTCTTCCATCACGCTCTGGAGCATGTCGTCCGTCATCTGGGTCAGCTCTGCCGCAGCATCTTTTATATTCGCATGTTCGACGGCGCGGGACAGCACTTCAGCCTTCGTGGCGCCTTTCTTCTGGCCCAAGAACGGCTTGATGATGAGGTAGGCCACATCCCGCGCCGGCATAAAGCGGAGAAACCGCCGAATCAACCGGAAGGTCTGGAGGGGATAGTGCAGGATCTTGTACACAAACAGACGCTTGAGCCCTTGACGGCGGACCTCATTGATCACTTCTCCCGGCAAGCAGGTCGGATCGATCGTGGAACATTTGAAATACTTGTACCAATCGGCAGTTTCGCTGACTAACCCGCGCTTCACATATTCTTGCCAGAGCGGAGTTCCCCGATAGACACAGAGTCGATTGAAGCCGAACGTGTCGAGCGGGAGCTTGGAAGCCAGGTCGAACGTCGCGTTCATATCTTCGACCGTTTCATCGGGGTTGCCCACGGTAAAGAAACCGTGCACGATCTCGATACCGGCCTGCTTGGCGTTCTTGACGGCGGTGGCCACTTCTTCCAACGTCTGTTCTTTCTTGAGGCGGTCCAGAATCTTCTGACTCCCGCTTTCAATCCCGAACATGACCGTCCGGCAGTGCGCCTTGGCCATGGCAGGAAACAAGTGCTGGGCGACCGAGTCCACACGCCCTTCGATGCCCCATTGAATCGAAAGCTTCTCGTCCATGACGCCTTGGCAGATCGCCTCGATCCGCTTGGGTTGCAGCAGGAAATGATCGTCCACAAAATAGACGGACCCGTAGCCGCATTCTTCGAGGTACTTGAGTTCCTTCACTACATGCTGAGCGCTCCGCGCGCGCCACTTACCTTCGTTGAAGATCGGAATATCGCAGAACACACAGGGCCAGGGGCAACCACGTGAGGTTTGCATTGTCGTGAACCGCTCCATCGAAAGCACCGCCGGCACGTCGAGCGGCATGGATTCTATAAAGTCGAGCGGCAGACCTTCACGATCCGGGAAGGGCCACTGATCGAGATGACGCTCCATCGGCCGACCGGAGTTCTGTACGACCCGACCGTCCTTGGCCCAGGTCAGCCCAGCGACATCGGCCGGGTCATCGATCCGTTCGAGCAGGTCGAGGAGTAACTGTTCGCCATCTCCCTTGCAGATGAAATCCACTTCAGGACACTGCAGTTTAACCAATGCGGCGTTCAAACTTGCAAACACACCTCCAAAGGCCAATTTGACCTTCGAGTTGGCAGCACGAATCTGACGGGCCAGGATCTTCGCGTAGGGATAGCTGGTGGTACTGAGAAAGCTGAGGCCGATCAAGGCCGGCTGCTGGCGATTGATTTCTTCGAGGATGACCTCGTTCGGCGTGTCGGGGTTCGCCTGATCGAACATCACACATTCGTGGCCGGCCTGTTTGAGCACCGACGAGAGGGACATGATGCCGATGGGAGGGAAGCCCATGACCCGGATACGACCATTTTTCGCGCGCGTTTTCGCCGGAAGGGCGTAGAACTGTGGGTCACGAACATGAATGAGAAATACCCTCATGAAATCACCCTAACACGAATAACTTCTCAGAAGAAGGGAAATAACTTGGCTCACCGGGAGAGAAGACCAAACAGGTGTGAGGCTAACAAGATGCGGAGAAGCTATTTTTGCACGCAAGAGTTTCGGTGGTTCGACTGTCTGAGTTAAGCCTGGCCTGTCTGGGTATCTAGTCTGTCTGGCCTATTCGGTCTGTCTCGTCTGTTTGGTTGAGCGATACTAACCAGATAAACCAGACAGACCAGATAGACCAAATGAACAAGACCAGGAGGCGAGATTCTTACTTACCTCCCGAGCGCAACCTTCACCGCATTGCCGATCTCAGCCGGGTTCTTCACCACTCGGACACCCGCTGCCTCCAAGCTCTTCATCTTCTCAGCTGCCGTGCCCTTCCCGCCGGAAATGATGGCGCCGGCATGGCCCATACGCCGTCCAGGCGGCGCCGTGATTCCGGCGATGAAGCTGACGACAGGCTTCTTGACGTTTTGCTTGATGAACTCAGCAGCTTTCTCTTCCGCATCGCCGCCGATCTCGCCGATCATCACGATCGCCTGAGTCTCAGGGTCTTTCTCGAACAGTGCCAGCACATCCACGAAACCTGTGCCATTGACCGGATCTCCGCCGATCCCGACACAAGTCGTTTCACCCAATCCCATTGTCGTAAGCTGATGCACTGCTTCGTAGGTAAGGGTCCCGCTGCGTGACACAACGCCTACAATCCCCTTCTTATGGATAAAGCCAGGCATGATACCGATCTTGGCTTCATCAACCGTGATGACACCAGGGCAGTTGGGTCCGATCAAACGAACATCACGGCCATAGAGCGCACGCTTGACCTTGACCATGTCGTTCACCGGAATGCCTTCGGTAATGCATATAATCAGCTTCACACCGGCATCGGCGGCTTCTAGGATCGCATCGGCGCAAAACGGCGGGGGCACAAAGATCAGCGAGGTGTCGCACTGGGATTTCTTCACGGCATCACGCACCGTATTGAACACCGGAATGCCCTCGACCTCTTGCCCTGCCTTGCCCGGCGTCACACCAGCCACGACCTGAGTCCCATAGGCCTTGCACTGCGTCGCATGGAACGAGCCCTCTTTACCCGTAATCCCCTGCACCACCACCCGCGTATTCTTATTAACGAGAATGCTCACAATTCCCTCTTCTTTCTTTCACTCACTCCCTCATGGCTGGAAAAGTTCCCCAGGGGAGCGACAGGGTTGAGGCCCTGACTGCGGCCGTTGAGCGAGCACACTCTGATCGTGCGCGCTCCGGGAGCAAAAGGGACTTAACCCTGTCGTTCCCCACTTATCACGCCGCTTTTCCAGTCAACTTCACAATTTTTTGCGCCGCTTCCCACAAATCATTTGCCACTTCCAACTTCAGGCCTGACTCCGCCAGGAGCTTGCGGCCTTCGTCTGCATTCGTCCCCTGCAATCTAACGACTAGCGGCACGTTGATCTTCACTTCTTTGGCCGCGTCGATGACACCCTGGGCAATCCGTTCGCAACGGACAATTCCGCCAAAGATGTTGATGAAGATGCCTCTGACGTTCGGGTCCTTGAGGAGGATCCGAAATCCCGCAGCCACAGTCTCCTTGGTGGCGCCGCCGCCGACATCCAGGAAGTTCGCCGGCTCGCTGCCCGCCAGCTTGATGACGTCCATCGTCGCCATGGCAAGGCCCGCGCCATTCACCATGCAGCCGATGTTCCCGTCGAGCTTAATGTAGTTCAGATTATTTTCTCCCGCTTCGATCTCGAGCGGGTCTTCTTCATGGAGGTCACGCATCTGCTGTACATCCACATGCCTGAACAGCGCGCTATCGTCAAACGAGACCTTACCGTCCAATGCGATGAGTTTCTTGTCGCCGGTGATGACCAACGGATTGATCTCCACCATCGCTGCATTCTTTTCCATAAACAGGCGATAGAGATTTCCGAGCATCTGGATGAAGGGAGTCACGACCGCCGGCTCCATGGCAGGAAGTCCAAGCGCGAAGGCGACGTTTCGACCGTTATACGATTGAAATCCGACAGCCGGGTCGATGGCCTCCCGGATGATCTTCTCCGGCCTATGGGCGGCGACTTCTTCGATCTCCATCCCGCCTTCGGTGCTCGCGATAAACACGGGCCAGCCGGTATCCCGATCGACGAGGAGGCTCACATACAATTCCTTGGCAATCGCGGCCCCTTCCTCAATCAGCAACCGCCGCACCTCCCGCCCCTTTGGGCCGGTCTGGTGGGTGACAAGGGTCTTGCCGATCAGTTCCTTCACCAGACCGGGAACAGCCGCCTTGTCCTTTGTAATCTTGACACCACCGGCCTTGCCCCGGCCTCCTGCATGAATCTGCGCCTTGACGACAAACACAGGGGTATTCAGCTCTGCGGCCCATGCCGCTCCCGCCTCTGGCGAGGCGATCTCTCTCCCGCGCGGAACCGGAACTCCAAATTGCCCGAACAACTGCTTCGCCTGAAACTCATGAACGTTCATGTCTTCTTTCCGCGGGGCGAGCGAGACTCGCGCAAAAGGCGGGACGGGTGACACTTCTGCCACGTCTCGCTTTTCTCGCGCTTCGCGCCTGTCTCGCTACTCCTTTCTTGTATACGCCGGCAGGATCATCGGTGACACGATCCCGTTCGAACTGCCGTGTTTCTTGGCCTCGGCACGGAATCCCTTCAGATGCCCGACCGTCAACTTCCCTTGCGGTATGGCGGCGGCGCGAGCCGCAGCTGTCAGCCCGGATCGCTTTCCAAAGACCATCAAGTCGAGAAGGGAATTCCCCATTAATCGGTTTCGTCCGTGTAATCCGCCGGACGCTTCGCCCGCGACGAAGAGATTGTGCACATTGGTTTCTGAGTTGGTATCGATCTTCACGCCGCCGTTCTGATAGTGCAGCGTCGGATAGATCAACACCGGGTCTTTGCTGATATCGATACCGAACCGGTCGAACTGCAACATCATCGCGGGGAAATGCTTCTCCAGGGTGCCGGGACCATGTTCGGCATCGAGCAGCGGGGTATCGAGCCAGACGCCGACGCGCCCGGACATCGTGCGGATACCGCGCCCCTCTTCACATTCCCTGATAATCGAAGAGGACACGACATCACGGGTGTCCAGTTCGTTGACGAACCGCTCTCCCTTCGCATTGACCAGATGTCCGCCTTCGGATCTGATACCCTCCGTCACCAGCGCCCCGATGAGCTGCTCCGGATAGACCGCGCCGGAAGGGTGATACTGGAACGTGTCGATCTGCGTAAGCTTGGCGCCCAGTCGATAGGCCAGGCAGAGCCCATCGCCGGTCGCACCATAGTGATTGCTGGTCGGGAATCCCTGAATGTGGAGCCGTCCGATCCCGCCGGTCGCCAGGATGACGGACTTGGCTGCGACAACGACGTTGCGATGGTTGTCGAGATCTTTGAAGATGGCGCCGGTGCAGTTTCCCTTCTCATCACTCGTCAGCTCGACCGCAGCGCAGAACTCGAGTAACTGAATGTTCTGATTCAATACCTCGTCCTTGAGCACACGCATGATTTCAAGGCCTGTATAGTCTGAACAGGTCAGGAGGCGAGGTTTCGAACTGCCGCCGCCTTTCTTCACATGGAGGTTGCCGTCCCCATCACGATCGAACAGGACTCCCAGGCTCAACAGCCACTTTGCAATCGAGGGGCCTTCTTCGACCATCACCTTGAGCAGTTGATGGTCGTTCTGCATGTGGCCGCCCTTCAGCGTATCCACAAAATGCGTAACAGGCGAGTCCCCCGGCGCAACCGAAATCTGCATGCCCCCTTGAGCCATCACGCTGTTGGAGTCGCCGAGACGGAGCTTCGTCGCCAGAATAACCTTGGCACCGGACGTATGGGCATGGAGCGCCGCAGCACAACCGGCCCCTCCACCACCCACCACCAGAACATCGGTCGTGTAATCAGCCGTCAGATCGAACTCATCTGCAATGGAACTGTCGCCCTCCAGTAGTGATGCCAGTTCAACGACCGTCTTATCCCCACCGTTGGGGCCGAAACGGATCGGCCGATAGGCCCGCTCACGATAATCCGGATGATATTTGTGGATTAGTTGGTCGCGATCAGCCGGAGAGAACTTGGGAAGGATCTGCCTACGCCGAGCATCTCGCGTTCCGTGAACAATCTGTTGTAGAGCGTGGATGTCCATGTTTCTTTCGTCATAAGTTGAAAGTCAGAAAGTCGTCAAGTCGCTCTGCTCACCACAGACTTTACGACCTGAAGACCTTGAGACTTTCTGACTATTTCACTTCACCGTTGCGCAGTGATCTGCCAGTTCTTTGTCTGTCATCTTCAGGATCGTGGCCCACTCGTCGTCGAAACGGCCATCTTGGATTTCTTTGATACGCACGTCCAAGCCCAAAGGCTTTTCGGTGAAATGAGCCCCCTGCGCCCGGCTCACATAGAGGGCCACGAGATTGGGAGCGATGTCCGCAATGCAGACCGGTGTGCACATCCCGCACATGACGCAATCCATGAACATCTCGGACACACTCTTGAAATCTCCGAAGACGGCCTTCCAGACTCCCTCACGCACATCGATCTTCTGGGGGCAGGCTTCGGTGCAAGCGTTGCAGTTTCGGCAAAGCGGGGCTTCGGGATAGAGATTGAAGAGGTCCTGCTTCGGATCTTTGAGCGTCTGAATATCATAGGTGGCCTTCCGGGCCGGAAACGGCGGCATCATCGTGATTGACATGCCGTCTTGCACCGCCATTTGGCAGGCCAGGCAGGTCCTCACTTTCGGATCATCCTTGGTCCGATAGTAGGCTGCGCAGGCGCCGCAAAACCCGCCAAGACAGCCGGCCCCACGGACGACTTCCTGGCCCGAGTACCACAGAGCCTTAATGATCGTGATCCCCTCCGGCACTTCATATTTCTTGCCGGCGAGCTCGACAGTGACCATCTTGTGCCGGATAACTTCCGGCTGATCGATGACGTTGTTATCTTCTTGTGCCATTGTCCCTCGAACCGGTGAGGAGTGAAGGGTAAAGGGTAGGTGAGAACTCACCCCTCACTGTTCACCCCTTACCCCTAACGGTCTCTAAGCAATCGCGTCGACGATCGCATTTAATGTCGCGCTGGGACGCATCGCTTTTGATGCCTTGGCATCATCAGGATGATAGTACCCGCCGACATCGACCGGCTTGCCCTGGGCAGCGAGTAATTCGCCCGAGATCTTGGCTTCATTATCCGCCAGATCCTTGGCAATCTTGACAAATCGTGCCGCCAGGCCCTTGTCCTGCGTCTGCTGGGCCAAGGCCTGTGCCCAGTACAGGGCCAAATAGAAATGGCTCCCGCGATTATCGATCTCGCCGACCTTACGGGCCGGCGACTTATTGCTTTCCAGGAACTTCGCATTGGCCTGATCGAGCGCGTCGGCCAAATTTTTTGCTGCTTGATTATTCGCCACCTTGGCAAGATGTTCCAATGAGGCGGCGAGGGCCAGAAACTCGCCCAGCGAATCCCACCGTAAATATCCTTCCTCCTGGAACTGCTGCACGTGCTTGGGCGCCGAACCGCCTGCGCCCGTCTCGAAAAGCCCGCCGCCGTTCAGCAACGGAACGATCGAAAGCATCTTGGCGCTGGTCCCGATTTCGAGAATTGGGAACAGGTCTGTAAGGTAGTCGCGCAACACGTTCCCCGTCACAGAGATCGTGTCCTTCCCTTCCTTGATCCGCTCCAATGAAAGACGCGTCGCATCGGCCGGCGTCATAATCCGGATATCGAGGCCCTTGGTATCGTGATCTTTCAAGTAGCGTTCGACCTTCGCGAGCAATTGGGCATCGTGCGCTCTGGTCTTGTCCAACCAGAAAACTGCCGGGGCGCCTGTGGCCTTAGCGCGATTCACCGCCAGTTTGACCCAGTCCTTGATCGGCGCATCCTTCACTTGGCACATGCGCCAGATATCGCCTTCTTCAACCTGATGTTCCAGCAGCGTCTTTCCTGAGACATCTACTACGCGAATCGTGCCGTTGCCGGGCGCCTTGAAGGTCTTGTCGTGCGAGCCGTATTCTTCTGCCGCCTGCGCCATGAGACCAACGTTGGGTACGCTGCCCATCGTCTTCGGGTCGAGCGCGCCGTGCTTCTTACAAAAGTCGATCACTTCTCGGTAGACCGGCGCATAGCTGGCATCCGGAATCACACATTTGGCGTCAGCCGCCTTGCCGTCCGGCCCCCACATCTTGCCGCTGTCGCGAATGACCGGCGGCATGGAAGCATCGATAATGATGTCGCTGGGCACGTGCAGGTTGGTGATCCCCTTGTCGGAATTCACCATCGCCATCGGAGGCCGCTTCTGGTAGACCTCTTGAATATCGGCTTCGATGGCTTTGCGCTGATCCTCTGGCAAAGCTTTGAGCTTGGCATACAAATCACCGATGCCGTTGTCAGGATCCACACCCAGCTTCTTGAGCGTCTCGCCATGCTTCTCAAACACGTCCTTGTAATAGACCGTCACGGCATGACCGAAGATCTTGGGATCCGAGATCTTCATCATGGTGGCCTTCAGGTGGATTGAGAACAAGACCCCCTGCTTCTTGGCATCTTCGATCTGCTCCTCGATGAACTGGCGTAAGGCCCGCTTGCTCATGAACGTCGCATCGATGACTTCCCCGGCCTGCAGCGCCACTTTCGGCTTGAGCAGGGTCGTCTTGCCGTCCTGGCCGACGAACTCGATCCGCGCGTCGGTCGCCGCAGTCGTCGTCATAGACTTTTCGTTGGAAAAGAAATCTCCGCCCTTCATATGACTGACATGCGTCTTAGAGTCCGGACTCCAGGCTCCCATCTTATGGGGATGCTTTCTGGTATGGGCCTTTACAGAGAGCGGCGCACGGCGATCGGAGTTGCCTTCGCGCAGCACCGGGTTGACGGCACTCCCTTTGACTTTGTCGTAGCGGGCCTTGATGTCCTTCTCTTTATCGTCTTTCGGATTTTCCGGATACTCCGGAAGCTTATAGCCCTGGCTCTGCAACTCTTTGATGGCCCCTTGGATCTGAGGAAGCGAGGCACTGATGTTTGGAAGCTTGATGATATTGGCTTCTGGCGTCTTAGCCAGTTCACCCAATTCAGACAAGGCGTCCGCCTGCTTCTGCTCGGGCGTCAGGTAATCGGGGAACATGGCGAGCATGCGCCCGGCCAGTGAAATATCACGCAATTCCACCGATACACCGGCTGCCTTACTGAAGGCATTGATGATCGGCAGAAAGGAATAGGTCGCCAACATGGGAGCTTCATCGGTTTTCGTATAAATAATTTTCGATGCTGTGGTGGTCATAGTTTTCCCTCTTTCAGTCTCGTGTTAGTTCAGCGCATTCAACGCTGAACCGGCCTTGAACCACGCAATCTGTTGTTCGGTGATGCTGTGGTTCGCCTGAATGGTGAGTGACGTACCATCCGGCTTATGGATGGTCACTTGCACCGGTTTGCCAGGAGCCAGACTGCTGAGCCCTGTCACGCTGATGCGATCCTGTTGCTCGATCTTCTCATAATCCTTCGGGTCAGCGAAGGTCAACGCCAAGATCCCCTGCTTCTTCAAATTGGTCTCGTGAATACGGGCAAAACTCTTCGTAATCACGACGAGGACGTTGAGGAACCGCGGCGACATGGCCGCATGCTCGCGACTGCTGCCTTCTCCGTAATTCTCGTCGCCGACCACGATCGAACCGATGCCCTTGGCCTTGTACCGGCGGGCAATCTGAGCCATCGTCAGACCTGATTCCCCGGTTAACACATCCGTACCCTTCCCGGGCTCGCCAAAAAACGCATTGTTTGCACCAAGAAACATATTGTCGCTGATTCTGTCCAGATGGCCACGGAACTTGAGCCAGGGGCCGGCGGGTGAAATGTGATCGGTGGTCGTCTTGCCCTTGGTCTTGATCAAGAGCGGAAGCTTTTCAAAATCCTTGCCGTCCCAACGAGGAAAGGGCTGCAGCAGCTGCAACCGCTCACTGGTCGGAGGGACTTCGACGGTCAAGCCCTCGCCACTAGCAGCCGGCGCAACGAATCCCTCTTCGCCCTTCGCAAACCCTTTGGCCGGAAGCTCTTCACCCACCGGCGGCAGAAACTTGAACTCCTTGCCATCCGCCCCCTTGAGCGTCTGATTCACAGGATCGAAGGCGAGATCGCCTGTGATGGCGTAGGCCGTCACGACTTCCGGACTCGCGAGGAATGACAATGTTTCATTGATGCCGTCGTTGCGGCCAGGAAAATTGCGATTAAAGGAACTGACGATCGAATCCGCTTTTCCCTTCACGCCATCGGCCCGCTTCCACTGTCCGATGCAGGGACCGCAGGAATTCGACAACACCGTGCCGCCCAACTGTTCAAATGTCTCCAGGAACCCGTCGCGCTTCATCGTATGATAAATGCGCTCGGAGCCGGGCGACACGAGGAACGAGGCTTTTGCTTTGAGCCCGGCCTTCAACCCTTGCCGAGCGATATGGGCCGAACGGCTAATGTCTTCATAGGATGAATTGGTACAGCTGCCGATGAGCGCCGCCTTGAGCTGGACTGGATAACCCTTCTCCTTGGCTTCCGCCGCCATCTTGGAAATGGGTCGAGCGAGATCCGGCGTATGGGGCCCGACGACGTGAGGCTCAAGCGTCGACAAATTCACTTCGACGATCTGGTCATAGTACTTCTCCGGCGACTGAGCGACTTCAGGATCGGCTACCAGCAACGCTTTATTGGCAATCGCCAAGTTGGCCAAATCGGCCCGATCCGTGATGTTCAGATAGGCAACCATCTTCTGGTCGAAGGGGAACACCGACGTCGTGGCGCCCAGTTCCGCGCCCATGTTGCAAATCGTCCCCTTTCCGGTCGCGCTAATGGTTTCGGCGCCAGGGCCAAAGTATTCAACGATCTTGTTCGTCCCGCCCTTCACCGTGAGCAAACCGCAGAGGTACAGAATCACATCCTTCGGCGAGGCCCAGCCGCTCAACTTTCCAGTCAGGCGGATACCGATCAGTTTCGGATGGAGGACTTCCCATGGCAGGCCCGCCATCACTTCGCCTGCATCTGCGCCACCGACGCCGATGGCCAATCCGCCAAGCCCACCACCGTTCGGCGTGTGCGAGTCGGTACCGATAATCAAACTACCGGGAAACGCATAGTTCTCCAGCACGACTTGGTGAATGATCCCGGCGCCGGGCTTCCAGAAACCAATGCCGTACTTCTTCGCCGCCGAGGCGAGAAAATTATAGACTTCCGCATTCTCATCCACCGCACGGAGCAAATCCTTCTCGGAACCCATCTCGGCGCGAATCAAGTGGTCACAATGAATGGTGCTCGGCACGGCCGCTTGCTTCTTGTTGGCCTGCATGAACTGTAAAATGGCCATCTGGGCCGTCGCATCCTGCATGGCTACGCGATCAGGCCGCAGGGCCAGCATCGCCTTGCCGCGCTCCCACGTCTGGCTGTCAAAATTGTCCGCGTGTGAAACCAGCACCTTCTCCGACAGGGTCAGACCTCGGCCGAACTTCTTCCTGGCCTTGGCAAACACATCCGGCATCTTCGCATAGAGATTTCTCGCAAGATCTATCGACATGGTGACCTCAATTCAAAATTAACAATTCTAAATTAAAAATTGTCGTTACTTCAGTGGCGGCACTTCGCGCGACTATTTTAGAGGCGGGACCTCCCGCACTTATTTCAGCGGCGGCACTTCGCGCCGCTTGGGCGCCGCATAATTCACCAGATAATCGAACAGCCGGATCAAGCGGCTATCCTGCCGTTTCTGATCCACCCAATGCCCGATCAACCCGATTGTACGTGAGAGGATAAAGAAACCGTTTAAACTATCCACCGGGAATCCGATGTCGACGAGCACCGCCGCCATCGTGCCATCCACGTTCAGAATCAGGTTGTCCTTCTTCACCGACGTGACTTTTTCCACTTCGAGTGCAAAGTCAAGACAGGGAGTCTTGATGTTCAAACTCTTGACGTACCCGACCAACTCCTTGACTCGCTTGTCCGGATTACGCAGGCTCTTGACACGGTGGCCAATCCCAGGCACCGGCCCGTGGTTCTTCTTCATGTAGGCCAAGAAATCGTCGACAGTCATTTTATTATCGACGGCATACTTGAAAAACCGTCCGGCATCGGTCACGGCGCCGCCAAAGCGAGGGCCGATCATGATCAACCCTGCTGCAACCGACTGGGACATGCCGATCCCGGCACAAGCCGCGACGATCGTCCCCAGGGCTCCGCTGACGCAGGGGCCATGGTCGGCTGAGAGCATCATGATGCGCTTGATGATTTCAGCTTCTTGTTGGGAGATCAGGCGCTTGTCCCATAACAGCCCTACAACATGGGGGATCTCATAGCCTTTGTTGATGAGTTCGGAGGCCGGGTATCCATCGTAACAGGGTTCATCGCCACGGTCATCGCTGATCGTGGTGCGAATCAGAGGGGCGACCATGACTTCATCGGCCTTCATCGCCTCTTCGATCGTCTTCGGCAGCTTCGGCAGTACGAGCGGCTCAACCGGCTCCTTCACCTGGCCGGACTTCAGCATCTCTTGATAGGCTTCTTTAATGGCAGGCCCCAAAGCACCGAACGTCGCCGGTACGATGGCGCCGGACTTCTTGAGGGCATCGGACTTGGCACGGGCCGACCCTTCGCCCTTCAAACCTTCCTTCGCGCCCGCATGCCCGAACTTCATACCCTTCGGCAAACTTTCCTGGCAGAAGCCGGAAACAACGGCCATCAACTTCACACGGCGCTTCTTCGCTCCATACCACTCAGCTGCCCGTTCTTCGAGATCGCCGCCCATCTCGCCGACGATGACGACCGCCTTGGTTTGCGGATCGTTTTCGAACATTTCGAGATAGCTGACGTAGTCGGTGCCCGGATAGGCATCGCCACCGATCCCGATGGCCGTGGTGATACCGTCGGCAAACTGCGAACAGATCCAGATAATTTCGTTGGAGAGGCCACCCGACTTGGTGATGACCCCGAATGAGCCTTCGCGGTAGAGCTTCGACAGCACCAAGTTGTCGAATGCTCCGCCGATGACACCCAAGCGGCAGGAGCCGGCTGAAACGATCCCGATCGACGAGGGGCCGTTGAAGACCTTCCTGAGCTTGGTCGCATGATGGCCCAGGACCTTGGCATCCTTTTCCGGCACACCCTCGGTGATCATGGAGACCACCTTGATGTGCGAGTCGTCCAAGGCTTCCATCCCGCCCTTCAGGGCCCGATCCGCACCGATGTAGACAAGACTGGTGTTGATCTGGGGGTGATTCTTGGTCGCTTCTCCAACGGTCTTATAGATGGGAACGGCTACGAGGCCACTGCCATAGGGAATTTCGTGCGTCTTGCCTGCGTCAGGAGGATAGACAAAGGCTAAGACATTCAACGAGCGCTTGATCAGGTAGCAGAACTCGGCCATCCGGCGCGCGGCGTTCACACCTGCGACGCCTCCCTGAATGACCACATAGGTATCTTTGTTTGCCAGGATACTCATCGGGATCTCCCTCTTTCCTCAGTGCTGAGTGCGTAAGTGATGCGTGCTGAGTTGAAAAGCAGTTCTGCTACTCGGCACTCAGGTCTCAGCACTCGTTTCTATTTCAGAAGCGCCTTGTCGACGATATCGGTCAGCGGCGTGTTGCGGTCGAAGACGTTGATGTCAAACCCTTCGTCCTTGAGCGCGCGCATCGCATCGAGCCCTTCCTTCTCACGCGGGCCACCGCGGCGCACCCAAATTTTCACGTTCTTGAGCTTGCCCTCGGACTTCGCCTTGCGAAATCCATTGATGATGCCGCCGAATGTCTTCTTCACGTCGGTGAAATTGGCAATCGCCCCGCCGACGATGATGTTCTTGATCCCGGGCAACGAACAGACCTTATCGGTCAGGACTTCAACTGCCCAGTCGGGCGGATCGCCGGAGTATTCGGCATAATTGGCCAACTTGCCGCCGCGCGCGACGACCGCATCGGAATAATAGACACTGGCCCCGCCGCCCGCCGGAAGCATAGCCGTATCCCCGCCTGGGATCTCGATAAATTTGACCGAGCCTTTGATCTTTGAATCGACTGCCATCACTTCCATTTCGTGCTTGGAATAGGCCCGGCCGAACTCTGCGGCAAAGGCAAAGTTCCAATCGGGATGCCTGAACTTGGCGTCGCCATCGAGCAGCGTCACCGCATCCAGCGCGATCAGTTCACTATCCTGTTCGCGCAGAACCACGGGGTTCACTTCCAAATACTGCGCATCTTCGTTGTCGAAACAGGTGAACATCTTCCCCGCGAAATCGGCCATCTTCTTCAGGGTCGAACCGGTAAAGCCCGCATCCTTAGCCAACTTCTCGATCGCATCCCCCGAGGGCTGCTGCCCGACTTCCACCGCCAAGCGCTTCACGCGATCCCAATTCGATTCGACTTCAATGCCACCGCAATTGGCGACCAGAATGTCCGTCCCTTCCCGGGTGGATTTCACTGCACAGTAATATTCCTCCTTGTGCGGAATCATTTCGGACACGATCACTTGCGTGACAGTGATACTGCCCACTTGGCGGCCGATCATCTCCTTAGCCGCCGCTTCTGCTCCTTTGAGGTCCAGATCGACCTTGACCAAGCCGAGCTTGAATCGCGAGCCGAGCGCTTCATGGGCCTTGACCACCAATTTGGATTTCTTGAGCCATTCATTGGCTTGGCCGAGCTTCGCCAATTCGTCGACCGAGGTGACGACGACATAGTGGGGAACCGTGATGCCCCATTTCTTCATCAATCCCATCCCGGGACCTTCGAGCACCTTCGCCATAGCGCGACTCCTTAGAATGGTGAGAAACAATTGTAAAGGAGGAGGATTCTAACGAAATCGGCTGGGGGACTCAATATGTCAGATGAACTAAACCGGGAAGGCTCAAAAGACCTAGCGGGAGTGTCGAACGAGTGATGCGATTCTAACTACATGAAACATAAGAAGAAATATTGGAACGTGCCGGCGTATTGGATGACAGGGTGCGATTAGTCTCTTCGATGAAGCCGTAAATTATAGGACAGGCCATGTTGAGAATATCAGCGTCAGACTTTTTCAAGAACTGGTTGCGTACCCATCCTTCAATATCTCCATGCTTCATCAATTCCACCCTGCTCCACCGATCGCGCTGTTCCAGAAGCAGTACCGCGACCCCTCTCTTAAGCGGTTCAGTAACAGATGGAAATTCTACGCCTGGCCAGGATCCCTCTTCCGATCGGGGGCGATATCTTCATGAGACCCACCAAGACCGTCCACTGCGCGCGCCCATTGGCAGGCCAAGGCTTAGGTCGAGGTTGAGAGGGAAAAAGACACCGAGGCATGATTGGTCACTGCTCAACCTAAGCCTCAACCTTAACCTGTGGAACGGCCGCGCGTTGCCCGAGCACAGAAAGATCATCAGGGCTCTATCCTCTCCTCTGTTCCGGGAGCACAGGACCAACATGGGTGCACTTCCCATCGCTTCATCGTGCGCGTTCTGCGAGCAAGTAGGGCACCGGGCCGTGCCCTCCCCTGCTGCAGGCGTTTTCAGCATCCTGCGTCAACCACGTTTCTTGGACAACTGCTCCGCATACCGTTTATACCTGATTCCACGCCGAGCCCCTTTGACCTGAGACTTAAGTTTCAACCGCCGCTCTGCCACCCCATCGCCCTTCAGCGAAAAGGTTTCATGGTCTCCTGTTTCAGGGTCGAAGTACCCGATGTATCCCCCAGGGTTCACACCAAAGGAACGCAAGGTTTTACCCTTATAGGCACGCCCAAGAAAGTCGTTTCGACCGCCCTTTTCCTCTCCACCAGTGAAGTACAGCGGGAGCACAAAATTTGAGACGCCGACTCCGTCGATATTGTAGGTTTCCGCTTGCACCGCATCACACATTTCATACCAATGAAACACCACCCGCGTTGAATCTACCGGGTGTGGCCCCTGCACCAGCAGATTGACTTCAGGATCACCGACCAGCTCCAGCGCTTCATGCGACAGAGTAACCGTCCAGTCCTCTTTCAACTGCTTCGCCAGCTCAGTAAAGACAAAACCATAGGGCACTCCCGCATTGTTGGCGTCGTGATAGCCAAGCGCGTCCTCGACGTCCACTGTGTCCCAGAGGTACAACACCGCATCGCCTCGCATGTCGGCAAGGCTTTGCTTCGATGGCTTCGCCCCGCTCTTCCCCTCCAGCCGGAGTTCCCCTCCGATATGCCAATAGGGCTCATAGTCTTCACGTATCTGCCGGTTAATCGCGCGCACCGCAACTTGCACAGCTTCATCCAAAATCTTCCCGTTCGTGTGATTAATGACTGAAATGATCATGGACCCTCCGTTTTCCCTTTGTCCCACTCACTACTCCACAGGTCTCCGTCCTACCGCATTACTCATGACGGTTCGTGGCGGAGTACTACACGCCGGTCACCATTTGCAGGATGCTCAAAAAGGCCATTCAGCAAGGCCGCAGCGAGCTTAGAGGCGAGGCGTACGCTTCGGTACGTTGAGCATCTGAGCGATGCGAGAACGCCGCTGGCGGGCTTTTTCAGCATCCTGCTACAGTTTCCTCACCTTGATCGAATACTTCCCTATGCCACTCTGACGACTATAGTGACGGACCTGTACAAAATACTCGCCGGCGATCAAGTCTCCAGCGATCCTGGCGTTGGTATCGAGTCCGGAATCGTCATCTTCCGCAATCAATGATGTCTCGCTGTTCGGCCCGAAGAGCTTCATCACCACGTCCGTCTGGCCCAAGGTATCGATGACATAGCGTCCGTCAACGGACGCCCTAAACCGATACAAATCTTCTTCGCCGACCTTCCCGATCGACGCCTGCCTACGGCGCGTGGCATTTACCAGTAGCTCGACGGCGTTAGCTGTCGTGCCGCCCGCCTTCGGATACATTTTGGCTCCTGCGACGAAGGCCTTATCCATCGCTGAAAGAACCTCATTCGCTTTTGTGCCGATACCGTTGAGGGTCCAGGAGGCAGGAAAGAAATACAGCATGATAGAGTCTGGGTCGAACGATGTCCCATTGATCTGAGCGGCGGTATATTTTCGAAGAATGTTGTGGCGTGTCGTTGCCTCATCCCAAAAGTTCGGCGATTTGGCTGCTTCGCGAATCACCACTGCTTCGTTCCATTGGATTCCACCTGCAGGGTTTTGATGTTCATGGGCCAATCCAATGGCGTGGCCAAACTCATGGCCCGCAGTCCCTCCATCGAGAAACCCTAGGTTCATGGTCGGTTCGTCCAACGGGATGCTGCGGCCATCGGTGCCGACGTAGGACCAAGCCCCGTCGTTGTGATCGAACGCAATGCGAATCTCGGCATTCAACGCGTTGTTGAAATCGAACTTGAGATTTGCCACCTGGGCCCACCATCCAGCCTGTTGCTTGGCGACGGCTTGTTCGGTTGGTGTGCCTCCCATAAATCGCACTCTGAGTGTCGAGCCATTCATCCAGGTCTTCCCGATGGGAGCGATCGCACGCCTCCCGCCGTCTCGCATCGGTTTGGTAAGCTGAAGCCGCATAAGATCCCGAGGCAAGATCCGGTCGATACAAAGTTTGGGTCGGTTCTCCATGTCTCATCCTCCTTCGCTATAAACATACTCACCCTTCCCCTATACTCTCGGCCCCGCGATCAAGCCGGATAGGCCCTCACCAAGATCTTGTCGTGGCCCTCTGTCAGCCTATCCGTGACAAAAGACATCGCATATCGGTGGAGAGTGCAGCTCTCGTACCAAGAGCTACTGTACTACTGCCAATACCTTACTCGCACAAAATATGGATTTTCAGTTGTTCCTTCTCAAGGTGTATTTGCTGTCTCGTCGAGTGCGGTACGTCACGCGACAGGCTACTGTATGCAATTTCATCCGCATTCGGATGCTTGGCACTCGGTTCTCGAGAGACCGAACTGCGTGGTAATCCTCAATGGGCTGAGGCAGGATATCGACGTGGCGTTTTGCTCACCTGGCAAGCAGGACAATAAAACGAACTGCGTTCGCTTTGGAGACGGCGAATGAGCCGCCCGCAACGGTTAGGGCAGGGTTGACCTTCTTTGCCGTAGACAAGATGGTGTTGCTTATACCGGCCTTCGGTGCCGTCCGGCGCAAAGAAATCCTTGACGCTCGATCCGCCGCAGGAAATCGCCTCGCGCAACACTGTTTGCATAGTGTCATAGAGTTTAATAATCGTCGCTCCTCGTAGCCGACTGACCTCACGGTTCGGATGGAGTCTGGCTCGAAAAAGAATTTCGTTCGCGTAAATATTCCCAATCCCCGCAATGACTTGCTGATGCATCAACAGCGGCTTCAATCGTCCACGCCTGGCTTGCATGAGATGGACGAACTCATCACGTGGCACCGTGAGGGGGTCGATCCCGAAGCGGCGAGTACGATAGCGGTCGAGGCCTGCCCGATCGAGCAAGGAAAGCCGCCCGAACCGTCGAGGATTCCAATAGCGCAGTTCTGATTCATGCCCTCCAGTGAATGACATACGGACATGCACATGCTGCGGATATTTCGTCTGCGTTGCGCGAAAGAGAAGGAGGCCGGTCATGCCAAGTTCCGCAACGACATATCTATCTTCGCCTTCTTTTTGAAACTCCAGCGCGACGCTCTTGCCGTATCGCTCCACCCCTTCCAGCCGTGCACCGCTGTACCACGAGAGTGTGGGCAACCCTTCCCGGACAATATCCGCCCGTCCAACCCAACAGTTGTTGAGCTGAGCACCGAGGAGATGAGTCCGTAACTGCCGAGCAACGACTTCGGCTTCCGGCAATTCCGGCATGGAGAAAGATCCTCAGTAAAGTGGTTGTATCTGTGCCTTACGATTTCAGATTAGGCCACGGGCGGCACAAGAAAGGCAATGTGTGAAGAGCAGCTGCGAGGAAAAGCACTTCGATACTGTGGTTAGGTGCCGGAAACTGGGCGTGACGCGCGCTTCTTCTTATCCTTCGCGCGTGCCTCACGCAGAAGACGAACCTGTCTGATGGCTTCTTCAAGATGTGGAAGGGGAATGGCACCGGGCCGGCGCCTCATGACCAACTTCAGAACCTCAGCATACTCCATCCCTTGAACACAACAGAGGTAGGCCATCACTACCGACACCGATCGGCCCATGCCGGCGCGGCAACAGACCATAACCCGATTGCCAGGCTGGTGCTGTTCAACCCAGCTCACGGCTTGATCCAGCAAGAGCGGTTCGGCTTCGGCATACTCCGAAAATGGAATCCTGCCGGAGACCAGCCAATCAGGGGACTCTACCGTATACTCAGCAGCGACGAGGAGCAGCGCGCCGATCTTGACCGGCAGTTCTCTCGCATCGTTGATATTCCCGACCAACAGATTCTCAGTGATCAGGTGCATAATGGGCCTAGTATATGCGGCACTCTCGCCAGGTCAAGGAGAAATCATGATCCAGTCCCGTTGCAGTCGTTTCCATGTGAAGGCTATACTGGCGATACGATACCGCCGATCGCTGCACAAGGAGCCTACCAGATGCCAAACCCGACCATGAAAGAAGTGGAAACCAGGCTTGGAACTGTCCAGTGCGCCATTTGCAAGGAGTCAAGCTTCGGGATCGATGAACGCTCTATGCAGGCGGACGGTGAATGGCGAGGCATCTGTAGAAAATGCTACTACACCTTCCCCATCTACACAGATATGGAATTCTACCAGCGCACACAGCCCGATATTCCCTACCGACTTAAAGAAATGTCCTGTCCGACTTGTAATCACAAAGGGGTGAGCCTTAATTTTCGCATCACTATGTCCGTCCGAGAATCGATCTATTTCCTGACCTGCACTTCGTGCCAGAAAACATACCCAGAGCGCTCCTCCCTGGAAGCGTTTGAATAGCTCCCCTTTTCACCCCCTACCTGGTGTATACTACTCCAGATGAGTGAGACCCCAAAAACTCCAGCTACAGCCCCCGAAGCTCCCACTCCAGAGCCCGTGGCCAAGGTGAGAAAAGAAATCCCGCTCATTGCCATTCAAGACGATGGTGACATGATCGCCGAGGAAATGGCGGAGATGTTCGACGAAGATCGGGTGAGTCACCAGCACGGGAGTGCTGAACCGGAAGCGGATTAGTCCTCGCCTCCTCTAACCATCCTCAGCCATAAGCCTTTCTAGCCTCACGCAGGTGACCACTTCTGCCCTGCTCAAACGCTTCGGCTCGACCGCACTAAGCCTCTCATCTGCTCGGCTGTGGAACTCGTTCCTCTCCAAGCTTCGCTTGAAAGGAACTTTGAACAGTCCTCGCCGTCCGCCTTCGGCGGACCGCATCTGTCCGGCAAGTGCGGTACCCTCACCTCCACAATTCGCGATGCAGAACCGGTCAGCCTGATGACGCGCCTGTCCTCTAAAAGAAAACGAGAAGGCGACGAGTCGCACTCAGACCCGTCGCCTTAATGAAGGATGTGACCTTGCCGGAAGATCTTTTTGAACAGCCTGGAGAGTTACAGCTCAATTATCACCATGGAAAATCCGATGGAAGACTCTCGACCACTCTTTATCTCACGTTCGAACTAGCTACGGATGGGGCATAAGCGCGAAGAACGCCTCAGCGCGATCTATGAATCCTTGGATATCGCCGTCAAATACTTCCGACCTCTCTCCACCAAAGCGCCGGCAACCTTGTCTCGTTATGCTTGCCTTAGCCGCTTCTTCCCATGTTCGTTTATATGGCCAGGACTTCAGGAGTTTCAGTGTCGGGGCGTTTGTTCGATGGTCTGATTACCGCACATCGAGGTTGTCTGTGTAGCCAATCTTAAGGCGGGTCGGGAGGTCTTCCGGGTGCAGCTGAATGATGTAGAAATACCCAAAGCCAGTGAATCTCCCTGCATCATTGGTAGCCGCGGTAGCCGAGACACGAGGTCGGTAATTGTTTATCAGGCGATCAACATCCTCTCTCGACAGAGACAAAGCATTGCGTTTTCCGTAGTGAAGATTGAGATTGAGTTCTGTGGCACATTTCTTTGCTAGCCGCAAAGCGTAGTCTTTGTTGACTCCAAGCTTGCTGGCAACCTCTTTGATCGAAACCATTCCCATTAACGTTGACTCCAAGAGCTCAAGCTCCAGACTGGCGACGTTCAGATCGGCACTGAACTATTGAGTATATTAACTGGCATAGTATGCCAACACAGACAGTAAACTGGGAGATGATTCTTAAGGCGGTTCAGCCACTTGTCGACGCTCTCCAGTAGCAAAAACGTTTTCTGCTTTCCATTCCTGACGGGGATAGGCCCATCAGCCGCTGTCCCCACCTGCACCATTTAACTAGGGACGGCGGGGCTGATCCCTTACGTGCGCGCGTCCAACGAGGGTCTTCCGAGACCGCGCGTTGCGCGAGCACGAGGGATTGGCCCTGCCGCCCCGTCCTTCCGCTTCAGAGTACCGAGGGAGCGAGAGGACGCACGCCTCCTCTTTCCTGATTGGGGAGATTCAGACGGAACGGACGATCTGCACCACGACATCACTCTCAATTCTTCCAACCGGCGAGACCTTCCCTTCTTTCTCCTTGCGTACAATCTGCTCGATCTGCACGATCGCGCCGCGATGCCAGCTATCGACAGCTGCATTGTGAGGAGAGGCCTTTCTATCCAGTCGGCCGACTTCAGGCCGTCCCGTTTCGTTGCACAACCAGGCTCGCTTCTCCCCCTTCAATTCCCGTAGTTCGCTCACGACCCGGAAGGTTTGTGGGCTTCGTGTCACAATGGTTCTTCCATCTGTCCGCAACAACAGATAGGAAAACTTCAACGCGTCTTTAATGAACCCCACATCTCTATCAAGTGCAGCGATCGCAGGAGGCGTCTGCCATGGCCGCTCCTCATGACACCAATCATCCGGATGGTCTAGGGCCGGACAGGCCCCCTCGTGCAGGCAGGGGCTATAGACCGTACATAGGCCCTGTTTGAGCAGATGATTACGCATCTGATGCAGCTCCCTGGCCGTCTGCCGCAAGGCCGGCTCGACGATCATGATGGTGCCGTGCGATGCGAGAAATGGCAGGATCTGTGCGACAACCGCAGCCCGCTCTACTGGAGGATCGCCCGCTGTCGGAAACAATTCATTGAGGCAGTTCGCAATAATAATGAGGTCGTATGGCCCGCCTCGTACAATCTGCTTACCAAGATCACCTTTGAGCGGGTGTTCCAGATTCCCCTCGACACAGCGGAGACCTGCGTTGGGTATACCAACCTCGTTGCAGTAGGCCTCCCACAACCTCTTCGCATCCTGCAAAGATTCGTGGGATGCATCAGTAGCCAGGACTGACAGAGATTTCGCCCGATCCTGGCTGCGATGCCATAGCCAATCCAGCAGGGCTAAGGATCCAGTCCCTTGGCCACAACCGAGATCGAGCACCGCCATCGGTCGGTCTGGTATTTCAGTGTTGTTGTCTGGCAACTCATCCAGCAGGACTTGGATTTTCGAGAGGTTCACAGGGAGAAAATACGAGAGATAGGCGGCAGCATGTGCCGAATCATCCAGGTAACGAGGCGGCAATGATGGGCGTGCTGTTGTGAATAATCGTGATAGGTTCACGACCGCTTGCGCCAGCGTGTGACCACGAACGTCTCTTTCTGGCGATACCTTTGCCAGAACCTTGAGAATTTCCGATGACAGGCCAGCCGGTTTCTTCTCGTTGAAGGGTTGCATGGGCATAGTGTAAGCTGATGGCGATTAGGAGGACAACCATGACAGACGAAATTTTATTGGCCTACAAAGACGTGGAACGCTCGATGGAACGATTCACCCTGCTCCTACAAGGCCACGTGGACACAATGGGTGCCGACCCATCCCACAACACCGATCAAGTTTTCCGTTTGTCCCAAGGCACCAAGGCGATGAGGGATAGCGCGATGATCTATCTCTCTTATGCCAAGTACGTCTCCTATGGCATGCCGGAGAGTGAAGACATGGTGCAAGACGAACTGCAAGGCTAGAAAAATGTCTGTCTGGTTCATCTGGTCTATTTAGTTTGTTTTGTTCAACCAAATAGACCAAACAAACGAAATAAACCAAAAAACAAAGAGCCCGATCCCTCATGGGATCGGGCTCTTGTTTTTCATCAAACCTGCCGTTCTAGATGCTGCGCATGAAATGCGCGACATCATCCTGATTGACGGCACCACCCATAATCGAAGACTGGGCCACATTACTCGACTTCTTACCGGTCAGACCGGACTCAACTTCGTCCACAATCAACTCCACCGGCATCGATTGACCACCGTACACCCGTGGCCCACCGATGATCTTGGCTTTGGAGTACCCGTAAATGGCGGTAGCCACCTCTTTCGCCAGCCATCCAACATAGTTGAACTCGGGCACCACAATGAGCTTCGCCTTGCCACAGAGTTGCCGTAATTCCTTCGTCGGAAACGGACGGAGCGACCGGACCTTGATCAAGCCAATCTTAATACCCTTTTCCGCGCAAATACGAACAGCCTCCCTCGACTGGGCTGCGGCACTGCCTGAGGCAATAATCACCGCCTCGGCATCATCCACATTCTCAGCCGTGAGCAATCCGCCCATATACTGATTGATGTACTTGCGTGACCGTTCGACCGCCGCCCACACTTCCTGTTGCCAGACTGCATGGATGTTGTAGGCCATGAAGTTCGACTTCTGAACCGGAGCGTCACGTGATAAACGAGCGGGAGGATTCTCCGCATCGAGTACCGGCACCGCGCCGCGCCAGGCGTCACGAGGAGGAAGCTTCATGCTGCGGTCCTGCATCCTGACGTACCCCCGGGCATGGGTCACAAAAAACCCGTCGCAGCAGACACCGACTGGGAGTGTCACATCGTTCTTCTCGCTGATCGTAAACCCCGCCATGATGAAGTCGTACATGTCCTGCTGATTCTCGGCATGGAAGACGATCATGCCGGAATTCAATAGATAGGCCACTTCGATGTTGTCCGGTTGAATGGCCAAGGGAGCATTCACGACGCGGCAGGTGAACATGGCGACAATGGGCAGCCGATGCCCAGGCCAAGACGCGATGCCTTCAAGACCTCTGAGCGTACCGGGGCCTGCGGTCGCCGTAAAGCAGCGGACACCGGCACGAGATCCGCCCGCCATCGCCGCCATGACGCCGACTTCTTCTTCGCCACGATAATACTCTTTCACGTACCCTTCGCCGTAGAGCACGCCGATGAGCTGCATCGTTTCGCTCTGCGGGGTAATGGGATAGGCAATGGCCAGGTCCACATTGGAGCGCCGAACGGCCTCTTTCGCCGCTTCGCTGCCCGTGATGAATTCTTTCGTTCGCGGGGCTTCGAGGAACAAGTATTCCGGCGTGACCACCTTCTGCCGTTTCGCTTCGGCATGGGGGTCTTTCCTTGCGCCCGCCGTCTCGGCCGGTTTAGGGGCCGCGACACTCGTGATGGGATCGCCCTGGGGGTTTGTCTTCTGTTCTGCTTCGAGTGCTTCGCTCATAGTGACACCTCTTCGCTATATCGCCCGTGCAGTTCGACCCTACTCAGCCTTCACGCTTCATCTGCTCAGCCGAATGGCCAAAAGCTGCTGCGCCGGCCACACCAGCCACAGGCGCAAAGGTGAGGGGATTGGTGTGAGTTTTCCCGCCGTGAACTCTCGTTTGCGTGCCAGTAAATCTCACGTTTTCGCCGTTCTCCGGCAACTTAATGCCCATTTCTTCACGCACCCGCTTGAAGACCTGCGCGGTCTTTCTCAGCTTGATCGTGTCCGAATCCCGGATCGTCAGCATCGCATCTTCATGCCCCTGCTCCGCACAGATTGCCATGGTGAGACAGTTCGTCCCGGCACGAATCATTTTCAAGGTCAAGTTGGCATAATGGCAATGCACGCCGATGAAGATACAGGCCTCGATCTTGTTGCCCCAAATCGTCAGGTTCGGATGGTTCGGATTGATGACCTCTTCCGGATCGATCTTCGGATACTTCGGGCGATAGTCCGGCATGGGGATGATCATCACGTCAGGGATCTGCGCGGCGATTTCCAGCACGGCCTTGGCCTTTTCAACTGCATGCTCGTTCCAGGCCCAGAGCACCAACGGTCCTGGGAAGATCGTGGCGTTGGGGCTGGTCAACATTTTACGGGCCATCTCTTCGATGACCTTGTCCTCATTCTCCTCCAGTAATCCATAGTACAGTCCTTGCCCTGGATCAGGCAGCGCGACCCCCAACTGAGCCGCGGACGGAGGATGGAACCCGGCGGGGCCAGGAACAATGATGCGTTCTCTTGTATCTGTCGTCGTTGCCACTCCCGTACCTCCCTAATTACCTATTACAATCATTGGATTAGACAGGACTGCAACGGTGGTTTTCTCTTCATACCGAATGTTATCGGTAACGGCAGCCAGCGGTAATTGATCGATCATAATCATCTTGATGGCATTATTTTTTGCCATCGTGTCGCACACCCACACACATAGCGCACAACCCTTACACCGATCCACGGCTATGTAGGCAGTGCCGTACTTGTAACCCTTATCCGTCCCCATGGTTTCGCTATACTGAATGGTATTCGCTTCAGGACAATATTGCGTACAGAGCTTACAGCTCTTCGAGGCACATATCTCGACATTGATGTTGGCTACCAGATACATGGTACTCCTTCGTGCTAAATCCTAGTTAGGCGCTAACGGTCGCACGGGCTTCCGACCGTTTGACCGATGTTGCAGCCCAACCGTGATCGACTGCGTAGTTCCAGCCGGCCTGAATCACCGCCACATTTTTATCGATCAGTTCCTGCTTCTTCTTGAATTTCCGCTCGACGACACTATCCAACGCCGCGGTTCCACCAGAGACGACAAATCCCTTGCCAAGGAACCGGTCCTTCACCGACTGCTCCAGCGCCTCAACCGAGGTCAGTCCCGTGATCGCTCCGATGCAACCCATCAAGGCCATGTTCGTCGCGAGATCCATCCCGGCAACCTCCAGAGACAGCTTGGTGGCGGGGAAATAGTAGAGCTTCGCACGGCGCTCATCCAACTCACGTTGCTGATCTCTATGAAGGCTCATGGGCCCATCATGGTTGATCAGCGCAATCCCGTCTTCCTTCAGACCGAAGTAGAACGGCATCGTGTAGGACTTGCCGTGGGTAATCACTTGTGGATGGAAAATAATAATGATATGCGGGAAGGTAATTTCCCCGATTTCATAGATCGGTTCATCCGACACACGGACGTAGCTCTCGACCGGCGCCATCCGTTTCTCCGACCCATAAAATGGGACAATCGTGCTTTCCCCGCCGGCATGGATCACTGCGGTGCTCAGAATGTGTGACCCTGTCACAACACCCTGACCGCCGACCCCTGCCATTCGTATATTAAAGCGCTTTGCCATATCCGAATCTCCCTCCGAATCGTTTACGCCTTGGTTGGAATTGCTGCGGCAGGAGCAGCCGCCTTCGGAAGATAGTCCTTATAGCCATACCGCTCAGTCAGATACTGCTTGGCTTCATCACTCACATATTCCGTGAATTGATACCGGTCATTCTCAACGGTCTTTGCGTCTTCCATCACCTTGTCGGTGGGAATCGCGTACTCGATGTTGCAGGAGGTATAGGCTTGAATGTAGGTCGAGCCCACTTCGCGGGCAATCAGCACAGCCTTCTTGATAACGCTCTCGACGCGGCGGGGATTGTTCGGAACCACCGTCGCCACATAGGCACACCCAGCGACTTTCGCCATTTGCAACATATCCATCTTCTCGAACTTCTTTCCCAACGGGGCCATCTTTAAGACGGCGCCACGGTTGGTCATGCCGCTCTCCTGCCCGCCGGTGTTGCCGTACACTTCATTGTCCAACATGATCGTCGTGAACCGTTCCTTTCGGAACCAGGAGTGGAGCACTTGTTGGAATCCGATATCCGCCGTTCCGCCATCCCCCGCCATGACGACCACATCTTTCGGCTTGTCGCCGAACCGCAGCCGCAGCCCACGGGACAGTCCGCTCGCAACACCGTTCTGATCGCCATAGTTGCCGTACACAAATGGAATCGCAGCCTGTGAAATCGCTAACCGTCCACAGCCTGCCGTGCCAACAGTGATCGTATCTTCCGGGTTAGGGAAGGCAATAATCGCCAAACGGATGAAAAGCGTCATCGCGCAGCCGGCGCACATGGGATGCTCTTCAAGAATTTCCTTGAAGCTTCCCATTTGAGAGACGGAAATTTTCTTTCCAAACGGGCCATGTTCAACCATGTCCCGATATTCTTTAGGCATGAACTTCTCAAATCCACCGGAAAATTTTACATAATCAAGACTCATCGGAACACCTCCCTCTATCGTGGCAACAACAAGCCATTGCCTATCGGAAAGATACAGCTATTTGCAACAGTGCAGGAATTCGAGACTGAACGAACCGGACTGAATATCCACTCAGGGAGGGGACATGGTAACAAAGCCTAAAAAAGACTGTCAATGAGAAACGTCTATACAATCCTCGAACACTACACGAACTCAATAATAATATAACTTCCTGATAATCAACGCAACTTTTCAGAAGGCCCACCATGCTAAAAAGAAGGCCTAGCCCAGTCCAGGCCTGTAGGCCATTCGCCCTAATCGCTTAGATTTCGCCCGATTTCCACACCAGGCGAAAAGGCGACTGATTTAGCAGAACTGGAAAGAGAGATTGCTGATTCCGTAAAACCTGTCTAGACTAGACTCCCATGTCAACACGCGTAATCATCCTTGGGGAAGACGAAGGCGCTCAGCACGCCGGTGGAGTCCATAAGCGCCCTCCGATTCCGGATAGTTCGCTCAAAGCCGAGTGCCCAAAATTCATGAGCCACGGCCCCTGCGGAGGCGTCCGAAAAGGGGGACTGTGTGAAGTGTACCCGGAAATGGCCTGTCCCTGGGTAACACTCTATATTCAGTTGGAAAAAATCGGCCAAGTCGAGTGGATGAAACAAGTCTAGGAAAACGTACGGGGTGAAACGTGAAACGTGAAACGCTGGGGAAGAAACCCAAGAATACCAAGCTCGGATATAACGAGCGGCATGCAAAGAGCGGGATTACCGCACCATTGCCGGATATCGAAACATTCCCGAACCAATACAAGGGCTACGAAATCACCATCGAGATCCCGGAATATACCGCGATCTGCCCGAAAACTGGCCTTCCGGACTTCGGCGTCATCACACTGCACTACATGCCGGACAAAGAATGCCTAGAACTGAAGTCGTTGAAGATGTATCTCCACGAATACAGAAATCTCGGCATCTTTTATGAGAACGCAGTCAACCGCATCCTGCACGACGTCATACAGGCCTGCCAGCCTGTATGGGCAAAAGTCACGGGCACCTTTGCCGCGAGAGGTGGACTCAGAAGCGTGATCGAAGCCCGTTTTCCCTAACCCATCACGACGCAGACAACTCGCCCCCCTATGTGCATGCACTGATGGCCACCTACGCAATCGGCGATATCCAAGGCTGCTTTGCTTCCTTCCGACAACTTCTGGACCGGATTGCTTTTACTCCCAGCTCCGACAGACTTTGGCTGGTTGGAGACCTTGTCAACCGAGGCCCCGACTCATTGGGTACTCTCCGGTTCATCAAGAATCTGGGCACATCCGTTCGTCTCGTCCTGGGAAACCATGATCTGTTTTTGCTAGCAACAGCTGAAGGCATCACGACGCTGCGGCCCAAAGATACGATCCAGGACATACTTTCCGCCTCCGATCACGCCGATCTCATCGATTGGCTGAGGCGCCAACCGCTTCATCATCGTGAAGGATCGTTTCTCATGGTCCATGCCGGCATCCTGCCACAATGGACCATTGAAGAGGCAACGGCTCTGGCGCATGAGGTGGAAACCGTACTGCGCGGACCAGAATATCGAACCTTTCTTCAAGCGCTCTTTCATAGACCAGCCTCACAATGGAATCCCTCACTCAAGGGACTCGAACGTCTGGTGAGCATCACCCGTGTGTTGACCAGACTCCGAACCTGTACGCCAACCGGTGAGCTGTCGAGCTTTTCAGGCGCTCCAGACGAAACTCCCATCGGCTTCACTCCCTGGTTTCGCATTCCCGATCGGCGCAATGCCAGCACGACAATCATCACAGGCCATTGGGCGGCACTGGGGCTACACCTGGAGCCCCATCTGCTTGCCATCGATAGCGGATGTGTATGGGGTAAAAAATTGACGGCTGTTCGGCTGGAAGACCGCTCCGTTTTTCAGGTCGATTGTGCGGATAAACTTCGCCGTGACTGAGCCTCGCCCGGCTGACCCAACCTGGCCTCGTTACGCTGTACGTCCCTTCCCCTCCTATCGTTTTGTGCCTGGTAAGAATCCGCACCCGCGCCATGATCCACATGGCCACTCCTACGGCAAGGCCGAGCCCACACCATCGGTGTTTCAGCCTGAGAAATGGCATCAGTCAGATGACTACCTGCACGGGATCGACCTCTACAATTTTGCCTACTGGTGGGAATGCCACGAAGTATTCGAAGGGCTTTGGCGTGCAGTTGGCCACGACACCGAACAAGGGAACTTCTTCCAAGCCCTCATCCAATTCGCCGCCGCCAATCTCAAGCAATTCCTCGGCAACCACCAGGCAGCAGAAAAACTACTGACCAGCGGCATGATTCGTTTGCAGAAAATACCCAGGTTCTATATGGGGATTAATGTGGCAGGCCTCAACGAAAATTTGCGGCGGAACGTGGCTGATTCGGACTTTCGCGCACCGCTCATTCACCTGCATGAGCAGGATCTCACGTAGAACTTCGGCTGCTAATGGTAGCTTTCTGAGTCCGACGGAAACTTGCCTTGCTCGACTTCTTCTTTGTAGCGGCTGAGGGCCTGGAGCGCATCGGCCTTGAGATGGGCGTAGGGCTTCACAAACTTCGGCACGAATTCATCGAAAAGCCCGAGGAGGTCGTAGAGCACAAGGACCTGGCCGTCGCAGTGGGGGCCTGCCCCGATTCCAATGGTCGGAATGGTCAATTGTTCCGTCACAGTCTTGGCCAACTCGGCAGGAATCGCTTCAAGTACAATGGCGAAGGCGCCAGCTGCTTCAAGGGCCTTGGCGTCATTCAGCAAACCCCGCGCATGATCTGATTCTTTCCCTTGCACTTTGTAGCCGCCATAGCGATGAACAGATTGGGGAGTCATACCAAGATGCCCCATCACCGGAATGCCGATACTGGTCATTGCAGCCACACGGTCGGCAACCACTGCGCCGCCTTCCAACTTTACAGCGGTAGCTCCGGCCTGCAGAAAGCGACCAGCGTTTCGGACCGCTTCCTCGCTGCTGGCCTGATAGGACATAAACGGCATATCGCCGATGACGAGCGCTCGTTGGGCAGCCCCCGCCACAAGCTTCGTATGGTAGAGCATGTCGTCCATCGTCACAGAGAGCGTATTGGCCTTCCCTTGTACGACCACACCAAGCGAATCGCCGACTAAGATGGTCTCGATGCCGGCCTGTTCGACTATGCGTGTAAACAGCGCATCGTAGGCCGTTACAACGATAAGCTTCTTCTTATCCTGTTTGTGCCGCTTAAACTCGGGGATCGTCATCAACCCACTTCCGATTTGGCGAGAATGTCCGCCAGCCGGTGCGTGGCTTTGATCGCCATAATATGGACTCCGTCGCAGTAGGGCCGTACTGCCTTGATTGTCCGCACCGCGATATCCACCCCGACATCCTCCGCTCGCTCGGGGCCTGCCGCTTTGAGTTCATCGATCATCTCCTGAGGAACCGACACGCCGGGAATGTTCGCGTTCATGAACTCCGCCATCTTGGCGTTCCGAAGAACGAGAATGCCCGCCAATACCTTGGACTTGAACGGTCGAACCGCCTCCATAAAGGACGCGAACTGCTCCGGATGATAGATCGCCTGTGTCTGGAAAAACTGGGCGCCCGCCTTCACCTTGACTTCAAACTTGGCGAGCATCGGCCCCAGCGGGTCAGCTTCAGGTGTCACAGCGGCGCCGATCGTAAAGGCAGTCGAGCCATCCAACTTGTTGCCGGCCATGTCCCGCCCATTGTTAAGTCCTTGCACCAACTGCATGACTTGGACGGAATCCAGATCATAGACCGGCTTCGCTTCTTTGTGGTCTCCGACAGTCGGATAGTCCCCGGTGAGGCACAGAATATTTTGGATGCCGAGCATGGAAGCGCCCATGAGGTCCGACTGCATCGCAATGCGATTCCGGTCACGACAGGTCATCTGCATGACCGGATCGTGGCCGAGTTCGTAGAGGAGGCGGCAGACGGATAGAGACCCGGCCCGCACCACGGCAGCCGTGTTGTCCGTCACGTTGACCCCATGCACGCGCCCCACCAACTGCTTGGCATTCTCTAGCACGCTGGATATGTTGGTACCCTTGGGAGGGTTGTACTCAATCGTGACAGCAAACTGTCCCTGATCGAGCACCTCTCGTAATCGCCTCGGCTCCCGACTCATGATTTCTATTTTACTCCTCCACCCCACTTACGGCTGTAGGGGAAATGCGAGCGCTTCCCCTGCACGCATCGGACGCCCCTCATCCTTCTACATGATCCTTCCGAGCTCGCTAGTTATCTCTCGGGGATGGGGGCCGATGATCTTCCACTGCGCGAGCACAGAAGATCATCAGCCTCCATCCCCTCCCCTTCTCTCCTACAGCATTCCCGCCCGTCGCTTCGCTGACTCCACCGTGTTGTCCAGCAACATCGCAATCGTCATCGGCCCAACACCACCAGGAACAGGACTGATCCAGCCGGCTTTCTGGCTGACCTGTTCAAAATCGACATCGCCGCACAATTTGCCCTCAGGAGTTTTGTTTGTCCCCACATCGATGACGACAGCCCCTTCTCTCACCATGTCGGCCGTGACAAACTTGGCTTTCCCGATCGCGACGAGCAGCAGCTCGGCTTCGCGACAGACCGCCGGCAAATCCTTCGTCTTGGAGTGGCAAATCGTCACCGTGGCATTGCGCTGGAGCAACATGAGCGCCAACGGCTTGCCGACGATGTTGCTCCGCCCCAGTACGACGGCGCGCTTCCCTTCGATGCTCACACCGGTAGACTCAATCATCTTGATGACGCCCTTCGGCGTACAGGCTTCAAACACCGGATGCCCTTCAACAAGCCGACCGAAATTGTATGGATGAAAACCGTCTGCATCCTTGTCGGGCGACACCGTTTCGAGCACGACTTTGCTATCGATATGCTTCGGGAGCGGCAACTGCACCAATATCCCGTGGATCTTGGGATCGGCGTTCGCCTTTTCGATCAAAGCCAACAACTCTGCTTGCGTCGTGCTTGCCGGCAATTTGTGGTCGTCGATATAGATGCCCGCCGCATCACAGGCTTTTTGCTTGCTCTTCACATAGAGATGCGAGGCGGGATCGTCGCCCACCAAAATCGTCGCCAGGCCCGGTTTCATCCCGGTCTTCGCCAAGACCGCCGCTGATTCGGTTGCTAGCCGCTCGCGTACTTGCAGTGCCAAAGCTTTGCCATCGATCAATCGTGCCGCCACAATTCCCTCCTCACGCGAAACTGTAGGTTCCTGATTCAAAAATCACGGCACCATAGCAGGGCATTTTTGAGCAAGTCAACGACCTCCCAGGCGTGAAACGTAAAACGCGAAAAGTGAGATGAGAGATGGGAACGTCATATGATCGACCGCTGTGATGACTCCCCCCATGTCTCACCTTTTACGTTTCACGTTTCACGTTTCACGCCCGTTTCTTGACAGTCTCTCAGCCTGACAGTTACGATGGCGGCATCAACCACCATCGACAGCCATCGATCTTGTGAGCAGAACCCCCTCCGTAATGCCCCTTCTAACACATGTCATGCGCCATCCGGCGGCCTGGCTTATATTGGCCATGTCCCTGGTGATCGTCAGCCCGCTCGACGCCCAGATCACCGTGACGGAACTGCAGTCTCCCTACAGCTTTGTGAACGATCCCATTGAGAAAAGCTATTTTATCTCAAGCGTGAACGGTGAGGCGGAAACCGCCGACAACAACGGATTTATCACTAAGCTCAATCAGAACGGCAAACTCCTCAATCTGAAGTTTATCCAAGGAGGGAAGGACGACGTTACCCTCCATGCCCCCAAAGGTATGGCCTTGGTGGAACACGTGCTCTACGTGGCCGATCTCGACACCCTGCGGGGCTTTGACACAACTACCGGCAAGCCAGTCCTGACCCTCACCATCCGGTCACCCGTGACCTCACATGCCTCCTTGACCGACGTAACCTTCGATGGCAAGGGGTATCTCTATTGCTCCGACCAAAAAGCGAACACGATCTACCGTATCGATCTGGCCACCCAGGCTATTTCCGTGCTGGTCACAGACCGCTCCCTCGCAGGCCCCTCTGGCCTTGCCATCCATCCTAAGTCAGGTCAGATCATCGCGGTTAGTTGGGAGAAGGGCAAAATTTCCGAAGTCTCTCCGGAAGGCGTGGTGACGGAGCTCTTCTCCAATGGATTCTTTTCCAACCGCTTTCAGAATCTCCGCGGAGTAGATTTCGACCGCTGGGGCAACATGTACGTGTCCGATTTCACAACCGGAAAAGTCTGGCGCATGAGCTGGGACAAACGATTTCAAGTCATCGCCGAATTCTTGCCCTCGCCGGGAGATCTCAGCATCGACCGTGCGAACAACCTCATCCTTGTGCCCTACGAATTGGCGCATGCGGCAGAGATGAATGGGCTCGAAACCCCCACTAGTGCAAAGTCAAAACAAGAAAAACGGACATTGGCAGACTATGGTTTCATCCCGCCTCCACCGAAACCGGCGCCAGAAGGGCCGGATAAAAAATGAGCCAATGCGCCTATTGCACACAACGGAAAGGCAAGCGGCCTTGCCCCGCCTTGGCAGGGCTGATCTGCAGTCAATGCTGCGGAGAGCACCGAATCGTGCGGGTTTCATGCCCGGCGGACTGCGTCTATCTCGAGTCCGGGAGCGATTATCAGCAGAAGCGGCTGGCGGTACAATTCATGCCGGTGCGCAGGGATTTCTACCGTGAACTGGACGAGCTGGGCGGCAAAAAAGCCGTGGCGCTCTTCAATCTCGTTGAAGTGGTGATCTTCGGTTACTTCCACAGCCGCCGCGACGGGCAAGATGCGGAGATCGTGGCGGCGCTGCAGGCCTTACGGCGAACGCTCAGTCCCCTGCATGTGCCTGCCGGCCCAATGCCGGTCTTTGCAGAACATTTGAAGAAGGAATACGACACGTTCAAAAAGCAGAATCCGGAAGAAATCGCCGATATGTCTTCCGCACCGGAAATACTGGACCGCGCGAACGCCTTCGTCTCACGCTTTTCCGGCACGGACTTTCAATCGCAACGATTTCTCGGTGGGCTCATCGGCTACGTGCGAGCTTACCACCCTGAGATTGCAGAACACCTGACCAAGCAACGTGAACCGGGACACATCATTTTGCCAGGGCAAGAATTCATGCCGCCCCCGGAGCCTGAGTCCCATACCCATGGGCCGGGCTGTCACCACCACTAATTACTGGCGACTTCCCAGGACGATAGAGCACACCCCATGAGCGCAGAGAAAGAACGAAAGATCAGAAAAACCCGCCGCGTGGAGTTGCGCTGCATCCTGAGGTTTTCTTCCGGTGAGATCGAAGGCGAGGGCACGATCACAAACATCTCGACGTCAGGCTGTCGAGCCGAATCCGACATCAATATGGCGGAGGGGCTCGACGTTCAGGTCATTATTCAACTTCCCAACCAATCCTCCCCAGTAAAAGTCGAACGAGCCGCAGTGCGCTGGGTCTCCGGTAACGCATTCGGCCTTAACTTCATCCTCTTTTTCCCGTCCGAACGATCCCGCCTCCACACATTCATCGAAAAATTGTAACTACTCAGGTAGATAGGCTGAAGGGGTTCAGGCTGAAGTGTTCGGAACTTCGGCCTTCGGCCTGAACACCTGAGTAGTTACGAAGCGCTCATGAATAATGCGGGCAAGAGTACGGGAATCGGTGAGACTGCGCTACTATTCAACAATCGTCACCGTCATCTCAATCCGGTCGTTCGGCAAGTCGCGATCGTTCTTTGGCAGGACCACAATCCTATCGGCGATGCCAAGGCCTTTGGTCACCTCGCCGAACGCCGTGTATTTTCCATCGAGGAAAGGGGACGGCTCGACCACGATGAAAAACTGCGACCCGGCTGTGTCAGGTTCATTCGCTCGCGCCATCGACACAATGCCGCGCTTATGTGGAATGTCGTTGAATTCCGCCTTGAGTAAGACAGGATTCCCCTTCTCATCCTTGGGCCCACCCTGCCCATACGTGTCCTTGCGTAGCGAGCTCTTGGTATTGGGATCGCCGCCCTGAATCATGAATCCTGGAATCACCCGATGGAAGATCGTCCCATCGTAAAAGCCTGACTTGGCCAACTTGATAAAGTTCGCAACATGATTCGGAGCGACATCCGGATAGAACTTGATATGGATGTCACCGAACTTCGTCTTGAGAATGGCTTTGGGGCCGAGGCTTGGCGGAGGCGTAACCGGTATCACGTCGGCCTTCCCTCCGCAACCGGTGAGGAGGCCGATCCCCAACAGCACTCCGCACAGCATGAAGTTTCTCATGACAGCCGAGTCACGCGTTATTGCCCACCAATCAAGCATCGTTTACTCCACCACCACGACCGTCATCTCCGCCCGTTCATTTGGAAGATCGCGGCTGTTTTTCGGAAGGTTGACAATCTTGTCTGCCACTTCCATCCCCTTCACCACCTCGCCAAAAACCGTATATTGCCCATCGAGAAAATTCGAATCCTTGACGACAATGAAGAACTGCGAGCCGGCACTATTGGGATCGTTCGTGCGTGCCATGGAAAGTATCCCTCGTCTGTGAGGAATATCGTTGAACTCCGCCTTGAGCTTCTGACTCGGCCCACCCTGGCCGTAGGTCTCAGGTTTATTCAAATCTTTGGTGTTGGGGTCGCCACCCTGAATCATGAATCCTGGAATCACCCGATGAAAGATCGTGCCGTTGTAGAAGCCTGACTTTGCCAACGCAATGAAGCTTTCAACATGCTTGGGAGCCTTTTCAGGAAAGAACACGACGTCCATATCGCCAAACTTCGTTTTGATCGTGGCCTTGGGGCCTTTCATCCCTTCCACTTTTCCCGTTGGGGCCTTATCAGCTGCAAAAAGGCCTCCCAGGCCCAGCAACTGGCTCCCACCAAGCATGAGCGTCACTGCCGCTATTTTCACTAGACTTCGTCTCTGCATCATCAGCCTCCCTGAAAAAATACCTGATCTGTTTAGAAGATCACACCCTACCATAACAACCTGCTTAGCTTCCTACCTGTCGAAGAGCCTGCTTCGCCGCCTGCTGTTCTGCTTCCTTTTTACTCCGCCCGGATCCCACGCCCACGACCTCGCCCTGAATAGACAGTTCCACCTCGAATAGCTTCTGGTGGTCTGGCCCTGTTTCTCGAACTGTCGCGTAGCGGGGCAATGTATCATGCCGCTTTTGGCACCACTCCTGAAGCTGGGTCTTGTAGTCGCCCGCCCCCGGCTGATCCTGCTGCGCGGCAATATGCGTGAGTTCCTCTGAGAAAATGTGCCGTGTCACCATGCGGCTCGCCTCGAACCCTCCGTCAAGATGAACCGCCGCAAGCACCGCCTCCAGCGCATCTGCTAGCAACGAATCTTTCTCACGCCCCTTCGAACGGTCCTCCCCACGCCCGAGCTTGAGATGCTCTCCCAGTCCAAGCCGGCGGGCTACCTGCGCCAACGATGCCTCACTCACCACCTGGGCTTTCAGCTTTGAGAGGGTTCCCTCTGAAGACTGCGGCAATGCCGAGGCCAGATACTCGCTCATCACCAGTGACAACACGGCATCCCCGAGAAATTCAAGCCGCTCGTTATGTTGAGGCAAGGCTGTTTTCTGTTCGTTGACGAGAGAGGAGTGAGTCAAGGCTTCATCGAGTAAAGCCAGCGCCTTAAATCGATAGCCCAACGAGGATTGGAGTGAGTCGGTGGAGGAAACCGAAGTCATAGTGGCGAGTATATCCCTCGCACAGTCTGTTAGGGCTCTGGCTTTTTGAAGAGCAGGCAGGCATTGACTCCGCCGAACCCGAAGGAATTCGACAGTGCGACCCTCACTGCGGCCGGTCTAGCCTTGTGCGGGATATAGTCCAGATCGCAGGCAGGATCCGGATGATCCAAGTTGATTGTCGGAGGAAGTATCCCATGGTGAAGAGCCAGGACCGTAAACACCGCTTCAATCCCACCGGCCGCCCCAAGTAAATGGCCGGTCATTGACTTGGTCGAACTCACCGGGATGCGGTAGGCCTGTTCAGCGAACACCTGCTTGATAGCCTTGGTCTCAATCGCATCCGCCATCGTCGACGTACCATGCGCGTTGATGTATCCGACCTGGTCCTTGCCGATGCCGGCATCCTTGAGCGCCAGCTCCATACAGCGCACCGCGCCTTCTCCCTCTTCGGACGGGGCGGTAATATGGTAGGCGTCGCTGTTCATGCCGTACCCGATGAGTTCGGCATAGATCCGGACCCCGCGCCGTCGCGCATGCTCCAGTTCCTCCAAAACGACAACTCCGGCGCCTTCACCAAGCACGAACCCATCCCGATCCTTGTCGAACGGCCGGCTCGCCTTTGTCGGATCAGCGTTGCGAAACGACAAGGCCTTCGACGCAGCAAATCCCGCAACCCCCAACGGGGTAATGGCAGCTTCCGCCCCGCCCGCAATCATGACATCGGCATCGCCCGCCTGAATCAATCGATAAGCGTCGCCGATACAGTGATTACCCGTTGCACAGGCCGTCACCGCACAGGAGTTCGGTCCCTTGGCACCCAATCGGATCGCCACCTGTCCGGACGCCAGGTTGATGATGGTCATGGGAATGAAAAACGGCGAGACGCGTCCGGGGCCTTTCTCCTGCAGAATCTTGTGATAGTACTCGATCGACCCAAGCCCCCCGATGCCCGATCCGATATACACACCGACTTTCGTGGCCTCTTCAGGCGCCACAGTAAATCCCGCATCTTCCACCGCCAGTTGGGCAGCGCCCACGGCATAGTGGATGAACGCATCCATTTTCTTGATTTCTTTTTTCTCGATGAACTTGGCTGGATCGAAGTCTTTCACTTCCCCGGCGATTTGAGCATCATACGCGGCAGGATCGAATTTCGTAATTCGACCGATGCCGGATTCACCGGCACAGATAGCCTTCCAGGTCTTTTCGACACCCGTTCCCAGAGGTGTGATCAGCCCCAGACCGGTCACCACAATTCGCCTGGTCGAACGAGGACTCATCACGTCCTGCAACCGCTAGGCCTTTTCCTTGATATAGTCCAACGCTTTCCCAACGGTCAGAATCTTCTCTGCATCTTCGTCGGGAATCTCGATACCGAACTCTTCTTCGAGGGCCATCACCAACTCAACCGTATCGAGCGAATCGGCGCCGAGATCTTCCACGAAGCTGGCTTCGGGCGTGACCTCATCCTCTTCGACTCCGAGCTGTTCACCGATAATTTTCTTTACCCGTTCATCCACAGTACCCATTGATTTTCCTGCCTCCTTCCCCATCCTAGACCCTCCTTATCGCTGCGAACCCCGCCGCAGCATCATAACAATATTCTGTTCACACAATCGTCACGGCATCAACATCCCGCCGTTCACGTGCAACACATGCCCGGTGATGTAAGCCGCCTCGTCCGACACAAGAAAACGCACTGCCGCCGCAACATCAGCCGCAGTACCCAAGCGTCCCAATGGGATCTGCTTCTGGAGCATGTCTTTCACCTCCGTCGACAATCCCTGCGTCATGGCGGTATCGATAAATCCCGGCGCGACCGCGTTCACTGTGACTGAGCGGCTCGCATATTCCCGTGCCACCGTCTTCGTTAACCCGATTACCGCCGCCTTCGATGCCGCGTAATTGGCTTGCCCCACATTACCCATCGCTCCGACGATCGATGCGATGTTGACGATACGACCATACCGCTGCTTGGTCATCGGGAGCAAGACCGCCTTTGTACAGTTGAACGTTCCGTTCAAATTGACTTGCAGCACGAGATTCCAATCCTCTTCTTTCATCCGCAACAGCAGCCCATCGCGCGTAATCCCGGCATTATTCACCAGAATATCGACTTTCCCCCATGCCTTGAGCACCTGATCGACCATCGCTTTGGTGTCGGCGGCATCGGCGACATTCACTTTGACGTTCAGCGCCTTGCGCCCCAACTGCTCCACCGCTGCAACCGCATCCTTCGACCGGACCGGGTCAAGATCGGCGACCACAATGTCGGCCCCGGCTTGCGCCAATGCCTCGGCAATGGCCCGGCCGATCCCTTGTGCCGCTCCCGTGACAATCGCAACCTTACCATGAAGTGACATCCGCTCGCTCCTCATATCCCTTCACGCGCTGAGCGCAGCGCGGGTCGCCTCGAGCGACTTAGGATCATTAACGTTCAGGGTCACCGCGTCCGGCAGAATCCGTTTGATCAAGCCGCTCAATACCGCTCCAGGCCCAACCTCGACAAACGTCGTCACACCCATCGCAGCCATGGCCTTCACCGAATCTTCCCAGAGCACCGACGAAGGAAGTTGTCGTACCAGCGATGCCTGGATGTCACCAGCCTTAGTAATTGCTCTGGCTTCTGCATTATTGATCAATGGCGTCTTGAGATCGGACCAGATGATCGCCGCCAAATCTCCGGCCAGTCGATCGGCGGCCTTCTGCATCAATGGGGTATGCACTGGCACGCTCACGGGAAGAGGGATTGCTTTCTTACACCCCTTGGCCTTCGCCAGTTCAATGGCCCGTTCCACGGCGGCCTTTTCCCCGGCAATGACAATCTGGCCTGGCGAATTGAAATTCGCTGCAGCCACAACTCCTACAGACGAGGCCTCTCGACATACCTCTTTCACCACGTCAACCGAGAGGCCAAGAAGCGCGGCGACAAGCCCAGTCCCAGGCGGCACGGCTTCAGCCATATACCGACCTCGCTTCTGTACAATCGCCACCGCCTCGCGATAGGTCATTCCACCAGCGGCGACAAGGGCCGAATATTCGCCCAGGCTATGACCCGCCACCGCAATCGGTGCGATGCCTAATGGCTTGAACGCCTGGAGTGCGGCAATGCTGCTCACCAGCAATGCAGGCTGAGTATATTCCGTGAGGTTCAATCGTTCCACTGGTCCCTCAAAACACAGTGCGCCAATGTCGTACCTCAGTATCGACGAGGCCTCCTCGTAAAGAATCCTGATGCTCGGGTCAGCCTCTACCAAGGCTCTTCCCATCCCGACTGACTGAGACCCCTGGCCTGGGAAGACCAACCCGATACTGGCTGCCCTTATTGATTGGAGAGTCGCCATACTACCGGAGTGATTGCACGAGGCTACCGTTTACTCTCATCATCGAATTACTCGAAGCGAGGGAAGGCGCACTGCACCATCCCCGTGAGGTTAGATATCGTCGAATTTCCTTGGAATGTCAACGGGAAAAGTTGTTTCGAAGCTGTCAGCCCTCAGCTATCAGCCAATACTTTACGCTGAATGCTGATCATTGCCCCTGCTACCACCTGATAAGCGCCGATGCCCACGTCAGTCCGGCACCGAAAGCCCCTAACATCACCAAACTCCCGTCTTTGATTCGCCCCTGCCGCACGGCTTCATCCAAGGCAATGGGAATTGAGGCTGCAGATGTATTCCCATATCGATCGAGGTTCAACATCACTTTCTCCGGAGGAAGTCCGAGGCGTTCGGCCACCGCTTTGAGAATACGCACATTCGCTTGGTGCGGCACGTAGAGGTCAAGATCTTCAACACGGAGATGATTCGCAGCCAAAGTCTCCCGAGCGACCTCTTCCAAGTTCCGAACGGCCACCTTGAAGGTCTCGTTCCCCTTCATCTTGATGTACTGCATCCGTTCCGCCACGACCTTCTCCGAAGGAGGTAAACGCGATCCTCCCCCCGGCACGGCAATCAAATCGCAGAGGGCGCCATCGGAACGAAGATGCGTCGATAGGATGCCCCGGTCGTTCTCGCTGGCGCTGATGACTGCCGCTCCAGCCCCATCGCCAAACAAAATACAGGTGTTGCGATCGGTCCAGTCGGTAATCGCCGACATCACTTCCGACCCGACGATTAACACATGGCGCATGCCGGTTCTGACATAGGCATCCGCCACCGATAACGCATAGACGAATCCGCAACAGGCGGCCGACAAATCGCACGCCGCCGCACGAGTCGCCCCCAGCTGATGCTGGATCAAACAGGCCGTGGCAGGAAGCGGATAATCGCCGGTACAGGTGGCCAGCAGAATCAGGTCAAGGTCAGCCGCACTCACTCCAGCGGCGATCAGAGCCCGTTCCGCCGCCTTCACAGCCAGATCGGAGCAGGCTTCACCGGGACCGGCCACATGCCGCTCTCGGATGCCGGTCCGTTCGACGATCCATTCGTCTGAGGTAGCCACCATCCGTTCGAGATCGGCATTGGTCAACACCTTGGTCGGCACATAGGATCCAGTCCCTGCAATGCGGGCCTTCATGCCGGCCTATCCTCGGTGGGCTTGGCTTGTGAGAAGCTTTCTTCTATATCGCGCTGTATCAGTTCATCGACACGGCTCTCTGCTAACCCCTTCGCCCGACGAATGGCATTCTTGATCGCCTTGGCAGACGAACGGCCATGGCAGATCATGGTAATACCGTTGACGCCCAGAAGCGGCGCTCCGCCGAATTCCGCATAATCAATTTTTTTCTTCAAGTTACGCAACGGCCCGGCAATGAATGGATAGGCCAAGCGGCCTAAGAATGACCCGGAGATTTCCTTGACTAACAACTTCTTGATCGTATCAGCCACTCCCTCGGAAATTTTTAGCGCAACATTCCCGATGAAGCCGTCGCACACCACCACATCGGCGCTCCCACTATACACATCGCGGCCCTCAATATTGCCGATGAAGTTGAGCTGACTGGCCTTGAGAAGTTTGAACGCTTCCTTGGTCACTTCATTTCCTTTGCCGTCTTCCTCCCCGATGCTCAACAGCCCGATACGTGGGTTGGGCTTTCCGAAAAGATGTTTGCCGTACTCATTCCCCATGATGGCAAATTGTGCCAGATGCTGAGCCGAACAGTCCACATTGGCTCCCACATCCAACATGATTGCCGTACCGGTCAGCGTGGGGAGGCTTGTCGCGATCGCCGGACGCTCGACACCCTTCGTCAGTCCGAGCACAAAGAACGACGCCACCATACTGGCGCCGGTGTTCCCGGGACTGACCACAGCGCTCGCCTCACCGCTCTTAACCAGCTCAGTGGCTATCCAGATGGAGGAATTCCGTTTCTTGCGGGCGACAGAAGCAGGCGACTCGTGCATCTCAACGACTTGGGAGGCATGCCGGATAGAGAGGCGGGGGTCAGTACAACCGAGACGGCGACATTCGGCGGTGATGATAGCCTCGTCACCGACCAACAGCACTTCGACATCGCATTCCTGGGCGGCCTGGAGAGCCCCCTCAATGGCCGGGGCCGGTCCATGGTCACCGCCCATGACATCAAGCGCGATCTTCATAGAGCTGAGTACTCATCGAAAGATGACGTATCGCGCGGTCGGGAAAGGAAATCGGTAATTATCCCGCGACATACGGGAGGAGTTTAGAGCAGTGGAACGATCGACGCAACAGGCAAACAGACATCATCCCGTCGTGATCCGTGGAACCACCAAGCGCAGCCGCTGACCCTGTCACGAACCTGATTAGGTTTCTTCGACCTGGATGACCGCCTTGCCCTTATACGTTCCGCAATTCAAGCAGGTGTAATGAGGCAGCTTGATCTCGTGGCACTGTGGACAGACGGACATGCCCGGCGGGGTAATGCGCAGCTTCTGGGTGCGCCGCTTGTCGCGGCGTTCCCGTGAATGTTTATGTTTCGGATTCGGCATGGCAACTCCTTCTCACTTTCGATAGCTGACGGTCTTGCTACGAATCTGACGATCCGCCGGTCTTACGTTTCATGCTCTGGACTACCCGAAATGCCGGGATTGGCGGTTCCACAGCACAGTGACAGGGCCCCTCATTTAAATTTTCCCCACATTGCGCACAGAGCCCCAAACAATCGTTATTGCAGAGCGGCTGCATCGGCGCCGACAGAATCACATGTTCACGCAACATGGAAGCCAGCTCCAGCTGATTGCCCTGGTATTGATACTGATCGTCCGACTCCTCTTCTGGCTCAGCCTCCACGACCTCCACGCGCGCCTTTCTGTGATCGACTCGCTTCGGATGACGAGGCGATGACTTGGGTTCCGGGACAAAGGCCGCCCGCACAGAAAAAGCCAGAGGATCTTCATATTCCTTCAAGCACCGCACACATCCGCGGAGGATCGTGCCTTCCAGCACACCAGTCACGGCAACCAACCCCTCGATGTTGGTCAGGTCCAGACTCACAGCCAGCGGTCCCTGGAGGACGACATCATCCTCGGTGAGACCGAGCTCATCAGCCGTGACCTCGCCGACCAGCGAGAGCCCATCGACAGTGATGTCAGCCAGCAGCGGCCTGAGCAGTTCCATCGTGGCGCCTACCTGCATTCCCATTCCCAACGTGAGGTTATCGCTCTTCCGCAAAACTGATGAGCGCAATGTGCCGAGCCCGTTTGACAGCGGCCGTCAATTCGCGCTGATGCCTCATGCAATTACCGGAGATGCGCCGAGGAACAATTCGACCCCGCTCAGTTAAGAAGTTTCTCAGCAGCCCGACATCTTTGAAATCGATCGACCCTTTGTCGATGCAAAATCGACAAGGCCGTCTGCGTTGGAAAAACCGCCCACCACCGCCGCCCTCTCGGTCTCCACCTTGTTGTTGTTCACGCTCCATAAAAACCGTCTCCCTCTCTATTTAGACATGCTCGTCGGATTCATACCCTGCATCATCGTGCACAGGCGCCTCAGCACCACCGCCGCCGCCGCCATCCTGGCGTTTCGGCATGAACGTCACCGTTTGGGCCACCACCTCGTGCTTGCTGCGCTTCTGGCCGTCTTCTGTTTCCCATCGGCGCTGCTGCAACCGCCCATCGACGATGATTCCGTTCCCTTTGCTGAGATACTGTCCGCAATGTTCCGCCTGCTTGCCGAAGACGACGATGTCGACAAAGCAGACTTCTTCTTTCAATTCATCGCCCTGCTTGTACCGCCGGCTGACTGCGAGGCCCAAACTGGCCACGGGCGTCCCATTCGGCGTGTATCGCAGCTCGGGATTCCGCGTAAGGTTCCCGAGGAGAATGACTTTGTTAAATCCGGCCACCGGCAAATTCCTCCGATGACGTCTCGAGTGGCCGTGGCGGCACCAGTTCTTTTTTGAGGTGGACCGTCAAAAACTTAATGATCGTGTCTTCCAGACGATAGGATCGCTCCAGTTCACCGACCGTGATGTTGGGTGCTCTGAAGTAGAAGTAGGCGTACGTGCCCTTGCGCTCCCGCTTCACCTCGTAGGCGAGTTTCTTCTTACCCCAGTTTTCAGATTTGATGAACTGCGCGCCGGTCTTCTCCGCCACGGCCTTCATCTTCTCGATCAAGGCCGTGGTCTCCTGGTCGGAGACGGACGCACGAATAATAAACAGAGACTCGTAGAGCTCCATGCAGCAATCCTCCTGGACAAAGGCCCCGAGACTAGCCCGGAGCAAGGTGTAGGCGCCTCTATATGAGGCTGAAAGAACGGTGGACGGTATCACAGCGAAACTCTGGCTGTCAACGAATCGGCGCGATAATCGCCGTCGGAGGATTCGTCTGGGCTTCGTCACCACCTCAACTCTCGGAGCGGGGCGCCGGCGGCCTGAGGCTCTTCTCTTCCTCACCTCCCGCGACACCCCATCCACGGCGGTCTGAACCGGAAGCCTTCCGGAATTCCCATCGCAGTGGTCTCACGACCACGGTGCGGTGGTCAGTTCCGGCTTTCCTTCTTCAGGCGCAGGGCGGGACCCCGTCGTTCCGGTGAGGCACGCTCACAGCCACAGGTCACCAGTTCAGAAGTGTGTGGACAGGGGCTGAGTCTGAGTACGGAGCCTGACACCATTCTCTTTCCCGAATGCAACGCTAAGCATAAACAATTATGCGCATATTTATACTAAGAAATGACTACTTTGACTTGATCAAAGGGAACGTCTACGATGAGCCTGAATCAGAGCTGTAGGGGGCAGGAACTTCTTGGGTAAATAGTTTATCTTCCTAGGAGGTGGAGGGTGCATGTGATTCCCATGTGGCTGCGCTCGACTTCCACAGTCTTTCGTGCGCTCCTTCTCGTCTGTGCCCTCCCCTTCCTTTCTGGCTGCCCCATTCGACTCATACTTTTCCCTATAGTGGACTTCAATGAGAACAATGTGGACTGTGAAGCGTTGCGTTCAGACCGCGAGCGCGGCGTAGTCTACGTACGACGAAATCAAAGCCAATGTGCCGCCTTGAACCAAAGCGGGCTGAGGATCCTCAGATGATTATTCAGGAGGCCGAGAAAAAGAAAGAGCGAGAAGAAGCCCTGAGGAGGTGGTGGCCACTAGACCAATGAAACCCGCCCCCGCAGCAAGCTGCGGGGAATCACAACAGACGAATGTATGACGAATAGCAACGGTATTCTCGCAGGCTGCTCAAAAAGGCCATCCAACGAGGCCGCAGGTGAGTTGAAACCGGAGGCGTACCCTCTGGGGTACGTTGAGGATTTCGACGAGCTGAGAACGAAGTTGGGAGGCTTTTTCAGCAGCCTGCTAGACGTTGAAGCGGAAGTAGACGATATCCGCTTCTTTGATGATGTAATCTTTGCCTTCGAGCCGAAACAATCCCTTCTCCTTCACCTTCGCCTCTGACCCGCAAGCCAGCAGATCATCGTAGTGATAGACCTCAGCACGGATGAAGCCTCGCTCCATGTCGGAGTGGATCTTGCCCGCCGCTTGCGGCGCCTTCATGTTCTTTGGAATAGGCCAGGCCCGAGATTCGATTTCTCCGGCAGTGAAGAAGGTCACGATGTTCAGCAACGTGTAGGCTTCACGGGTCAGCCGTACAAGGCCCGATTCCGTGAGGCCCATTTCTTTCAAGAAGTCGATTCGTTCTGATTCTGGCAGCGTGGAGAGTTCGGCTTCGAGCTGACCGCAGATTGTGACGACGCGCGCGCCACGTTTATCGGCGAACTCGCGAACCGCCTTCACCATCGCCTCATCGGAACTTGCCTGCTCGGACACGTTCGCCACGAAAAGCACCGGCTTTGCTGCCAGCAACTGACATTCATCGAGCACCAGTCGCTCTTCAGGGGTATAAGTCAGATTGCCCAGCCATTCTCCCTTGTCGAGCAGTCCGATCAGTTTGTCGATGAACGCCATCTCAAAGGCGGCCTTCTTATCCCCGGCTCGGACTTTCTTTTCCGTCTTCTGTTTCCGCCGGTCGAGCGTATCGAGATCGGCCAACAGCAACTCGGTTTCAATGATGCCGATGTCTCGAAGAGGATTCACCGCTCCGCTGACGTGGACGACATCTGTCCCCTGAAAACAACGGACGACATGGAGCAGTGCATCGACTTCGCGGATGTGCCCGAGGAACTGATTGCCGAGGCCTTCACCCTTACTGGCCCCTTCGACCAAACCCGCAATGTCGCGAACCTCCAGCGTACTGTAGGTCGTCTTCTTCGACTTAAAGAGGTCGGTCAGGACGATAAGGCGCGGATCCGGCACCAGGGCGATGCCGGTATTGGGATCGACGGTCGCGAAGGGATAGTTGGCTGCCAAGGCGCCGCTACCAGTGAGCGCGTTGAAGACAGTGGTCTTCCCCACGTTCGGGAGTCCGATCATGCCGCAACAGAGTCCCATAGCCTTAACTCAGTTCTGAGTTATAAGTGTTGAGTTCTGAGTTATTGTGTGCCGACTAAAAAAACTCAGAACTCTCAACTCAGAACTCACAACTCCTTGTCTTCCTCTCGTTCCCGCACATTAAACTCATTCATTGCCACCGCCACACCTCGATGAATCAAACATTCCAACGCATCGACAGCGCGATCGAGACAGGGAGTCAACACTTCAATCTCTGCTCTCGTAAACGCCTCCAGCACAAAGTCCGCTGAATCCTGGCGCGGGGCAGGCCGGCCGATCCCGATCTTGATCCGCACAAACTGTGGCGTCCCAATCGCGTCGATAACCGACTTAATTCCGTTATGTCCCCCATGCCCACCGGTTTGTTTGATCCGGAGACGCCCCAGATCGAGATCGAGATCGTCATGGACAAGAATCAGGTCGTCGGCAGTCAGCGAATACTCACGCAGGAGGCCTTTGAGTGGAGGACCGGTGATGTTCATCCAATCCAGGGTACCGGCGAGCTCGAGGAGTTCCGACCCAAGTCGTCCCGATCCACGATGGGCCATGCCGCGCTTGGCAAAACGGATTGACCATCGAGCGGCAGCCCGCTCGATGACCCACATGCCGGCGTTGTGGCGGGTTGGGGCATAGGCAGCGCCCGGGTTGCCCAGCCCAACGATGAGATGCACCGTTACTTCTTCTTTTCGGATTCTTTCTTCTCAGCCTTTGGCGCTGCAGCGCCCTTCTTGTCGCCACCTTTGGCATCAGGGGCGGCAGCCGCCGCACCAGCCTTCGCCGGTTCACCACCCTCAGCGCCTTCACCTGCCACTTTACCCTTCGCAACCACCTCAGGCTCTTTCCCAGCCTCCGGTGCGGCTGCGCCGCTCGCCAGGAGCGATTCAAGCTTGGCCTCCGTCATCGGCGCCGCCACACTCACGACCATCTGCTCAGGATCGTCGAGATAGCGGATCCCTTCACGCGCGGCCACGTCTTTCAGATGGAGACCTTGCGCAATGGCAAGCCCTGAGGCATCGACCTCGATGAAGTCCGGCAACGCAGCCGGCAGACACTCGATATGCAACTCACGCATATTATGATGAAGGATACCGCCTTCTTTGACGCCGGCCGGCACTCCCCCGGTCAAATGCAGAGGCACCTTCACTCGAATCGGCTTGTCCATTGAGATTTCAAACAGATCCGCATGCAGGATGTTTCCCTCGACCGGATCGACCTGGAAGTCGCGCAATAGTGCAGTGCGGTTCGGTTTAGACTTCGCGCCGGTGAGCGTAAGCGATACGAGCGCGGCCCCTCCCGCCTGTGCCTTCAAAATCTTGACCAGGCTATCGGGCTCAATCGTCAAGAGCAGGCATTCGCCCTGCCCATACAACACTCCGGGAACCTTGCCCTCCCGTCGAAGCTGGCGGGCTGCACCTTTTCCCGTTTTCTCTCTCACTGTGACTGCTAAATCAAACCTCATGATAGTCCTCCGTCTTCCTCTCGCCGATCTCTAGATATGTTCAATTTAGGCAAACAATGAACTCACTGACTCATCTTCATGAATTCGCCGAATCGCCTCGCCTAACAGGGGCGCGACCGACAATTGATGTAACTTCGGACAGCTCTGCTCTTTGCCCCGTAACGGAATCGTGTTGGTCACGATCACTTGCTTCAAGCAGGATTGCTGGATCTGGGTCAACGCCGGCCCAGTGAGTACTGCGTGGGTACAGGCGGTCCACACTTCCCGAGCTCCTCGATCCATACAGGCCTGAGCCCCCTTCACGATGGTGCCTGCCGTGTCAATCATATCGTCCAGCAAGAGCGCACTCTTGCCTGCGACGTCGCCGATGATGTTCATAATCGCCGTTTGATTCGGTCCTTCACGCCGTTTATCGATAATCGCCAAACTCGCACCGAGCCGCTTCGCAAAGGCGCGCGCCCGCTCGACTCCACCCGCATCTGGCGAGACGACCACCACGTCATTCACCTTCTGCTTCGTAATGTAATCCAAGAGTACAGGCAGCGCGTAGAGATGGTCCACCGGCACATTGAAGAACCCCTGGATCTGCCCCGCATGGAGGTCCATCGTCAGCACCCGATCGGTACCGGCGGTGCTGATGAGATCGGCCACGAGCTTGGCTGAAATCGGCACACGTGGCTGATCTTTGCGATCTTGGCGCGCATAGCCGAAATATGGGATGACCGCGGTGATACGATTCGCAGAGGATCGCTTGAGCGCATCAATAATAATAAGCAGCTCCATAAGGGAGTCATTGACGGGCTGGCAACTCGACTGCACGACAAATACATCACCGCCACGAACGTTCTCCTCAATCTTGACGCGAATTTCTCCGTCACTGAATGACGACACCGTGGCTGCACCGAGCTTTGTCCCAAGGTAGGAGCAAATCTCATGGGCAAGTGCCGGGTTCGAGTTGCCAGAGAATATCTTCAGCTCTCTGCTCATCGATTCCTCAGAGGGTTCGTATCTGCGACTGCATCACGGTCTGATTACGTATTATATGGTTCGTCTCGACGGCGGGCGTCGGTGGGCGTGATCAGCCCGCCTACTTCATTCGCTGCGCGCTGTTGAGGAAGCCAACTAAGGGGTTAGAATCTAGCGGAATGCACGGGGAGTTGTCAACCGATCCATGGAGGGGGCTTATCGGGAACGTTCATCTCGCCAGACAAGCGGGCCCGAGCAGGTGGAAACGACAAACACTTTCATCGAGTTCTCATTCGCGAACTGGGCCCGGGCCTGGCGCGCTCGCGCTTCGTTCGCGAAGACCCCAAATACAGTCGCCCCGCTTCCGGATAGCAGCGCGATCTCAGCCCCGTAATTCTGTAGACTCCGTTTAATTTCTCGAAGCTTCTCATGTGCGGCAAAGACCGGCGCCTCAAAATCATTCTCTGCTGCCACAATCAATTGGGCCCAGCTCACTTGCGATTGCCGGTCGAGGCTCTGCTGAACCGGCGATAGCGGCGTCACCGCAGGCCTAGTGGCAGCCAACTTTTGATACGCCCACTTGGTATTGACCCCAAACCCCGGGTTGACGAGCACGACCCAGCGCCCTCCTTCAACGACGACCGGACGAACTGTTTCTCCCCGACCCGCCACAAACGCTGATGGCGCAAAGAGAAAAAATGGCACGTCGCTGCCCAACGATTGTCCGGCATCAGCCATCTGCGTCGGAGACCACTCCAAGCACAATAAACGGTTCAACCCTATGATGGTGGCTGCAGCATCGCTACTCCCGCCACCAAGTCCGGCTCCCATCGGAATGCGCTTTCGCAACTCGATGTCGAGACCAATCGACTGCCGGGCTCGCGCCAACACTTCGGCGGCCGCGCGATAGACGAGGTTGCTCTGGTCTGCAGCCAGCTGTGCCGCATCACATCTCAGCTGTATATCCTGTCGGTCAGCACATATCTTGATGCACACCTCGTCTTCGAGGGCAACCGTCTGCATTATCGACCAGAGATTGTGGAACCCGTCGGGGCGACGGTCGAGGATACGCAGGACCACGTTGATTTTGGCAGGAGCGAAGACGGTGATCTCGGACGGGCTCGACTGGGGATTAATCACGGCCTCCCTTGATGGCATACTTCTCTAGTCGATAGCGAAAGGATCGTGTGTTGAGCTTGAGAAGCCGTGCAGCCTTTTTCTTTACCCACATGGCCCGTTCGAGCGCTTTCAAGAGCAGGTCTTTTTCAATGCCGTTGATCAGTCCTTCCAAGTCCAGCCCCTCTTCGGGCAAATCAGTGGGCACTCCCTGCTGCTGAGGAATCACAACTCGATGAAGCCAGCCACGAATATCCTTATCCGAAACAGACGCACCGGCGGAAAAGGTGACCACGCGCTCAATCAAGTTCTCAAGCTCGCGCACGTTGCCGCGCCATTCATGGCCCAGCAACACATGCATCGCCTCCGATGTCAGGACGGGAACCGGCTTGCCGCTTTCCTGTGAAAACTTATCGAGGAAATGTTTTACCAGAAGCGGAATGTCTCCCGTTCGAAGCCGCAACGGTGGAAGCCGAATCGGGATTACGTCTAAGCGGTAGTACAAATCTTCGCGAAATGAGCCGTCGGCCACAGCTTTCTCAAGATCCTTATTGGTTGCGGCCACGATGCGCACATCGACCTTGACATCCTGGTTGCCGCCCACACGCCGAAACTCCCGTTCTTGAATGACGCGTAACAGCTTGACTTGAATAGTCGGGGTTGTATCGCCGATTTCATCCAAGAAGATTGTCCCGCCATTGGCGACTTCGAACAACCCGGCTTTATTGGCCATCGCACCGGTAAAGGATCCCTTCATGTGCCCAAAAAGCTCGCTTTCGAGCAATGTCTCCGGCACGGCACTGCAATTCACCGCAACAAACGGCATTGGGCTTCGGGCACTATTATAGTGAATCGCGCGCGCCACCAGCTCTTTTCCCGTTCCGCTTTCTCCGCAAATCAGCACATTGCTCTTCGCGTCCGCAACCTTGCGCACCACGTCGAACACCTTCTGCATGCTTTCGCTCTGGCCGACGAGCTGCGCAAACGACGACTGGCTCGCCATTTCACGTTTTAATAGAATATTCTCCGTCGAAAGCCGCCGTTTCTCCAAGGCGTTGCGGATGATCAACTGCACTTCATCGACCTGGAACGGTTTGGTCAGGTAATCGTATGCGCCCTGCTTCATCGCATCGACCGCCGAATCCGCGGTCGCAAACGCCGTAATAACGAGGACCACGGTTTCAGGAGAAGAAGACTTCACCGCCTTCAGGACCGCCATGCCGTCGGCTTTTGGCATCCGGAGGTCCGTGATAACGAGATCAAAGATTTCCTTGCCTATGAGACCGATGGCCTCTTCACCGTCAGACGCTTCAGTTACAATATAGCCTGCACGCTTGAGCATGATGCTCAAGACTTCGCGCAACCCCCGCTCGTCATCGACAACTAGAATTTTTTCCACGGTGTCCGTCCCTCATGCCATAACCGCACCCCGGCATCCCCGGAACGCGGCATACATACCACAAAACGCGAGCCTTGACGCTCCTGACTTTCAACCTTGATCCACCCCCCGTGCAGATCAACGATGCGATGCACGGCTGCGAGGCCCAATCCTGACCCTTCTTTCTTCGTCGTGAAAAACGGAAGAAATATCTTGTCGAGGTTTTGTTTCGGAATCCCTGCCCCGGTGTCTTGAAACGCAATTTCGATGACGTCGCCCTTCCGACTGCCGGCATCGACATGGCGGCAGCTCGTCGAGATCGTCAACTGTCCTCCCTCCGGCATCGCTTCAAACGCATTCGTTGCCATATTCCAGAAGACTTGCCGCAGCTGATCTTGATCAACCAGGGCCGTGAGAGTCCCGGGTGCCAGGGATGTGACGATCTTGATCTTGGAACGTGTTCGCGCTTCATGTTGAACGAGATCAAGCGTCTCGGCAAGTACTTTGTTGAGATCATGCTCTGCGAGATTTAGCGCCGGCGGTCTGGCATACTGGAGAAACTCAGTAATGATGTTGTCGAGCCTGGTGGCCTCCCGAATCGCAATCTCCATCAACCGGCGATTCGTTTCATCCTCCATGGCATCTTTTCGAAGCATTTGCATCGCACCAGCTAACGCACCGAGCGGGTTGCGGATCTCATGGGCCATTCCGGCAGACATTTCACCCAAATTCGCCAGCCAATCCTTGCGCCGCATCTCCTCTTCTAGATCCCGAATCTGCGTGAGGTCCTTGAACACTCCAACCAAGCCTGTCTGCATCCCCTGTTCGTGCAATGGGGAAAGGGTCATACCGAGAATCAGGCGAGTACCGTCAGCACGTTTACATTCCACCTCGAATCGCTTCGTCGTTGACACGGCGCCACCGAGTGGCTCGTCTGATTCCTGGTTAGGGTGCCAGTTGAAGACTTCACGCCAGGGGCGCCCGGCCACATGATTGATCGCATAACCGGTCGCTTCCTGCGCCGCCGGGTTGAACGAAGTGATGCACCCCGAGGCATCTGCCGTAAACACACCGCTGCTGATGCTGTGAACGATATTCTCGTGAAAAACTCGAAGTCGAGTCAGTCCCTGCTCCTTCTCGCGCAACGATTGATCCGCCTGCTGAAGCTGTTCAGCTAAGGTCCCGCCCAATATCCCGACGACAAGAATGGCGAGAGCATAGACGCCAAACGATTGAAACGTTTCAGACACGGTCAACCGACTCGGCGGCATCCACCCCCACCCCTCCACAAGTCCATATAGTTGAATGTTCGTTATGAGCCCAAACAAGATAATGCAGAAACAGGAGGTAAGAAGCCCCACTCGCCGGCGAGGCACGAGACTGGCCACCGCCACTGTCATGATATACAGCACCGCAAAGGGACTCTCGATCCCCCCAGTCCGAATAACCAACACTGTCTCAAGGAGGAAGTCGATCCCTACTTGAGCCCCAAAAAGTATCGCGAGCGCTGCCTGAGAAGTAAGCCTACGAAGCAGAATGACGGAAGGAATCGTCAGGATATAGGTGACAATGATCAGGGTATAGAACGTCTCGACTCGCCCGACATTCCCGATTTGAAAAGCGAGCGACAGCCCCAACATCAGGGTCACGAAGGCCATCCGCAGCCCCATGATCCAATAGAGTCGTGTGCGCAAATTATTCATGAGTAGAAGACCACCGGGGCGAGAAGAAAGATCAGCGGGGCAGGGCGAGCGATGTGCCTCGTTCATTCTCCTCGGATTTGGTGCCAGAAACCGGGTCAGTACGCATACACATCTGATGGAATACCGAGTGATTTGGCCAGATAAAAAATGAGAGCCTTCACGGAGTTGGACACTAAACCCAACTCCGTGACCGGAAGGGACTGAACACCCTCTTAGCCTATTGCCTCCGACATTTTGAAGATCGGGAGATACATTGCAACCACAATAAACCCAATCACAATTCCCAGGAACACCATCATGATGGGTTCCAACAACGACGTGAGTGAGGCAACTGCCTGATCGACCTCGTCCTCATAAAAGTCTGCAATTTTCCCCAACATCGCGTCCAACGCTCCAGTTGACTCACCGACGGCGATCATATGCGTCACCATCTTGGGAAAGACCCCGCTTGCCGCCAAGGGGTCGGCAATGGTCTTCCCACCACTGATACTGATGCGAGCATTGATCAACGTCTCTTCAATCACCTTGTTGCCCGCGGTCTTTGCGCAGATGGTCATTCCGTCCAGAAGCGGCACTCCACTCGCGAGTAGGGTTCCAAGAGTACGCGTAAACTTCGCTACCGAAGCCTTCCTGACCAGGTCCCCAAACACCGGCGCCTTGAGCAGGAGCTTATCGATAGTCATTCGCCCCTGGGAAGTCGCATAGTACTTCTTGATACCGAAAACGAGCCCCACAATACCCCCCAACATCAAGTACCAATAGGACGTAAATATATTGCTGATATCAATGACAAGCTGCGTGGGACCTGGCAGCCCCATTTTTCCGCCAGACAATTCATTGAACATTTTCGCGAAGATCGGAATGACCCAAATCATTAAGACAGCGATAACAACCACCGCAACTCCCATGATCGCAGCTGGGTAAATCATGGCAGATTTGATCTGCCCTTTGAGTTTCATCGCTTTCTCGATGTACTTTGCGAGACGCGTCAAGATCGTATCGAGCAGGCCACCCACTTCACCCGCATGCACCAAATTGACGTAAAGATCGTCGAAGACTTTTGGATGGCGCCGCAAGGCATCCGAAAACGTCGAACCTGCCTCCACCTGAGTCTTCACCTCCCCGATGGCCTCCCGAAGCACTTTATTCTCGGACTGGGTCGAGAGAATTTCGAGACATTGCACCAATGGCAGACCCGCATTGATCATCGTGCCAAATTGTCGCGTAAATACAACCAGATCTTTATCAGTAAGACCGGACCCAAGGCTGATTTTACTGAGATCGAACCCCCCGCCGCTCTTTTCTGCGAGGCTCGTGACGACGACGCTTTGTTTGCGAAGCTGATCCACCGCCTCATCTCGGGTTTTCGCGCTTAGCTCGCCCTTCTTGACAGCGCCCGATCTGGTTCGTCCAACATACGCAAAGGTAGCCATAGACAACACTCACCCTTCAATGTGGCCATCGTCCTGGCCGGTTGTAGACATCATGAAATACCTACCAGGCGAGTCTACTGGCCACCCCAAAACCTGTCAAACAAATGCACAATCTCTGCGCAGGTGACGAGGCCAGCAGGCACAAGCAATACAGAGCCTTAGCTGCTGATCACGCTCGTGTGCCGAACACCCCGGTAGAGATAATGCAACCCGGACAATAGCGTGAAGGAGACCATGCCTAACAAGAGAGGCAGCATGACGGTGAGATCGATCTGGCGGGAACTCAGAAATATGACCATCACGATATAGAACAGCTGGAGAAACGTGGTGCCCTTGCCCAAGAAAGTCGGGGTAATGTCCACGCGAGAATCTGTGAAGTGCGCAACCGCCGTTCCCAACATCAGGATCAAGTCTCGGCTGACCACGAGGATAGTGACCCACAAGGGAATCACATGAATCATCGAAAGCGTGATGAATCCGGAGGTGAGAAGCAGCTTATCTGCCAAAGGGTCTAGCACGGCCCCGAGCCGGGTATGCTGATTCTTTATTCGGGCGATCGCCCCATCGAGCGCATCGGTGAGGCCCGCTAAGAGAAGCACGATGAGCGCTAGATTAAATCTGCCATAGACGAGTAACCCTATGTAGCAGGGAATCAGGAGAATACGGAGGATGGTCAAGCTGTTTGGGATATTCATATCGTTCGAAACACAGCGGCTTACCGCAGCGGGAGAAAATGATAGGAGGCTGCTGCACGGTTGTCAACGGCTTGCAGTCGGCATGGCGCCACCCTATAATCGAAGCCCTGGGCTATTCCGTTTGAGTGTCACGGAGGTTGCAATGAGTTCTCTTCCGTTGCTTTTCAAAAAAGAAGGACTGGTTGAAAAGCACCAGGTTGAAGGAGTAGACCCGAGCGATCGGTATTTCAATCGTACCGTCCTCATCAATCGAACCGCTTCAGGCTACGCTGCCAAGGTCATGTATGAAGCCCTGGTGGTAGAAGGGCACTCGCATCCGACTATAGCCGCTTCAGTACAAGAGCTCATCGCAGCGATGCAGGGATTCGGCTTCAGCAAAATGAGAACCCGCACCAATTTCAAAGGCACGAAGTATCTCGCTGAAAAAGAAACCTGGGTCGATTACCAGGATCCAGCGTAGTCCGGCTGTCAGGCAGACACAAACTCCCGGTACACCAGATCGTGAATATGGGGACGGAAGACCTTTATCTTCTCGTTCCTTCGGCTCGGATGAACCCGATTCGATAACAGCACCACCTCCAACTCACACAACGGATCAATCCACAGCGACGTCCCAGTGTAGCCTAGATGCCCGAATGACCGCTCGGAAAAACTGGATCCCGATGATGATGGCGCCGACGGAGTGTCCCATCCCAACGCCCAACTCGATCGAGCAGCAGATTCTTGGCGGGTCGTAAACTGCCTGACAAGTTCTCTCTCCAAAATCGACTCTCTTCCATAATAGCCGCGGAGCCAGGCCCCGGAGACAGCCAGTACCGATTCGGCAGTCCCAAATAACCCTGCATGGCCCGCGACACCACCCATCGCTGCGGCATTTTCGTCGTGCACTTCCCCACGTAAGAGTCGATTACGCCACTCATCCTGTTCGCTCGGGGCAATGCGCGATACATCGACAGTTGGACGTACAACGTCGGATAGCGCTCGCCCTGCCAAAGGGCAAAACATCATTGGATCGGCCTGTAGCGGTTGGACGATCGCCTCTTCGCACCAAAGATCCAACGCCATTCCACTGAGACGTTCAACCAGAAACCCCAGGAGCATGAATCCAAGGTCGCTGTAGACGCTTCGCTCTCCGCGCGCATAGATCAACGGCTCATCACGAATCATTTCCAATACATGTTGTTTGGCAGGCAGATCTCCGCCAGGGAGCCCGGAAACCATGTCCCTTGCATCAAGCTGCTTGTAAAACGGTCGCCATCCTGGCAAGCCTGATCGATGGGTCAAGAGGTCTCGTACCGTTGCCAGACCGATCGGCGACCCTTGAAGTTCGACTAGTATCTCTTGTACGGAATCTCCAAGGGCAACCTTGGCGCGCTGAGTCAGAAGTAAAATTGATGTAACCGTCACCAACGGTTTGGTAAGAGATGCGAGGTCGTAAATGGTGGTGGCTTGCACCGGAAGGCCCGTGGGTTCTGACGACAATCGCCCTGCCGCAATCATACATAGCAGTTCACCACGGAGACGTACCGCCAACTGGGCGCCGGGGAAGACACCGTCGTCAACGGCTGATTGCAGTGCCGTCTGAATGACGTGATGGGTAGTCATGGACGAAGCATCTATGAGTGAGGGAATCTGCTGCTGGCAGGCGGCGCGAAGCAGACCAAGAACTGCATCAGTGAACAAGGATCGTTCGGGTCCAACAGGTCACAACGCCGGGCTCGACTCTCCCTCGAGCTTCTCCTCCGATGCGATCGCGGCGTCATGAAGCGCTTCCTGCTCTTCCACTTCCAGCATACGCTCAAACATCCGTAACGACGCACGCAATCGTTCGACCATGAGCAGTCGCTGCTTCTGAAGCGAAGAGAGGTCCCGCTGCGTATCGGTCAGCTCGATCCCGGCTTGACGGATCAACTCGCCGGCCTTCAGTTCAGCCTCCTTGATGACGAGATCCGCCTCCCGTTGTGCATTCCGTTTCACGTCCTCTGCCAGCGATTGCGCCGAGAGGAGGGTGCTCGACAACGTCGCTTCCGTTCGCTTCAGCTCGGCAAGCTGCTGCTCTAGGAATACGATCTTTTCTCGCTGAACCGCCTGGTCTCGATTCAGCGATTCAATCGTCTGTGCCAGTTCTTCGAGGAAGCGATTGACCTCTTCTTTGTCGTACCCGCGAAAGCTGGCCTTGAACACCATTTGTTGAATATCGAGCGGCGTAATTCTCATGGCACCTCCCCAATACTATGTCCGTCCATAGCCACTGCGATCTGTAGTAGCGAAGGTACGATGGCCCTCTGAAGAAATACCAGAATCAGTATGAGAACAAAAGTAGAGAGATCAAATCCTAAACGCGTACCGACTATTCGGCGAATTGGAGCCAATGCCGGCTCAGTAACCTTTACCAGAAACTGCACAATAGGATTCCATGGGTCAGGATTGACCCACGAGATGAGCGCGCGAGCAACGACAACATATATATAGATTTCTAAAACATAATGGATGACCGTTGCCAATGCGCTCAGGGCATTGCCTATGATAAACATCAGCGCCCCAACTCTTTCGATCGTGTGGTGGCCGCTTCGACCGCTGCCATCAGCGCAGCGCGAAATCCTCCCTGCTCGAGCTGATGAAGCCCGGCGATGGTCGTGCCTCCGGGAGACGCCACTCGATCTTTTAATTGAGCGGGATGCACCCCCGATTCCAGTACCAAACGAGCCGCACCGAGCACCGTCTGCGCAGCAAGGAGTTCGGCAGTCTGCCGCGGCAAGCCCATCATCACCCCTCCATCCGCTAACGCTTCAATAGCCTGAAATATATAGGCCGGCCCACTGCCGCTCAGTCCGGTCACTGCATCCATCAATCGTTCCTCAACCAGCACTACCCGACCGACTGATTCGAATACCGTTCGAGCCAGGCGACTGTCATCTTCAGACACTGCACTGCCCAAGGCCAGAGCGGTCATGCCCTCCCGAACCAATGCCGGAACATTCGGCATCGCACGAATCACCCGCATCGTCCCGGCAATCTGTTCCGCGATTGCTCGAATCGTTACCCCTGCAGCAATAGAAATCACCAGGGCATGGGCCAGGGTCGGGGTCGGGCCAAGCTCACTGAGTACAGCAGGAAGCGTCTGAGGTTTGACCGCCAAGACGACCACATCAGCCCAGGCAACCGCTTCACGGTTGGCAGAACCAACCAGAATGCCAAATTGACTTTTCAAGCGATCGCGTCGATCGGAAACGGGATCTGTTGCCCATATCGATGCAGCAGAGCACACCTGTCCCGAGAGGAGACCTCCGATCATGGCCTCAGCCATCTGGCCTCCTCCGATGAACGTAATCTTGCTCGTGATCGTTTGATTAGACACGCCGCGCTCCCTCACCGGATCTCCTCGAAAATGAGCCGAATCTTCTCTCCGATTGAACCACCAGTTGGTAGATCCATCTCATCTAATCAGCCACAGCTGAATCGCCGTCTCTCGGAAACTAGGAAGTATTGTACCCAAACCGACGGGCAAATGTCAGCGCACACACCTGAACTTAAAGGCTGCGGAGAAACTATTGTGGCACAGTGAAAACCTGGTTTGCGTTACTTATTATGGTTAATTTGGTTCATCTGGTTAGTTTCGTTCAACCAAACAAACAAGATAAACCAAATACCAGTCTTCTTTCTCTGACGTACTTTCCCAGCATCCTGCTAGTTTCTATCGGTGAGAGGTCAGCGTGATCCCGCTGACCATCGTCCCATTCACCCGGCCTTCCCTCCGATAGGAGTAAAAGAGCTGATCCTGGCAGATGGTACAGAGGTTCACCGATGAAACAGAGGGTGTGGAAACGCCCTCTCCTTCCACTTGCCGACGGATCAGAGCCTTGAGATCCAGCCGAGCCTTGTGCCCTTGATAGCCCCGCACTACCGACTTCCAATCTGGCAATCCCATTCGGAGCTGGTCGAGCACCGGATTATCTACTTCATAGCAACAGGGACCGGCTGAGGGTCCAATACTAACTCGCAGATCCGACTGCATTGACCCGAATCTGTCCGCCATCAGCCTGAAGGTTTTTGAAACAATCCCGGCGACAGCGCCACGCCAACCGGCATGAATCGCCGCCACGACATGCCGGCGTGGATCATGTACAAGCACGGGGACACAGTCTGCCGTACGCACCGCCACCGTTACGCCTGGCTGATCAGTCACCAGCGCGTCCCATCCGCCAGGGAACCGATCTACCTCGGTGAGTGGTCGATCCACCACCAAAGCATCAGTCCCGTGCACTTGCTTGACGGACAGCAGCCAGTCGCGCCCCTGCGCCCCCGACTGACGTGCCGGTACTCCTACATCGAGTGCCAGCGAACCTGCATGGCCGCGCGTACCGAAAAAATGCCGGATACCGTCGCGCGAAGACGCGAAGGCAGGAACCGTGATGATCGCTGCGCTCATAGCTATACTCCGCTGAGACTACTCACCCCTATAGACCCTATCGGCTCAGTCGGCCTGCTTGCGTAGGAACGTGGGCACATCCCATTCATCGTCGGTAACCGCCGCGGTTCGTTCCATCTGCTCTCTTCCATCTCCCATCCGCCGCAAGAAGGTCGGACGGTCGAGATCTTTGAAAGGCCGCTCCGCATACGATCGTTCCCCCATCGTCTGGCCGGCGCTGGCCATCGCCTGTTGCCCGGTGCGGGGAGCCCGAGCCGCTGCCACGGGAACCTGACCGGGCTGGCCCTCCCATTCAAACCCGGTGGCAATCACCGTCACGACCAAGTCGTCTCCCATATCGGGGTTGATCACCTGTCCGACAATGATATTGGCTTCAGGATCGGCCGTCTGTTGAACGATCGTAGCCGCTTCCTCGATCTCGTGCAGCGACATATTAGGCCCGCCGGTGATATTCAATAACACACCCCGCGCGCCCTCAACACTGCCTTCCTCCAACAACGGGCTGCAAATCGCCTTTTGCGCCGCTTCGATTGCCCGATTAGTCCCACGCGCCACGCCCATGCCCATCACGGCGCGACCCGTATGCGACATTACGGTCCGAACGTCGGCGAAATCCACATTGACATGACCGGTAGTCGTGATCACATCCGCGATCCCTTGAATGGCCTGCCGGAGGACATCATCGGCCACCTTGAAGGCTTCGAGCAGCGGCGTCGCTTTGTCGACAATACCAAGCAATCGCTGGTTCGGGATCACGAGCAGGGTATCCACATGGCGACGAAGGTCGCGAATCCCTTCATCCGCATGAACCATCCGGCGATGACCTTCGTAGGAAAAAGGCTTTGTCACAACCCCGACCGTCAAGATACCGAGTTCACGCGCAATGCTCGCCACGATCGGCGCGGCGCCCGTCCCGGTTCCGCCGCCCATCCCCGCAGTCACGAACACCATGTCGGCGCCCTCAAGACATTCCCGAATCTGATCTTTGCTTTCCAATGCCGAGTCTTTTCCGACTTCCGGCTTCGCCCCGGCGCCGAGTCCCCTCGTCCGCTCAGGGCCCAGTTGAACCTTATACGACGCCCGCGACCGATCCAACGCCTGCAGATCGGTATTTGCCGCGATAAAATCGACCCGCGCCAATCCGGACATGATCATGGTGTTCAGGGCGTTGCACCCGGCGCCACCGACACCGATCACTTTGATCCGAACGGGGGACACAACATCCTCTTCGAATGAAAACATCAGGACACCTCCCTTAATAGAATTCGCGTGGCGGCCATCCGCCCCGCGCAATGGTTAAAAAAACTCGAACATCCAGGACTTCATACGATCGAATGCCTTATGCAACGGACGTCCACTGCGCAGACCGGCCGTGGCCATCTCCTCAAGATGGTGCCGGGCATGGAGGAGCAAGCCGACACCCGTGGAATGCATGGGATTACTGACGATGTCGCGAAGCCCTCCGATCCCACTGGGCGCGCCGCGGCGAGCCGGAAGATTCAATATCTGCTCTGTCGCATCGGGCATCCCTTCCAACAACGACGTTCCGCCTGTAATCACCGCCCCTGCCCCCAGCACACCCTCGTAGCCTGCACGCGCGATCTCCCGGCGAACCAGCTCAAATATTTCCTCGACCCGCGGCTCAAGAATTTCGGCAATGTCACGGCGTGAAAACGTCCGTGCAGGGCGATCCCCAACCGACGGAACCCCTATGGTTTCATGACCATGCACCAATCCCGTTCGGGCAATCCCATGCTGCAGCTTGATCTTTTCGGCCTCGGTCTGAGAGGTCAGCAGCCCAATTGCGAGATCTTTCGTCAAATTCTGTCCGCCGATCGGCAAGACCGCAGAGTGCCGAATGCTCCCGTCAAAGAAAATTGCGAGATCGGTCGTTCCACCTCCGAGATCGATCATCACGACCCCCAGATCGCGCTCTTCCTGACTGAGGACCGCCTCACTGGAGGCCAAAGGCTGCAACACAATATCCACAACATCGAGCCCCGCGCGATTCACACATTTGATGATGTTCTGCGCTGAAGTCACCGCGCCGGTAATCACATGGACGTTGACTTCAAGACGGTTTCCGGACAGACCCAACGGCTCCCGCACCCCCTCTTGCCCATCCACCATGAACTCACGAGGCAGCACATGAAGAATCCGTCGTTCATGGGGAACGACTGCCAGGGTCCGCGCGCTTTCGATCGCACGCTGAATGTCTTCCCGCGACACCTCTGCCTTTTTGAGCGCCACAACCCCCTTGCAGTTCTCCGCAGAGATGTGGCTTCCGGCGATGCCGGTATAGACAGAATTGATCTGGACCGCCGCCATCAGCTCGGCTTCCTCCACCGCCTTCTTGATCGATTCCACAGTACTCTCGATATCGACCACGACGCCTTTGCGAAGCCCTCGCGATGGGCTGGATCCGACCCCGATGATGTTGAGCGCCCCCTCATCGGTAACTTCCGAAACTATGGCGCAGATCTTGGTAGTTCCAATATCCAACCCAACAAGAATTTGATCACGCTTTGGCACAGCCCTCACACCCTTTCCCGCACAATGACACGGTTGTCATAACGCAAATCGATCTCGGTCACCTCGCGCTTCCGACCTTCGGAGGAGGCAGTTTTAAAAGACGGTTTCACTTTCCGGAACCGCTCCCATTGATCAACCAGAGAATCGTCACCAAACTGAAATCGCACCCCATTGGCTGACGCCACTACATTCGCAGGATTCGCGAGATCCACTTCAATCCGTCCGTCGAGGGTACTGGCGATAAGCTTGGCCAACACGACCCCGGACTGAATCGCATTGCGAACACGGGCCTCGCCGCGCTGAATGGCCTGGAACTCAAGCCCGGTCAACAATGGCAGCGTTTCATCATCCTGCCGGCCTAACTTGGCTAGAAGATATCCGCTCTCATCGCTCAACCAATGGTCCGTGCCCATCCGAATAATGGCAGCCGGCGTACGCTCCAATACGGTGACATGCAGCAGATGCGGTGGCCTACGTTCGATCGTCGCCTCCTTAATCCAGGCATGCGCCTGCACTCGCTCGGCGAGAAATGCTGTGCTGACTTGATGGAGCCCCACGCCAGGCTTCAAGACGAGCCGTTCCAACACTTCCGGCCTCGTCACATGGTGAATACCCTCGACCTCTATCTCGCGAATCTCCAGCCAGTCCTGCAGAACTGGTCCCATCTCTTGCGTGGCCGCAGTCAGACCCCAAGCCAACACTGCAAGGCCGACGATCCATTGTCCTATGCGCAACGCACATCGCCCCCGCGAGACGAGCTTTCCCCGACGCGCCTGTTGCCGATGATCCGAAATCTGACTGGCACGCGCGCCCTTCCATTGGTTCATTCGAGGGCCGATTGCAGGAGCCGCTTTCTTCCGCAAAAACACCTTCACGGCGTCCTCCCTTCCTCTGACGGACGGTCACAGCGGGCTGCGCGAACAAGGGCCGACTCGAGAATCCGCTCGGTCAGCTCGTCATAATCGATCTCAACTTGCGCCGCGGCCATCGGCAATAAACTTGTTTCGGTCATGCCCGGCGCCGTATTAATCTCCAACACAACAGGACGGCCACGCGGGGTGATCCGGAAATCGACTCGGGCCGCACCTTCACAACCCAACACCTCATAGGTACGCAGCGCTAACATCCGAATCTGCCTGCTTACCGCCGCGCCCAAAGGCGCAGGGCAGAGGTACTGGGTTTTCCCCTTTTCATACTTCGCCGAAAAATCGTAAAAACCGCCTGGCGCAACAATTTCCACAGCAGGAAGTACCAGCGGGGATGCATGCTGCCGCCCAATGATCGACACCGTGACCTCATGCCCGGGAATGTAAGCCTCAACCATGGCATCCGCGTCATAGCGGTGAGCCAAGGCCAGGGCGTCACGCCATTGCGCCGGCTTCCGCACGATAGTGACACCGATCGTGGACCCTTGCGACGCAGGCTTCACCACGACGGGCCAGCGTAATTTCGCCGCCCGCATTGCAGTGGTGCGCGAAACTTCTTCTCCGCGCTTCACCACCGTGCCACCCGGCACGGGAATGTGCGCTGAGGCCAAGAGGGTTTTCGTCGTGACTTTATGCATGCCGATCGCACTGGCCTGGATACCGGATCCGGTGTAGGGAACTCCAAGGGTTTCCAGAAACCCTTGGATAGAACCATCTTCCCCGCCCGGTCCATGCAATGCGAGAAACACTAGCTCGATCTTCTGGTCGCGCAAATCCCGAACGAGCATCGGTCCTACATCAATGGTCACCGCGTTGTAGCCACGGCGGACCAGCGACCGATGCACGGCAGCGCCCGTCCGAAGCGACACGTCGCGCTCAGCCGATTGCCCTCCCATCAGCACCCCGATACGGGCGCGGGTCAGCAGGGGTCGTTCTGTCAGACGGGGCTCGCTCATACCGCTAGGCCTCTCCGACGATTTTGAGTTCAAGATCCAACCGCACGCCCGCCAGCCGGCGAATAGCGCTGCGGACCTTTCCGATCAGCGCCGTCACATCCGCCGCGCGCGCCTGCCCCCGATTCACCATGAAGTTGGCATGCTTCATCGAGACCTCTGCATCGCCGACGCGTGCCCCCTTGAGGCCAACCGCCTCAATCAGTCGGCCAGCGGAATCGTTCGGAGGGTTCTTGAACACACAACCGGCGCTCGGCATCGCGAGCGGCTGTGTGTCCCGCCGATAATGGAGGTAGTCCTTGACCACTCGCTCGATTTCAGTCCGAACCCCCTGCTTCAACTGAAGCCACACCCCGACGACGATGCCGCGCGGCAGCAAAGCCCGTCGATACTCGAACCTCACCTGGGCTGCTTCCACTTCTATGAGTTGGCCCTTCATGTTCACCATGCGAACAGCCTTGACCGAATCCTTCATTTCTCCGAGCTTCGTTCCGGCATTCATCACCACACAGCCGGCCACAGTCCCGGGAATTCCCGCTGCCCATTCCAATCCCGCGAGGGAATGGCGAATGGCGTATCCAATCAACGTCGGCATCCCTACTCCCCCATCGGCATAGAGCACGGACCCCGGTTCTTCCTTGATTCCCCGCAATCGCACCAGACTCATTACGATGCCGCGGATTCCCCCGTCCCGGACTAATAAATTTGTCCCACCCAGGACAAACAACGGGATCTTGCGCGCGCGCGCCTGCTGGACGACCAGACAGACATCTTCAATATCAGCCGGTTCAACCACGACATCCGCCGGCCCTCCGATCTTGAACGAGGTGTACTCACTCAACGGAGCCTGGAAGGATACGGATCCCCGGAAGCCCGCTACCGCAGCCCGGACATCTGCCTGCGTGAACTGCGCATGAGCTTTCGCAGCTGTCGTGACACGTCGGGCACCTCGCTTCATGGCATCATCCGACAGGGGTTAATCGGGCCAATAGCCCAAGCCCCGTTTTCCAAATATCCCCCGCCCCTAATGTAATGACGAGATCCCCCGATTTCAGATGGGGCAATACCTGATCCACCAACTGCTCTTTGTGTTCCACAAAGGTCACAGACGGATGGCCGGACGCACGAACAACCTCGGCCAACTTGGCTCCGGACACCCCAGGAATCGGCTGCTCCCCTGCCGCATAAATGTCAGCTAAGAACAATATGTCTGATTGGTCAAACGACTTCGCAAAATCCTCCAGCAAATCTCGCGTCCTGGTATAGCGATGCGGCTGAAAGATCACCACCAGCCGCCGGTCATTCCAGCCTTGCTTCGCTGCGGCGAGGGTGGCATTGATCTCGGTTGGATGATGCCCGTAATCGTCCACGACCATAATCCCACCGGCTTCCCCTCGCAGATGAAAGCGGCGCTCGACCCCGGCATAGGCCGCCAGCGCTTTTCTGATGAGATCCACCGGCACATCCAATTCGATGCCGATCGCAATCGCCACAAGCGCGTTGGAGACATTGTGCCGGCCTGGGACTGCCAGGCGGAATGGGCCCAAATTGCGCCCACGGAACTGCGCTCGAAACTCAGCGCCCCATTGATTCAAGCTGATTTCTGTCGCAAAGAAGTCAGGCGTGACACCTTCACGCTCACTGAGGCCATAGGTCTGATAACGTTTCACGATGTTCGGAAAGAGCGCCCTCAGCCGATCATCATCGGCACACAATACGGCCAAACCATAGAACGGCACCTTATTGATAAACTCGAGAAAGCACTCGTTGATGCGTTCCATGCTGCCATAGTGATCCAGATGTTCCCTGTCGAGATTCGTGACCGCGACAACGGTCGGAGACAGACGAAGAAACGACCCATCGCTCTCATCGGCTTCTGCCACGAGGAGATCGCCTCGGCCAAGGCGGGCATGACTCCCCAACGCATTCACTTTGCCACCGATCACCATCGTCGGATCCAACCCACCCTGAGCCAGTACATTAGCGACCATCGAGGTCGTCGTGGTTTTTCCATGAGCGCCGGCAATGGCAACCCCAAATTTCAGTCGCATCAGCTCCGCAAGCATCTCGGCCCGTGGAATCACGGGAATCTGCTTCGCCTTGGCGACCACGACCTCGGGATTCTGTGCCGACACGGCGGAGGAGATGACCACCACTTGGGCCTCCCCCACATTCGACTCCTGATGGCCAATAAAGATGCGCCCCCCGAGTTCTTCCAATCTCCGCGTCGTATCGGAAGCCTGCAAGTCCGAGCCCGTCACTTTATACCCCAACGTCAGCAGCACCTCGGCGATGCCGCTCATCCCCGATCCCCCGATTCCGACTAAGTGAATCTGTTGCGTCTTGCGAAACATCGGCGCGCGCCTTACTCCACCAACCGGTGAATACGACTGTGACTCCTGTCCACGTTGCCCAATGCCATTAGCCTCCTGCCGCTCCAACAGACCGGTGAGCATCATGATGTCCCCCCATAAGTGCGTAACACTCGCGGACGATGACCTCGGCCGCGTCGATTTTCCGCAGAGAAAGACTGGCTTCCCCCATCGCTCGCAATCGCTCAGGATCCCCGAGAATGCCCGCCACTGTGCTTACCAACAGGGGGCCGGTGAGCACAGATTGCGAAAGCAGCACGGCAGCCCCGGCTGCTTCCATCACCTTGGCATTCTTCGTCTGGTGGTCGTAGATGGCTGACGGCAGCGGAATGAGGATGGCCGGCTTTCCACAGGCCGTAAGTTCCGCTATCGTCATGGCTCCAGCTCTTGCCACCACGAGATCTGCCTGCCGTAATGCGGCAGGCATGTCATAGATAAACGGCACGACTTGCGGCTCGAATCCGGCGCGACGATAGGCCTCAGCCACCCGCGCATGGTCAGACTCGCCGGTCTGGTGGGTCACAGTGAGATGTGGTATCTGTGTCATCAGATCGGGCAATCCTTCCATCACCGCTGCATTCATCGCCTTCGCTCCCTGACTTCCCCCGAAAATCAGCAGATGCGGTGGTCCCAATTTCTCCCTGCTCTGTCGCATGCCGTCCAAAAACGCTTTGCGAATTGGAGTCCCCACCACACGCACCTTGGAACGATCGAACGAGTGAGCCGCCGACTCGAACGCGAGAAAGACGCGCTGAGCAAACGGTCCCACCGCTTTGTTGGCTGCTCCTGGATTTGCATTCGGCTCAAGAATCACACGCACCACTCCGGCCAATGCTGCAGCAAGCAACATCATCGGACTCGTATATCCGCCGACCCCGATCACCAAATCCGCCTGTCTGGCACGCAGGATTCTCAGGCACTGCCACAGACTGACCGGCGTGGCACACAACCCCGTCAGCGCCCCGAACAGACCCTTGCCCATCACTGGCTTGGCACTGATCAACGCCAGCTCGAATCCTTCATGGGCAAGCACCTTCAACTCGAGTCCACGCGCCGTCCCCACGAAGAGGATCTTGGCCTTTGGATCGTACCGGAGAAACTCTCGCGCCAACGCCACAGCCGGATAGAGATGGCCACCGGTTCCTCCTGCTGCTATGACGATCGTCATCCGTGATTCAATCCATCGCGCCCACTTCGAGACCCACCGGCATGCCGGTCGCGAGAAATACTGAGCAAAATGCCCACGCCGATTAGGCTGACCACCAACGACGAGCCTCCATAGCTCACGAACGGCAAGGTGAGCCCTTTCGTCGGCAATAGCCCAGTCACTACCGCGGCGTTCACTAACGCTTGACTGCCGATCAACAGGGTAATACCCATACCCAGATAGCGGCCGAACGGTACCCGCGCGCGCGCGGCGATCTGAAACCCGCGCCACACAAAAAATGCGAATAACAGGATGACCGTCGCGGTGCCGATGAGCCCCAGTTCTTCGCCGACCAGCGCCAAGACAAAGTCTGTATGCGCCTCCGGGAGGAAGTAGAGCTTCTGTTTGCCCTCGCCCAATCCCACCCCGAACGGACCTCCGCTGCCGAATGACAAGAAGGACTGCGTGATTTGGAATCCGGCGTCCGACGCATCCTTCCATGGAGCCAGAAAGGTCATAAGCCGTTGGCGTCGATAACTGGACCCAAGGACCAGCGCCAGCACGACTGGAATCGCACAAAGGCCTAAGGCCAAGAGATGGGAGAAGCGCGCCCCTGCGAGAAAACACATCCCGATCGTCACCAGGCCAAGCACTACGACCGTCCCAAGATCCGGCTCCAGCAGCACCAGTCCGCTCAGCAGTCCGATCACGATCAGGGCCGGCAGAAGTCCGTTGCGGAACAACGTGATCTTGTCCCCTTTTCTGGTCAGATACGCCGCCAGATAGATGACCGCCACGAGCTTGGCCATCTCCGCCGGCTGCACCGAGATGAATCCCAATCGCAACCATCGCCGCGCCCCCTTGGCCGCCACACCAAGCGACGGCACCAGTACCATGATGAGCAGCAGTACGATGCAGGCCAACATCGGGATGGAGAGCTTCTTCCAGAACGTGTAATCGATACGCGATGCGAGATGCATCAACAGTAAGCCGAACGCAAGCCAGGCGGTCTGCCGCTTCAGAAAAAATCCGGGATCCTGAAACCTGTTGCCCGCCACAATGGCGCTCGCGCTGAACACCATGACCAGTCCCACCAGCGCCAGGATCATGGTGACCGCTAGAAGCGTATGATCCGCCGCTACCCGTTGCTTGCCAGACCGTTGGCTGGTCTGGGACCATGGGAGCGCCAGAGTCCCCGCTGATCGATGCGCCATTGCTCAGAACCGCCCCTCCCTCGCTTTGCACGTCACGCCGGTAAGGCATGAACCAATGCCTTGAATTGACGGCCACGGTCTTGATAGTCAGCAAACATGTCGAAGCTGGCACAAGCCGGGGATAACAACACGACGTCATTAGGCGATGCCCCCTGCGCGGCACAATCCACTGCCTCCCGCAAGGTGGCTGCCTCAGTCAGCGTGGCGACACCTCCCCACGCCTGTCGCAACAGCGGCGCCGCTTCCCCTATCAGAATCACACGCGTAACCCGCCGGCTGACCGCCTGGGCGAGTCGTGAAAAGTCGCCACCCTTATCCCGCCCACCGGCAATGAGCCAAATCGGTTGATCGATACTTTCCAGCGCCTTGAGGGTGGCATCGACATTCGTCCCCTTCGAATCATTTACAAATCGGACCCCCCGACGCTCGCGAACAATTTCAAGAGCATGCTCGAGTCCGGGAAATGTCGCGAGGACACGCCGAATCACATCGAGAGGGCAACCGCACAGCAAACCATAGGTCGCCGCCGCCATGACGTTCTCCACGTTGTGGTTGCCGATGATGCGGATCTCACTTCGACGGCAGATCTCTTGCCGTACCCCGGTCACCGTCGTCACGATCCGGCCGTCTTCTAGATAGGTTCCTCCGAACAAATCACCCCCGAGCATCGACGTGGTCGTAAACCCCAGGCGTTTCCCCGTGACGCGATGTCGCAGCGCGGCCACACGGGCATCGTCAAGGTTGAACAGGGCAAAGTCCGACGCCGTTTGATTCTCGAAGATCCGCTGTTTAGCCGCGATGTATTCGTCCAGCGACTCATACCGGTCCTGGTGATCGACCGTCACGTTGAGCAGTGCAGCAATCCAGGGATGGAACCGATCAATTGTTTCCAGCTGAAAACTGGAGACTTCGACGACGAGATAGTCGAACGGACTCGGTTGCCCCGCCTGACCGGCGCGAAGGTCTTCCACCGCCGCCTCACTCAAAGCAGTGCCCAAGTTTCCTCCGACAAACGCCCGCTTCCCGCTCTCGACGAGAAACTTGCCAATCAAGGTCACAGTCGTGCTCTTGCCATTGGTGCCCGTGATTGCGAGGAGCGGACTTCTGAAAAACTGAGAGGCAAGCTCCAATTCGCTGATCACCTTCACACCGCGCCGACGCACTGCTTCGAGCGGGGCGAGTCGATAGGGCACTCCAGGGCTGATCACCACCAGGTCCGCCTCATCGAGCGACGACTCGTACCGCGCTCCGACTGTCACACCGACGTGATCTCGGTCGATGCCGCCGAGGACTGCCGCCAGCTCAGTCGATTCCTTCCGATCGGCCACCGTGACACGTGCCCCCGCCGCCTGGAGCAACCGGCAAGCCGCGACACCGCTTCTGGCAAGCCCCATGACCGTGACACGCGCTCCAGCCAATTCCACAGCCGTCTCTCCTGGCATGCCATCACCGCAGCTTTAAGGTACTCAGGCTCAGTAATGCCAATAAAATGGCAATGATCCACAAGCGCACCACAACCTTGGGCTCCTCCCACCCCTTCATCTCAAAGTGATGATGGATGGGCGCCATGAGAAAAATTCGCTTCCCTCGTGCCTTGAACGAGATCACCTGAAAAATGACCGAGACCGCTTCAATCACAAACACTCCGCCGACCATCAGAAGCAGCAGTTCGTGCTTGCTGATCACCGCAACCGTGCCCAGCGCCGCTCCCAGCGGAAGCGAGCCCACATCCCCCATAAATACGGAAGCCGGATAGGTATTGAACCACAGAAATCCCAGACTTGCCCCCAGGATGGAGGCGGTGAACACCGCAAGTTCACCCGCGCCTTCGATGTGCGGAATGAGCAGATAGTCCGACATGAGCCGATGGCCGGCGACATACGCCACGATCGTATAGGCCAATGACGCGATCATGACCGGGCCAATCGCCAACCCATCGAGACCGTCGGTCAGATTGACGGCGTTAGAACTCCCGACAATGACGATTACAGCAAAGGCGACATACAGCCAGCCGAGATCCGGAACGAAATTCTTGAAAAACGGGATACTGAGCTTGGTCGTATAGCCGGGCAGAAAATAGAGGACCAGTGCGATCGCCAAGGCCATCGCCACTTGTGCCGTGAATTTCTGTCCCGCCGACAACCCTTTCGATTGGGTCTTGATGAACTTGAGATAGTCGTCGGCAAATCCAATCGCCCCAAACCCCAGCATGGCGGCGAGCACAAGCCAGACATACGGCTTCGCGATATCGCTCCACAGAAGCGTCGAAAGGACCACCGCGAAGAGGATGAGAATCCCCCCCATAGTCGGCGTACCGCTCTTTGCCAGGTGACGCTTAGGACCGTCGTGGCGAATCTGCTGGCCCAGCTTTATGTCTTGCAATTTTTTGATCACCCAGGGGGCCAGCACAAAGGCAATCAAGAACGCCGTCACGGCCGCATAGATGATCCGAAAGCTCAAATACCGAAAGACGTTCAGGAATGAATAATCCGTATGAAACGGATACAACCAGTTATAGAGCATGCGGTCTTTACCTTAAAAATGAGCGGGCCTATCCGACCAACCCGTGAGTCGAATGAACACCGACTCCTTAGGATGCCCGCCTAGTAACTGCCCTCATCCCCGTCAGAACCTGTACAACCTGTTCCATTTTCATCCCGCGAGAGCCCTTCACCAACACCACGTCGCCTTGCCGTACAATCCTCTTGAGCCGATCAGCCGCAGCCGCTGCATCCACCACTTCGTCTATCTGCGAACCGGCCATCCCGCCCTGCCGGGCGCCTTCCCCAAGTTCACGACCCAACGTCCCGCAGACGATCAGCCGCGACAGCCCTTGCGCAGCAAGAAATTCCCCGACGTTCCGATGCATCCGGGCTGCTTCAGAGCCGAGCTCTAACATGTCTCCCAGCACGGCAATCCGTTCACGCGCAGGACTCCACTGGGCCAGCAATTGGAGCGCGGCTTTCATCGACGCGGGGTTGGCGTTATAGCAATCGTTGATGATATGGACGCCGTGATGGGTCACCACCTGCGACCGCATTGCGGCGGGACGGAATCGGCCCAGCCCCTGGGCAATCATCGACCCGGACAAGTTCAATGAAGCACCCACGGCCGCCGCAGCGAGCGCATTGGTGACGTTGTGCGTGCCATGCACCTTGATTCGAACGATCGTGGGACGGCTCTTTCCAGGGAGGTGCAAGCGAAAGGTCGTGCCTTGGCGCGCATCGGACATGATCCCGCTCGCACGGACATCGGCCATCTCCGACAATCCAAACGACATGACACGACACTGCGCGCGCGCGGCGAGGTAGTCGAAGTAGGTATCGTCGGCATTCAGAATCGCCATGCCATCGGCCGGAAGCATGTCCAATAATTCCGCCTTCGCTTGCGCCGATCCTTCCATGCTTCCAAAAAACTCGAGATGATCGGGGCCGATATTGGTAATCAGCCCGATCGTGGGCCTGACAATCTCACAGAGCCTGGTCGTCTGCCCCTGCTGATCCACACCCATCTCAATGACGGCTGCCTGATGCCGAGCCGTGAGCCGAAACAGGGTAGAGGGCACGCCGATCCGATTGTTGAAATTTCCCTCAGTCTTCAACACCGACCACCGCTGAGCCAACACCGCCGCCACCATATCTTTCGTCGTCGTCTTGCCGTTGCTTCCGGTCACCGCCACCATGGGAATAGTGAACCGGCTGCGATAATGTGTCGCTAACTGCTGGTAAGCAAACAGCGGATCGCGCACACCGAAGAGAAAGGGTGCAGACGGTCCCTCGATCCGGCGTACCGCTGCGGAGCGAGGAGGAAGGTGGTACTCATCGTGGACGATGGCTCCCACTGCACCCTGCGCAAGTACGGTCGGCACAAACTCATGACCATCGAATCGATCGCCTCTGAGGGCAATAAAGAGATCGCCGCGGCGAATTGATCGGGAATCAGTGCTGATCTGTCTGATCCGACGCTTCCCCGTTAACGTGTCCTGCCCTGCAAGAACTTTTACGCTGATGACTTCCCGTAACTCCTCGACCGTAAAAAGCCCCATTGCCCCCTCGCCTTGCGCAATCCCGACCGTGGCCTGGACACTCATGCGCAATCCTGCAATTGTTGAATCACTTCGCGCGCCACCTCACGGTCGTCAAAATGAAACTTCCTGGTGCCGATGATTTGATAGTCCTCATGCCCCTTGCCGGCGATGAGCACCATATCGTCTCGACGCGCCTCGTGGATGGCTGCGCCGATCGCCTCACGGCGATCCGGCACCATGTGATACTGCACATGATTGCGGCGCTCCAACGCCTCACGCACGCCGATCTCAACTTCATGGAGGATCGCCATCGGATCCTCGGTTCGAGGGTTATCCGACGTCAGGATCACCACGTCGCTGTATTCCACGGCGGCACGACCCATCTTAGGCCGCTTCCCTCGATCCCGATCGCCACCGCAGCCGAACACGGTAATGATCCGCCCGGTCTTCAACGTCTGGGCTGCCGTCAACAGACGGAGAAGCGCATCTTCTGTATGGGCATAATCGACGACGACGGTAAAATCTTGCCCGGAAGAAACCCGCTCGAAGCGACCAGGGACATTGGTAATCTGGGCGGCCGCTTCGCAGACCTGATCGGATGTCGCTCCACTATGCAGCGCCACTCCAATCGCTCCCAATAAGTTATAGACGTTGTGCTCCCCGACCAACCGGCTCTCGACGGCAAACGATCCCGCTGGAGTTGCCGCGGTAAAAGCGGTCCCGGCAAGCGAGAGACGCACTCGTTCCGCCTTGAGATCGGCCTGGTTCTTAATGGCATAGCCCCAGGCCGGCACAGGGCAGGCTGCCCGGATCGCACCCCCTCTGGGATCGTCCAAATTGACAATCGCGCGCTTCCCGGCCTTCTGCCCCCCAGCCAATCCGGTAAAGAGCCGCAACTTCGCTTCAAAGTACTCGTCCATGGTGTGATGAAAATCGAGGTGATCCTGCGTAAGGTTCGTGAAAACCGCCACGTCATACTCGCATCCCGCCGTCCGGTCTAACGCAAGCGCGTGGGACGATACTTCCATCACTGCATCGGTCAGTCCGCCCTCGACCATTTTCGTCAAGAGTGCTTGAAGATCGAGTGCGCCGGGCGTCGTGTGCGAGGCAGGAATCGTCTCCTGCCCGATCTGGTAACCCACTGTGCCGATCAATCCGACCCGCCGGCCGATTCCTTCCAGTAATGATTTGCAGAGATATGTCGTCGTTGTCTTCCCATTCGTGCCCGTCACACCAATCATCTTAAGACGGGCGGAAGGATCTCCATGAAACCGGCTACCGAGAAGACCGAGCGCCTTGCGTGAATCAGCCACCTGCACGAACGGTAACGGCCCCGATGCCACAGCCGCCTGCGCGATCACCGCAACCGCGCCGGCCCTGATGGCCTGTTCGACAAATCTGTGACCATCGACGCGCTCACCCTTGACCGCGACAAAGAGACTCCCGGCCGTCACAGCCCGCGAATCGTCTGTGATGGCATGCACCGGGAGGCTCGCATCGCCGCGCTGCTCCAGAATCTCGACCTGCCCGCGAAGCACCGTGAGCAACTGCATGAGGGTGATGGGATTGCGCGCCATATTCTTTTAGTAGTCCTTCATCGCCAGCGCGATTTTCACCGTGTCGTCTCTGGACACACCAAGGTAATTGAGCACCTGCTCCCCAACCTGCCGAAAGACCGGCGCCGCCACGGTCCCGCCCCAGGATTCGCCTTGAGGCTCATCCAGGATCACGATCATCGCCAGCCGCGGAGACTCAGCCGGTACATACCCGACAAACGATCCGACAAACTGCGTGGAGGAATAGGCGCCGGTTCGCGAATCGATTTTTTGTGCGGTTCCGGTTTTACCTGCTACGCGAAAACCCGGGATGGCCGCCTTGGTTCCGGTCCCATTCGTCACCACACCCTCCAACACCGTCGTCATCGTTCTGGCCGTCTCTGGTGACACCACTCGCCGCCGCACTTGTGGCAGTACTTCCCTAAGCAAGCGACCTTTCTGGTCGCGCACTTCGGACACCACGTAGGGCTTCATCATGACACCCCCATTGGCGAGCGCCGCCACTGCCGATACCATCTGGAGAGGCGTCACTCCGACCTCTTGTCCTATCGAAATCGAAGCCAGCGATCGGCGACCCCAGTCTTTGGGCGTCTTCAACAGTCCGTTCACTTCACCAGGCAAGTCGATCTCAGTACGTTGACCGAATCCGAACACTTGAAGGTAGCGATAGAGCCGCTGCTCTCCGAGGGCCATCCCGACTTTAGCGACGCCGATATTGCTGGATTTCTGAATCGCCTCAGAGAACGTCATCCAGCCCAATTTGTCATGGTCATGAATCGTCGTGTTCGCGATCACCATACGGCCGTTTTCACCAAAGACCATAGAATCTGGCGTCATCACTTTTTCTTCAAGCGCTGCGGCTCCAACCACTATTTTCATGGTCGATCCAGGCTCGTATGTATCCGTCAAGGCACGATTGCGCCACCGATCCGGCGTCAACGCGGCCACGACATTCGGATCGAATCGTGGGCTGACGGCCATCGCGAGAATCGCACCGGATTGCGGCTCCATGACGATGATCGTCCCGGACTTGGCATGAGTACGGGTGACGGCCTCTTCGAGTTCTTTTTCTGCAATATATTGAATGACCTCGTCGACGGTCAGCGTAAGAGCATGTCCCGGCGTCGGCGCTTGCTCCGCTACACCCTTGGGAAACACCGTGCGGCCGAACGCATCCCGCTGCAACACGGTGACTCGCTTTTCTCCATGCAGGTGCGAATCGTATCGGCGCTCGAGTCCCTCAAGTCCCTGCCCATCCATTCCGGAAAATCCGAGGACGTGGGCCAGCAACGGGCCCTTGGGATAAAACCGCCGCCCCTCCATCACCACACCGATGCCGTCCAATGACAATTGTTCAAGCCGACGGCCCTGCTCAGGATCGAGCTTTCGCGCCAACCACACAAAGCTCTTGTCTTGCCGAAGCTTTCTCTCAAGCTCATCGCTTCGAATATGGAGCACCGGAGAAAGGTGACGGGCGACGGTCGACGGGCTCTCCAGCGACGTCGGTACGCCGAACACGGATGGCACCTCCATATTCATGGCAAGCACTTTGCCGTGCCGATCCGATACCATGCCTCTGGCTCCCTCGAAGGACACAGTCTTTTGATGTTGCCGATCTGCCCTGGCTGTGAGTTCTGCAGCTTGAAGCACCTGGAGCGTGACCAGCCGGGATAGAATGATGCCGAACCCGCAGAAGAGCAGGAACAGCATCAGATAGCGACGACTGCGAGAAGGGCCGGGAGTCACTCGTTCCTCCTCACGGTTGAATCATGTCTCGCCAGACGGACTTGCACTATGGGTGGGAGTACAGGGATCGGAGTTTCTTCCTGCTGATGCACCATCAACACTTGCCCCTGTTGTGGCGGAATGAGCCCCAACCTTTCCGTCGCCACCTTCGCGATTCGCTCGGGAGCCGTCAGCGCAGAAAACTTCACTTGCAATTGATCCCGCTCTCTCTCCAGCAACACCTTTTGGGTTTTCAATCGTTCAATCTGATACCCCACCCGAACGACATCGACGCGTTCCCACACAAACATGAAGACCAGCAGCACGCCGGCCACAATCGTCAACATCTTCATGAGTGACCCTCCTTGGACACCCGCTGGACAGCCCGCAACTTGGCACTGCGGGAGCGGGGATTCCGGTCTGATTCTTCTCTGGTAGAAACCTGCGGCTTCTTGGTGAGCACTACTAATGCAGGATCCTCCTTGCCGGAGAGCGCCCGAAACGTGTGCTTCACAATCCGATCTTCGAGCGAGTGGAATGAAATCACACAGAGGCGACCGCCGGGAGACAGAACATCCACCGCATCGCGCAAGGCCGATTCGAGGCAATCAAGCTCCTGATTCACTGAAATGCGAAGGGCTTGGAAGGTACGGGTAGCACAGTGAAGCCGGCCATGCCGATAATTTGCAGGGACAGCCCCCTCGATCACGGAGACCAACTCCTTCGTTGTCCCCAACGCATGGCGTTCACGCGCGCGAACGATGGCACGAGCAATTCGCCGAGAAAACCGTTCTTCACCGAACTGAAAAATCGCGTCTGCCAACTGCGCTTCCGGCCACCGATTGATCAGATCAGCTGCGGTCCCGCCTATGGATTGATCCATGCGCATATCGAGAGGCCCATCGTGTTGAAAGCTGAACCCGCGCGCCGGTTCATCGAGTTGAGGCGAGGACACGCCGAGGTCAAAAACAATTCCGTCGACCTGCGACAATCCATGCTCCGAAAGATGCTGTTTCAATTCCATGAAATGACCATGAATCAGAATTGCGCGAGCGCCAAATCGCGAAAGCCTTTGCCGACTAGCTTCAATGGCCGATCTGTCCCGGTCTAGGCCAATGAGCCTCGCATCAGGGCCGCTTCCCTCAAGTAGTTTTTCAGCATGCCCACTGTATCCCACCGTACAATCCAGGAAGATCTTCCGCCCATCACCCAGAAGCCAATACAGCACCTCTGAAGACATGACAGGGGAATGCCGATCATCCATAGGTTAGAACTTTCCAGATTCACCCACTTCCTCCCACCGTCGGCGCAGTATACACTCACTCAAAGACTTGTCAATAGCAAATTCATGGACTTATGAGACTCTTGTTGGGCCTTGTCCCGTTGAGAAAGTTGTATGGTTTTGGCACTATCCAAGGCCTGGTAGATGGGGGTCAACATGACCCCATATAAGGCTATTTGGAGCTTGCATGCGATGTTGAGATTCTACGGAAACAAATGGATGGCAATTGCCCAAGGACTGACGTTTCTAGCAAACGTGCATGTAGATCCAGATAAGGATCCTTGTCCTAATGACAAAGTATCTTGAGTTTCTGAGGGTGCCGGCAGCTGATACCGCTGTCCAAGAGAGGGTGCAGCAAGAGTATTCCACGAACAAGATATGGGATGAGAAGAAGTGCTGGCATGGGCACAGATAAATGCAGTCTCCGCGAGTGCTGTCCCCGGTCAAAAATGCAAAGCTAGCTGGTTTGATTGCATTTTCTAGGGTTCAAGGGGAGAATATGCCCATGCAAATCAGACAACATCTCTTCCTAATTCTGGCCATCACATTCGGCTGGCTCCTCCCCGATCTTGCCCAATCCGCCTCAACCATTTACTACTGTCCCGACCGTAAGTCTGACCAGCAGTATTCAGCAAGGCCGGCGCCAGGCTGTGTACCACTCATTGATGAGAAACAGCCAAGCCAGGGCAACGATTCGCTGCAGCCTCAACGCGAACCAACAGATTTCAAAATCGAAAACCTCCAAAGCGATGTATCCGCCTTCCTCAGCCGATACCATCAACTTCTTGAATGCTGTAAGACAGACGTCTCCGAGCTTCAACAGATCGACGAGGTAGGCGATGAGGTGGGCGATCTGCTCAAGTCCACGCAGGCCAAGCTCTCCAATCACTCGTTGGCATCCCGCGGCATCATGCTGCGGGAAATGATCCTACCGGTGGCGAAGGCCCGAGCGGACATCAAAAAGCTGCGCGCCACCCTCAATCGCATTGGCACCATCAGCAAGGCCCGCGAATCCGGCGACTTTGAAGAATCAGGGCGAGCGGCTCAGGCTATTCGTGAGATGGAGGAATCCATCGAGCGAGATATCCGCGCACCAAAGCTGTCGACAGGACCAAAGACTGGCGCCAGTATCGGCAGCGCACCAGCAGCAGGGCCAAGTATCGGAAAAACTCCAAAGACCGGCAACACCATTGGAGCGGAAGGCGTGACCGGACAAGATATCGGAGCCTCTACCCGCCATAGCCACGAGATCGGCGCATCCGGGCCGACCGGCTTCGCCATCGGAGGGACAGGTCGCGCCGGGCCTTCGATCGGAGAGTCGACATTCAACAGCGAGTCGTCTTCGGCGATTGGCTCATCACTGCAACGTTCTACCGTGGGATCTAGCCTGTCGGATTCGACGGTGGGGTCGAGTTTCGGAGGTTCAGGGGTAGGCTCAAGCCTCGGAGACTCGAGTGTCGGTTCAACGCTTCAAGAACGCGGCACCAGCCCACAGCGGTGATCTTCCTCACTGGCTCTGAAGCGCAGTCGGTACCGATTCCCATGTTTCTCCACGATTTTTACTCCTATACAAGCCACTCCCGTTCGTACCAGCATAGAACACGGCCGGATCGGTCGGACTCTGCACGAGCGATCGGATATTGAGCGTCGCAAGACCCGTATTCAACGTGCCCCACGTCTCCCCACCATCTTCGCTCCGGTGGACGCCTTCCCGGCCGCCCAGATAAATGACACCTTTCTTCGTACGATCCAAGATCATCGAAAACAACATCTGGTCTTGCAGGGATTGTCCGATCCGTACCCAAGCCTTTCCACCATCGATTGTCTTGTAAAGTCCCGTCAACGTGGAAGCGTACACCGTATCCGACTCAAACGGATCGACCAGCACCGACGTCACGCTGAGTGCGCGTGACGACTTAATGATATCCGGCGACACGAGGCCGTTGTTCACCTTCTCCCAATGACCTGCCTCGTCGATCGTCTTGTACACTCCACCGCTCGTACCCGCGTAGAGAATCGCCGGTCTCGTCGGATCCATACCCAACGTGACTACCATCAACACTTCCTTCATCCCTTCCATTTTCTTCACCCAATGCTCGCCGCCGTCTTTCGTCTCGAATACACCCATCGTCGTGGCAATAAAGATGTGATTGCTGTCCGTCGGATCGAAGAGGAATTGATTGACCACCGACGAGATTGTTGCATCGTCCAACCCCGAGCGCATCGAAGCCCAGCGCTGCCCGCCATCGTGACTCTTAAAGACGGCATCGCCCTTCGTGCCGGCATACACCGTAGCCGGGTAGGCCGGATCAAGCGCCATTGAAATCACACGCGAGTGGCTCATGCCTCGCGACAAATTCGTCCAGGTCTGGCCCCCATCGCGCGTCTTATAGATGTAGTCGTTCGTCGCGACGTAGATGATGTCAGGATTCTTCGGATTGAGCTGAATGACGACGATGGGATCGCCGCGATTGCAGCCGACGAGGGATATTGCCAGAAGAAGAGCGAGAATAAGAATTCTAGCCATGCACAAGACAAAGTCCCACAGGATGCTCAAACAGGTCATCCAACAAGGCCGCAGGAAAGAAATAACCGGAGGCGTACCCTCTGGGGTACGTTGAGGATTATTTCGATCCGAGAACGAAGTTGGGGGCCTGTTTCAGCATCCTAGATCAGCGGTAGTTGGTGAACTGCAGATCAATCCCAAAATCCTTACCCTTAAGAAACGCCATGGCCGCCTGAAGGTCGTCCTTGCTCTTACTCAGCACACGCACTTGCTCACCTTGAATCTGCGCCTGCACTTTCAGCTTCGACTCCTTGATCGCCTTCGTCACCTCTTTCGCCTTGTCCGCCGCGATACCGCTTTGAATCTTTGCCACCTGGCGCACCGTGCCACTCAGCGCCGGTTCAACGGTCCCGTAGGTGAATGCCTTCAGCGAAACCCCGCGCTTCACGCACTTGGTCTTAATGATGTCATTCACCGCATTGAGCTTATACTCATCGTCGGAGATCAGGGACAGTTCCTTTTCTTTCTCCTTCAACGTGATCTCCGTCTTTGAGTCTTTGAAGTCGAAACGCTGCTTGATCTCCTTCGTCGCCTGATCGACGACATTCTTCATCTCTTGCATGTCCACTTCCGAAACCACATCGAACGAAAATTGCTCAGCCATAATCCCCTCCTCTTCTCATCTCATCCATTTTCCGTACAGTCCACGCGTCGAATGAGTTCCTTCCAATTCTCCATACCTCCCTAAAGGAAGCGGCCAAGACTGCCCTTTACTGCGCGCATCGAACGAGCACATTCTTATCGTGCGCGTTCTGCGAGCAAGTAGGACACCTGGCCGCTCCCGCCACCCCTCAACAACAGCCCCCGCCGGGCAACTGCAACCGCCGCTCCTCATTGTCATGACAAATCGTCGTCTGCATTCTTCTCGGCGAACTTCCACCCGCCATCACCACCACTTCGCTGCTGGTGAACGGCCGCTTCAAGATCACATAGCCATACCATTGCCTGATACTATCGCCCAAGACGATCACCGCGAGCAAGGCCACCACCGCCACCAGCCCAGCATCCAAGTACAACGCAAAGGCCTTCCCGCTATCGGCAAGGGACGAAGCCTTGCTCACAAACATTCCAAACATCTCATAGGACCCCATCAACGTGATCGTGCCGACAAACAACATCGGCAACGCGGTGATCCACAGATACTGCGCCTTCCGCATCTTGATCAGCACCGTCGTGCCGATACAGAGGGCCAAGGTGCCGAGCAACTGATTCGCTGCGCCGAACATCGGCCAAAGTGTCGAAATGCTGCCGGCACCGATGAGATAGCCCCAGGCTCCCACGATCAGCCCGCTACTCACCACCACACCAGGCCACCAATTCATCCGCCGCAACGGAGGGTAGAAGCGTCCGCCCATCTCCTGGATGAGATAGCGTCCCACTCGCGTGCCTGTATCGATCGTCGTCAGAATGAACAAGGCCTCGAATACCAGCGCAAACTGATACCAATAGGCCATCAACCCGGCCATACCAGGGAGCGCGGAAAAAATGGACGCCATGCCGACCGCGAGCGACACGGCCCCGCCAGGCCGGCCCGCCACATCCGCCTCGACGAGTTGCGAGAGTTCCTGAATCCGTGAGACAGGAAAACCCATCGCAGCCAACGCATCGGGCGAGAGCATCGTATTAATCGCCAGATAATCACCGGGAATCAACACCGAGGCCGCAATCAAGGCCATCACGCCGACAAAACTTTCCAACAACATCGCCCCATAGGCGACCGTGGCCTGGGACTCCTGCTCGATCATCTTCGGCGTGGTCCCTGAAGAGACCAGCGAGTGAAAGCCCGACACGGCCCCGCAGGCAATCGTGATAAAGAGGAAGGGGAACAGCATGCCGGGAATAATCGGTCCGCCGCCGCTAGCAAATATCGTGACGCGCGGCATCTCGATTGTCGGCGCCATGAGAACCACGCCCACCCCCAGCAAGGCCACCACCCCGAGCTTCATGAAGGTAGAGAGATAGCCCCGCGGCACCAGGAGCATCCAACCGGGCAAGACAGACGCGAGAAACCCGTAGCCGGCCAATGCCCAGACCAATGTCGTTCGCTCCAACTCGAACCACCCGGCAACCGAAGACTGAGCCACCACCCTCCCAAAAATCACAGCTGCAACCAACAGGACCACACCCAGCAGAGAAACTTCCGCTACCTGACCGGGCCGGAACTTCTGAAGGTAGAAACCCATGATGAAGCCGATGGGAATCGTCATCGCAATCGTGAAAGTACCCCAGGCATTGCGATAGAGCGCGTTCACGACGGCAAAGCCCAGCCCGGCCAGCGCCACAATCACGATGAACAACACCGCCACCGCCGTCGCCGTGCCGGTGACCAGGCCCAGTTCATCGCGCGCAATTTCAGGAAGTGAGCGGCCATTCCGCCGCATCGACGCAACCAGGATGATGAAGTCCTGCACCGCCCCCGCCAACACCGCACCGATCACCAACCAGAGAAACCCGGGCAAGAATCCGAACTGCGCCGCCAGAACCGGCCCCAGCAACGGCCCAGCCCCGGCAATCGCCGCGAAGTGATGGCCGAAGAGCACGTACTTGTTGGTGGGATGAAAATTGATGCCGTCGTTCAAGCGAATCGCCGGCGTGACCCGCTGATCGTTCAGCTCAACCACCCGCCGCGAAATCCAGCGGCCGTAGAAGCGAAAGGCCAGTACATAGATACATGCCGCGGCCACAACCAGCCAAAGCCCATTTACTTTTTCTTGTGGATTGACGAAACCGACAACAAAGGCAAGCGCAACCGAACCGAGAACGGCGAGAAACCCCCAAAGCACCAGCTTTAACGCCGACATGCGGGCATCCTAGCACAAACGGGGAAGGGGGCAACCTGGTTGATCTCTTGTGCTCGCGCAACGCGCGGCCTCAGAAGGCCCTCGTTGGACACGCGCAGTGAGAGATCAACCAGGCCGCCCCTAAAGGAGAGAGAACGAGCTAGCGTGGAAGGAGCATTTGTGTACTGACTTGACCTGTGATTTCGTAAACCGCAGTTCAAATGACTAACCCTCACAAGCCTCTTCGGCCTTTACGCGGTCATCCTGATATGTACGAGATGGCTGATTCGGATCGCCGATTCATTTTCAGATTCTCCATGCTGTTGAAGTTTCTCTCAGCTTCCGTCATATAGACGCCATGCTCACCCTCATCCAGTTTCCCTGGTCGCCATTCTGCATCACAGTGCGGCATATCCTTGAACAGAACGGCATTCCGTTTCGGCTTCGCAACATCCCCTTTCACGAGCGGGCCTCAATTATCAGAGCCACGAACGGATGCGGCTACACCGTGCCCTGTGTGGTCGACGGGAAGCAGGCCATATGCGATGTCACTGATTTCAGTCAAGAGGTCGCGCGGTATATCGATCGTCGCTACGGCCTCAACCTGTTCCCGAAAGATGTCGAGGGCATTCAGCTCATTCTTTCGCGCTATTTTGAGAATGACTTGGAGATGGTAGGGTTCAAGATCAACGACAGCTATATCATCCCGGCGCGACCCATGGTCGAACGCGTCATGCTGATCCGTCACAAGGAACGGAAGTTCGGGAAGGGCTGTCTCCAGGAATGGACAAGCCATCGCACATACCTGTGCGCTCAATTCGCTGAGCTACTGACGCCGATCGACAATATGCTGGCTGAGTCGCCGTTCTTGATTTCCGATCGACCCTTGTTCGTCGACTACGATCTCTACGGTGTAATCGAGAACTATCTGTTCAGCGGAAAAACGAAGCTCCCGAACCTCAAGCACCTTCGCCGTTGGCACCGCGCAATGGCGAGTCCTTCCCGGAAAAACTGAATCCCTCAGGCTGATACTACGCTGATCCAGATTCCGGCGAGAAGCTTTCAACTGCGACCGTCGAGCGTGGCTCTATTGCCTCCCTAAACCTCTCTTAAAGGGACTGTCCGAGGCTGCCCTTTACTTGCGCGCATCGGACGAGCACCGTTTCATCGTGCGCGTTCTGCGAGCAGGAAGGGCAGCAGGCCGCGTCTTTCTCCGGACTTTCCGTCTTTCCACTCCTCTTAGGGGGCGGCCTGGTCGATCCTCGAGTGCGCGCGTCGAACGAGCACCTTCTGAGCGTGCGCGTCCCACGAGCAGGAGG
>Ga0194035_1000019_pt1 | contig 98191 bp, 92 predicted proteins | sample JunL2320m_MetaG_FD_148680 | JGI IMG/M metagenome (GOLD analysis project Ga0194035, IMG submission 148680) | Anoxic zone freshwater microbial communities from boreal shield lake in IISD Experimental Lakes Area, Ontario, Canada - Jun2016-L239-20m | ecosystem: Environmental > Aquatic > Freshwater >...
AACCCCGCTACCGCCAGGCGTCATCATCGACGCCGCGACAGGTGTCATGAGCGGTACCCCGACCACCGTGAAGACCGCCACCACGATCACCCTCAAAGCCACTGACTCAACCGGCGCGAGTGGATCCAACACCTTCACCTGGACCATCACCGGCAACACGGTCGCGGTCACCAAGCCCGCGAACATCACCACGGTCAAGGGCGTTGCGGTGACTTCGCCGACTCCTACAGCGACGGATTCAAACACAGGGATCACGACCTTCACCTGGACGGCAACCCCGCTACCGCCAGGCGTCATCATCGACGCCGCGACAGGTGTCATGAGCGGTACGCCGACCACCGTGAAGACCGCCACCACGATCACCCTCAAAGCCACTGACTCAACCGGCGCGAGCGGATCCAACACCTTCACCTGGACCATCAGCAACACGACCGTCGCTGTGGCAAAGCCGGCAAACATCACCACGGTCAAGGGCGTTGCGGTCACCTCGCCGACGCCCACAGCGACGGATTCAAACCCGTTGCTCACGACCTTCACCTGGTCGGCGACCTCCCTGCCCCCGGGGATCACCATCAACGCGACAACCGGTGTCATGAGCGGCACCCCCACCACCGCGAAGACCGCCACCACGATCACCCTCAAAGCCACTGACTCAAACGGAGCGAGTGCAACCAACACATTCACCTGGACCATCAGCAACACGACGGTCACCGTGGCCCTGATCCCAACTCAATCAACTGTCCACGGTGCCGTAGCCGCATCAGTGCAGCCCACCGCGGCTGACAGCAACCCCGCAATAACATCGTTCACCTGGACGGCCAGCGGGCTGCCCACCGGGCTAGTGATCAACTCCGCGAGCGGAGCGATCACCGGAACAGTCAGTGCGACCGCTGTCGTGAAGGCCTACACCGTGATAGTCACCGCCAAAGACTCCAACAACGTCACCTCCACCTCCACCTTCACCTGGACCATCACCTAAACCCCGCTATTTCTCATCAATGTGCCCTCGACTGCGCTAGACGCAGTCGAGGCGCCCCATTGAATGGGAAATAGCGGCCCGGCGGTGGCAATCCAGAGTGGAATCGCGAGGTGGCAGCGACGCACGACGCGGCATAACAGCGCCAAGCAAGGCACACCGGGCAGGCGACAGCAAACAAGAATCAGTCGCGGCGGCACGTGCGCCCGAGCAACCGAACTATGACGCAGGCACCTCGGCGCCCAAGAGTCGCTCACGCATTCGTTGCGGCTTCCAGCCCGGGCCAGGAACGCTGGCTCGCAGCAACTGGGTGTACGGATGCTTGGGATGATCGAGCAAGTCAGCGGTCGGCCCTTGCTCGACGACTACCCCGCGCTGCATCACGAGCGCCTCTTCCGTGAGTTGCCGGACGACGGCGAGATCGTGACTGATGAGCACATAGCTGATACCTCGCTGGTCGCGGATATCGGCAAGCACGTTGAGCACCTGCGCCTGGATCGAGACGTCGAGCGCTGCCACTGACTCATCGAGGATCAGCACGCGTGGATCAGTGGCGAGCGCGCGCGCGATTGCCACCCGCTGTCGCTGCCCACCGGATAAGGCGCGCGGCAATGCGTTCATCTGACGCTCGTCGAGGCCCACCAGCCCAGCCAGCTCGGACACACGCCGACCTCGCTGCTCCGGATCGCCACCGTGATGCACGCGCAGCACCTCGTCGACGAGCGCGGCACCCGACATCCTCGGGTCGAGACTTGAGTATGGATCCTGGAATACGATCTGCACTTCGCGACCGCGCGACTTACGTTCGGCACCGTTACGAGCCGGCTTAGACCGATCACGTCCACACGCGGTAATCGTTCCAGCAGTAGGACGTTCGAGCCCGACGATCATCCGGGCAACCGTGGTCTTGCCGCTACCAGACTCACCTACAATCGCGATGGACTTACCCGGCAGCAGCTCGAAGTTCACATCGTCAACCGCGACTTGCGCGCCGAATACCTTGCGCAGACCCGAGACGACGAGAACGGGTTCGTCAGACATGTGCACCGCCTCGAAGTGTGCCCCGCAACTCGGCCGCGCGACCGCAGCGGACTTGGCCGCCCGCGAGTTCGAGCCACTCCTGCTCATGCGACGTGCAGTCATCGGTGGAGTAGCCACAGCGCGGTGCGAACCGGCAGCCTGAAGGCGCCTCGAATGCCGACAACGGTCGACCCGGAATCGCGAGCAGGCGATCCGCAGTGGAGTTAATGTCCGGACGAGCATCAACCAACGCCGCGCTGTACGGGTGCAACGGATCGCCGTGCAGAACACTTGCGGCGCGCGTCTCGACGACCTGCCCCGCGTACATCACGCATGTGCGATCACAAACAGCGCCCGCGAGTTCGAGATCATGCGTGATGAAGAGCATCGACAGACCTCGGTCGCGACGAAGCTCGTCCATAATTGCCATCACCTCGGCCTGAGTTGTGACGTCAAGCGCTGTGGTGCATTCATCGGCCAACAGCAGACGAGGCTCGCTCAACAGTGCGGTAGCAATCATCACCCGCTGCAGCATTCCCCCCGAAAGTTCATGCGGGTACTGACGAAGTCGCTTGGCCGGATTGTCAATGCCGACCTCTTCAAGTGCATCGGCTGCTCGACGAGACGCCTCCTCCTTCGAGACGTCCGACAGGATGCGCAGCGACTCGCCCATAAAGTCATCGATGCGACGCACCGGATTGATATGCGCACGCGGGTCTTGGAAGACGACAGCCACTTGAGCGCGATGCGCGCGAAGATCGGCACCCGAAAGGGCTAGAACATCAACGCCATCGAACGTGATTGAGCCCGAGACGGTGGCGCCGTCGGGCAGCAGCCGAGCGATTGCCTTGGCGGTCATGGACTTTCCGGATCCAGACTCACCGACTAGCCCCATTGCCTCACCGGCCGCGATTTCAAGATTCACAGTGGTGAGGACCTCGCGCAGATCGGCGCCGATCTTCAACTGCACGGTGAGATCACGTACTTGCAGGAGCGAGGTCATGAGCGTCCCTGCTTACTGCGCTCGCTCAATCGCTCGCCCAAGAAACTCACGGCCGACACCACGATCACGATGCACAACACAGCAGAGAACGACTCGAGCGGATACCCCTGCAGCAACCCAATCTTGCCTTCGGAGATCATCACGCCCCAGTCGGCTGTAGGCGACTGCACACCGAGCCCGAGGAAGGAGATGGCCGCGAGATCGACCATGGCGTATCCGAACAAGATGGTCCCTTGTGCGACGATCAGGCTCGAGATGTTCGGCACCAAATGTCGCGCACAGAGGCGCCACACACCAAACCCCTGGACCTCCATCGCGGCGATGTAAGCCTGCGCCCGTTCCTTGATCGCGGCGCCGCGAAGCACTCGAGCGATATAGGGCGAGTACGCGATCGCCAAGGCCAACCCGGCGCTGAGCAAACTCGGCCCAAAGACTGCAGCGGCAACGATGGCCAACAAAATTCCGGGGAAGGCGAACACGACATCAAGCACTCCCGAAATGCTGGTGTCGGTCTTGCCACCAAACCAAGCGGTGATGACCGCGAGCGAGGTGCCGATGAAGATCGACAAAAGCGCAACGAACATGGCACCGAGCACACACGTTCGAGCACCGACCATAAGGCGGCTCAGGAGGTCACGCCCTTGGCCGTCAAAACCCAACGGGTGACCAGCAATCGGGCCGACATTGGCGTAGGAGAAATTGATCAGGTTGGGGTCGTAGGGACGAATGAATGGCCCGACGATCGCGAGAACGAGCGCAAAAGCGATCACTCCGGCACTGATGTACCCGATCACTCCGACACCGCGGAGTCCGCGGCGACGAGTTGGCGTGGTCACGAGATCGGTGACCGGGGTAAGAACCTCGGCTGTCATTGCGCTCGGCTCCCAAGTTGAACGCGCGGATCGAGGACCGCATAAAGGATGTCGATGACTACGTTGGTGATGACGAAGGCCGCAACTAACACCAGGCTGATGCCCTGCACTACCGCGAAGTCCTTGTTCATTGCGGCCTGCACGAGATAGGCGCCAAGGCCGTTCAATCCGAATGCGGTCTCGACGATCGCGGCCAGAGCGATCAGGCTTGCGATGGTCAAACCTGCCACTGTCGTGATGGGGATCGCTGCGTTACGAAGGACATGTCGCCGAATCAGCCCTGGATACGGGAGGCCTCGACTCAGCGCGGTCTGAACGTGCTCCTTGCCCATCTCTTCCATCACCGCACTGCGGGTGACCCGAGTTACCAGTGCAACCGATGTCGACGCGAGTGCGATCGCGGGAAGGATCAGGTGCTTGACCGAATCAGAAAAGCCAGTACCAGTGCCGAGAACTGGCAGCCAGCCAAGCTTGACTCCTACGACGAACTGCAGAACCACAGCCGCCGCGAACGAGGGCAGTGCTGCCGAGATGGTGGAACTCAGCAGCACTGCATTGTCAACTCCACCTCGGCGCAGCCCACCGATGATGCCCAGCCCGATTCCCACGAACAAAATGATCAACGAGGTCAATAGGACGAGGCTGGCGGTGACACCGACTCGCTCGCCGATGAGAGTCGCGACAGGCTCATGCAAGGGGATGGATTCACCAAGGTCACCAGAGACGGCGGCCTTGAGCCAGAGCCAATAACGAACCAGGAATGGTTCGTTGAGGTGGTACCTAGTTTCGAGCGCGAGCAGGACTTCAGGGGGAGGCGTGCGTCCACCGGTAAGGGTCGCGATGGGGCTTCCAGGAGCGAGGTACAACGCTCCATAGATCACGAAACTGGCCGCCACTAGCGTGGCCACAAGCATCGCTAACCGCCGCAGTACGAACTGCAGCACGCCGCCTCCTCCTCCTCAAGTCCTACTTATGCCTGCAACTCAGGCGCCGCCGAGATACACGGCCCACGGACCGAACATGTACGAGAACGTGGCCGAAGGTCCGGTCACTGCCTTGTTCATGATCAGTACGGAGTTGGGTGCTGCCTCAGGGACCCACACCATCTGGTCGGTGATGATGGCCTGCGCCGCTGCCGTGAACTCAGCACGCTTAACTGGGTCAGCCTCTGATCGAGCTGACTCAAGTGCCTTCGTCACGTCAGGGTTGCTCCAACCGCTGTAGTTCTGCGATCCACCTTCCAGGGCGATCGTCTTGTACAGCGCCGACGGATCGGCGTAGTCGCCATAGTTAGTGGTCGGGAAGCAGTCGACCGAGCCCCACGCCTTCGGGTCAATGAAGAAGTTGATGAAGTTCGATGGGCTGACAGAGTTCAAGGTGACCTTGAGCCCGATGGACTCCGCAGCTGCCTTAAACGCCAACGCCTCGGTGTTCAGCGCGGGGATGCCAGATGAGGTGCCCACGATGATGGTCTGGCCAGCAGCACCAGCCTGCTGAATGAGATCCATCGCCTTGGTCATGTCCTGGTCGAGCGCCGGCAGTGCATCGTACGCGGCACCGAACACATCAGGCGAGTAACCCCATGTGCCAGAAGCCATCAGAGCATGCGGCATTGTGGCGGCACCCTTGAATACAGTGGCAATAACGCCCTTGCGGTCAAGTGCATACGACACGGCCTGACGTACGAGCGGGTTGGCCAGCGGGCCCTTGGTGGCGCTGATGACCATGGCTGACGTCGCAAAAGGCGCACCCTGATACACATGGACGTTCGGGTCAGACTGCAGCTGGCCAAGAGTGGAGAGCGGGTTGTACCAACCGCCCGAGATCTCACCGGTCTTGACGCCAGCAGTAAAGGTGGCGTCATCAGGCACACCGATGATCGTCAACTTGTTGAACTTCGGCTTAGGCAGGCTCGAGTCCCAGTAGTCAGCGTTGGGTACGACGGTCACTCCCTGGCCGGTCTTCCACGAGTCGAGCTTGAACGGACCGGAGCACATGATGCCGCCAGTGACCGTGCCGAAGTCCTTACCCTTGGCAACGGCGTATGCCTTCTCGTAGACCATGCCCGCAGTGGACGAGAGTTCGCCTGGCAGCCAGAAGTCGGGCTGCTTCAAGGTGATCTCTACGGTGTCAGCGGCCGATGCCTTGATCGACTCAACACGCGAGAACATCGCGCTGTAGAAGCCGCCCCCATTGGGGTCGGCGGCGCGCTGAAGGCTGTAGATCACATCATCGGTGGTTACCGGATTGCCGTCCCAGAACTTCGCGCCTGCACCGATCTTGAAATCGAGTGTGGTCGGAGTTGGGTTGGTCATGGTGGTCAGGCCTGGGCCGATCACCATGTCGGGCCCCGTGCGCAACATCGCGTCGCAAAGCAGTGACACCGTGGTGTTCTCCGGGTAGTCAAAAGCCTGGATCGGGTCGAGGGTCTGCGTCTCGCGGTAGACCGCCCACGTGAGGGCGTCGGCCTGGGTGGTGGGGGCCGGCGTCAACGTCGTGAAGTTGGACGTTGGGGCTGAGGCTCCTGAAGGTGACGGCGCCGGTGCGCTGCTGCACGCAGCCGTCAACGCGAGCACGGCGCTAAGACCAATGACGCCGAAAAGCCTCCGGCGAGGGGATGCCAAGTTCTGCATTGGGTTGAGCCTTTCTGGGGGTCACGAGCGCAATAAGAGCAAGACGAAGCGGGGTGAACCTACCGCCGATTGGTGCAAAGCGGTGGACGAAACGGCAATCGTTGGCAGGGCGTTACATACTTGGGCGCCACGAGGGATCCGACCATAGACCAAGCTCACGTTCGGCAGCCGCGCCGACATGAAAGGCAGTTACGTCGTCGAATGTGCGAGCCACCACCTGGACGCCCGTTGGCACTCCGTTGGGAGCCAGCCCAGACGGCACATTGAGCACGGGATGACGGCTCGCGATGTTAAAGATCGGAGTGAGCGCCGCAAATATGTACATCTCCACATGTACGCCCGCAACCGTGATGCCGTAGTCGACATGATCCTCACCGGCGACAAATCCGGTCGTGCCCAAAGTGGGGCAAATCAACGCATCGTGATTGTCAAACACCTTCGACAAAGCCAAGTGGACCTTAGTCTCAAGCGCCTGGCCAGCGAAGAGGCCGACCTTGCCGAACTCAGCGCCGGAGACGGCAAGGAATTCTCGGGTGTAGGGCATCAGTCTCTCGTCGTCGGGCTCACAAAGTTCGGCCATAGACGGAGCCATGAGCGACCCGAAGTGCACGAGCGCTGCCGATGCGACGTCGGCAAGGGATATCTGCACGGTCACCTCGTCAACTATCGCCCCAGCTGTGCGCAGTGCATCGGCAAACGCCCGAGTGTTGGCCTCGACCGCCGGATCCACCGGGAAGTCGCCCAGAGTCACTGCGAGCGCGACACGCATGCCTCGGACGTCGCCGAGTTCGTCAGGTATGTGAACCGCGGGCATCGACACATGGTCGACAGGGTGCTGGCCTGAGATCAGGTTTTGGAAGAGGGCGACGTCGGCGACGGTGCGAGCCATCGGCCCGTCGTGGCAGTAGGTGTCGAGGTTGTAAGGAGGAAGGGCAGGGACGCGTCCGTAGGGTGGCTTGAAGCCGACCACGCCACAGAACGAGGCTGGGATCCGAATCGAACCACCAATGTCTGAGCCACTCGCGAGGTACGCGGTACCAGACGCCAACGCCGCACCAGAACCGCCTGAAGAGCCGCCCGGGGCGAACCCCGGATTCCACGGGTTACGAGTGATGCCCCACAACTTGCTGTGCGTGAAGGCGGCGCAACTGAACTCTGGCGTGGTGCTACGCGCATGAATAAGGGCACCTGCAGCCATCATCCGCTCAACGACTGGGTGGGTCTCCTCGGCTATCCAACCTTCGGTAAGGAGCGACCCGAATCGCAAGGACCGACCAGTGATCGGCTGCTCTTCCTTGACGACAACCGGCAGGCCCTCAAGCGGCCCGGGCGCTGCACCGCTACCGGCGTAACGTGCCTGTGCGGCGAGCGCCTGCGCACGGGACTGCTCAACATCGCGTTCGAGCAACGCGTTGACCAGTGGCTCGACCTCGTCGCTTCGCTTTGCGACGGCATCAAAGACTTCGACCGGCGAGAACTCACGGCTGCGAAAGCCTCGAAGGACTTCGGTCGCGCTCAGATAATGCAACTCCGTCAACGTGACCTCCATGTCCAGCGTGAGCCGGACAGTATGCCTGCGATGGCCCTGCGTCAATGGTGGCCACCTAGCCCGCAATGCAAGGATGGACGTCAGTAGTTTGTCGGCAGGAGGAACCATGGCACCTGATCTCGCAGTATTCGGCGCACGCATCCGCACGATGAACCCTGATCAACCGTTTGCTTCCGCTCTCGCGGTTGAGAACGGGCGAATCGTCGCTATCGGCGAGGCCGCCGAAGTGCGCGCCGCATGTGATGCGACCACAACGATCTACGCCGGTACCGATTGGCACATCACACCTGGCCTCATCGATGGGCACCAGCACCTGCTGATGGGATCTCAAGTCGCACGTGGAGCGAACTTCGATCGAGTAGCCAATATCGCCGATGTCCGCTCGTTGCTACGAGCCGAACGAGCGCGCATCGGGCCCGATGCTTGGCTCATCGGTTTCGCCTTCGAGTACTCAGCACTTCAAGGCACCGAGTATCACCACGAACTCATCAACGAAGCTGCTGGCCCTGGCCCCATGCTGATCCACGCACTCGATCTGCACACCGCATTCGCAAATGACACAGCACTGCGCATTGCAGGCATCACTGGCGCGCGAACTTTCGACGATGCATCATTCATCGTCTGTGACGACAACGGCGCACCTACTGGCGAATTACGCGAACGGTCAGCGGTGAACGCAGTGTGGTCGGCCGCTCCAGAGTCAACCGACGACGACCGGCTCACGTGGTACGCAGAGACCATCCGCGCCCAGAACGCCGTGGGAATAACCGGCATTCACCAGATGGACGGCGACGACGACACCATCACAGCGCTTCGTGCACTTGAAGCCAACGGCTTACTCAATCTCCGGGTGCGCCTGCACTCCTGGGTCGATCCAAGTGATGACGCGGCGGCCTTGGCAGCGATCGTCGCTCGACACGATCTGAGCGGTGAGATGTGGACCGCCAACTCGGTGAAGTTCATGCTCGACGGCGTTATCGACACCGGCACTGCCTGGCTCGAAGAGCCCGACACGTTCGGCGACGGTAAGGATCCGATGTGGCCCGAACTCGAACACTTTCGGCGCACCCTTCGAGCGTTCCACGATTCCGACTTCTACATCGCGACCCACGCCATCGGCGATCGCGCAGTGCGTGAAGTACTGGATGCGTATGCAACGTTCCCTGGTGCGACACGGCATCGCATCGAGCATGTGGAGTCGGCGCCCCCAGAGACCGTCGCCCGCTTCGCACGGCAAGGGATCACCGCCTCGATGCAGCCGATCCACCTACGTTGGCTCAATGCCGAGTTGACTGACCCGTGGTCGCAACGCCTTGGGGCACACCGCTGTTCGCACGCGATGCCATCGGGCGACATCCTCGGTACTGGTGCAAACGTCGTGCTTGGCTCTGACTGGCCGGTTGCACCTTTCGATCCGCGTATCGGCCTATTCAGTGCGCAGCGTCGGTATGCACCCGACGTCACCGATCATCGTCCTCTCGGATCTAGCCGCGGCCTCACCGGTTTGGAGGCGCTCGCTGGCTACACGATCAACCCCGCACGAGTCGCAGGTGACGACACCGGGGTGCTCAAGGTAGGCGGTCCTGCAGACCTTGTTGCTTGGGGCGCCGACATCGTCGAGTGCACTCCTGAGGACTTGCCAGAGCTGCCCATCCACCTCACCGTGGTTGCGGGTCGGGTCACACACCAAAGCGACTAGGGGGCTGTCAACCCGCACCCAGCGCGGCTGCCTGCCTTGCTCAGCACCCATAGGGTGTCGTCATGTCCCTGCTCGATCACACACCAACTACCGAGCCCGCTGGCGCCGAGCGGATAGCCCTTGCGGTGTATGGCATCGAGGCTGTCGCAACCTCGCTTGAGAGCGAACGTGATCGCACCTTCAAACTCGACGCGACCGATGGCACGACGTGGATCATGAAGGTGTCGAACTCCCTCGACTCCTACGACATCCTCGAAGCACAGGCTCTCGCGGCTCAACTCGGTGCTGACGCTGGCGTGCCAGTTCAGCTGGTTCGGCCAAGCCTTTCTGGCGAACTCATCCCAAGCGTTGATGGACACTACGTTCGACTCCTCGACTACCTTCCCGGGGTGCTGCTCTCTGGCGTACAACCGAAGTCGCCAGAGCTGCGTCGCCACTTGGGCGCAACCATGGGCCAACTCGCTCGAGCCCTAGCGGGCTTCGACCACCCGGCGGCGCATCGCGAGTTCTACTGGGACGTAGCACAGGCAACTACCGTGATCGTCGAGGGCCGACCCCAGATCACCGACCCATCGCGGCTTGCGCTGCTTGACCTCGTGTACGCCAGCCAGATAGCTCCGGCGATGGCTGGCCTGTCGACGCTGCGCCATGCCGTCATTCACGGCGACGCCAACGACAACAACGTGGTGGTCGACCCTGGTAGCCGCACTTCACCAGCTCAACGATTCAACCGCGTGAGCGGAGTGCTCGACTTCGGAGATCTCGTGTGGTCAGTGGTGATTGCCGACGTCGCAGTTGCAGCCTCGTACCACCTACACGACGCCGCCGATCCAATCGGAGTCGTCGCCGAAGTGGCGCTTGGTTTTCATACCGAGTACCCGTTGCAGGAATCCGAACTCGACCTCCTTTGGGATCTAGTCACAACTCGCCTGGCAATGAGTGCTGTGAATGCGGCCGTGCAAAGTGCGCAACGGCCAGGGGACCCCTACCTCACGGTGGATGAAGACGAGTCGTGGATCGCACTCGCGAAGATCGCTGCGATCCCGAGTAGATGGGCTCGATACCGGCTTCGAGACACATGCGGTTACGAAGCGCACCCGCAATCAGCGCACGTTCGTGATCACCTAGCAGGCGCCAGCCCATCCCCGCTGCTGGGCACTGCATGGGCCGAGCAGCGAGTCTTCCCCCTTGATCTTTCGGTTGGTAGCGATCTGCTCGGGGCCGCCGATATCGGTGTCGCACCTGATGAATTCGGTCGGCTGATTCGGCGCGACGCCGGCGCGAACTCAGTGGCAGTGGGTGGATATGACGAAGCCCGACTGCTCTACAGCACTCCAGAGTTCGCATCATCCGATGACCCTGCCGAGGAACGGCGCACAATCCATCTGGCAGTTGATGTTTGGACCCACGCCGACACTGCGCTGCACGCGCCCCTGGCGGGCATCGTGCACCGGATCGCCGAGAACACCGCGCATCTTGACTATGGTCCGCTGGTCATCCTCGAGCACCGCACCGATCGCGACGTGGTGTTCTTCAGCCTCTACGGGCACCTTTCATCGGCCACACTCACGCACGTCACCGAGGGCCAGCGGGTCGAGGCGGGCGATGTCATCGGCTTCGTCGGAGCCCCACCAAGTAACGGCGGCTGGGCACCCCACGTCCACGTCCAGGTGATCTTAGATCTGCTCGAACTCGACGTCGACTACCCCGGCGTCGCAAAGCCGACGCAGCGTAGTTTCTGGCTCAACCTCTCGCCAGATCCTGCGCTGCTTCTCGGATTCGAGCAGCAAGCACAACCGCATGAATCCCGGTCGGTCGAGGCCACACTCGCGGATCGACGACGCCTGCTCGGACCTAACCTCAGCGTGTCGTACTCATCGCCGCTGCACATTGTTCGCGGGATCGGCTCCTACCTTTTCGACGACTCAGGCAGGTCCTACCTCGACTGCGTCAACAACGTCGCGCATGTCGGCCACGCCCACCCACACGTGGTCAACGCAGGTTCTCGCCAAATGGCAGTGCTCAACACCAACACTCGCTACCTACACGAATCAGTGTTGCGATACGCAGAGCGGCTGACGGCAACATTGCCCGAGCCGCTGTCTGTGTGCTTCTTCGTCAACTCCGGTAGCGAAGCCAACGACCTCGCGCTGCGGATCATTCGGGCGCACACGGGAAAGCACGACATCATCTGCCTCGAGCACGGCTACCACGGACACACCCAGGCACTCATTGACGTAAGCCCGTACAAGCACGCTGGCAAGGGCGGCCGAGGCGCCCCGCCGTGGGTGCACGTGGCAGCGATGCCCGACCCTTACCGCGGCGCCTACCGTGGCTACGGATCCGAAGTCGCGCGCGCCTACGCCGACGACGTTGCGAGATGTGTTCGCGATGCTGAACCTGATGGCGTCGCGGGCATGATTGTCGAGTCGATGGTCGGTTGCGGCGGACAGGTCGTGCTCCCAGAGGGGTACTTGGTCGCCGCGGCCGAGCATGTGCGCGCAGCCGGCGGGCTCGTGATCGCCGACGAGGTGCAAGTGGGCTTTGGCCGAGTGGGTCCAGCGTTCTGGGGATTCGCGACCCAGGGCCTCATTCCTGACGTCGTCACGATGGGCAAGCCAGCGGGCAACGGCCACCCATTGGCCGCCGTGGTCACCACGCCCGAGATCGCAGCCTCGTTCGCCAACGGCATGGAGTACTTCAACACGTTCGGTGGTAACCCCGTCTCAGCCGAGATCGGATTGGCAGTGCTCGACGTTATTGAGAGCGAACGCCTCGCGGAAAACGCGGCGGCGATCGGGCAGCGCGTCCTCGACGGAGCCAAGAAACTCATGGAGCAGCACTCGTTGATCGGTGACGCACGCGGCCTCGGGCTCTATCTCGGAGTTGAACTCGTCCGCGATCGCGCCACACGCGAACCAGCTGCGGCAGAAGCGATTTTCGTCGTCGAACGGATGCGAGAACTTGGCGTACTTGTGAGCATCGACGGCCCACACAACAACGTACTGAAGATCAAGCCACCGCTGGTCTGGGGTGAGGTTGAGGCCGACAGGCTGATCTCCACACTCGATCGAGTGTTACGCGACCCAGCACTGAAATAGTCCGAACCGAAGCGCCACCGTTTCCATCGTGGCACTCCAGCATCGTCAGGATGAACGCAGTTTTGGCGACGCAGCAACAAGTGTGAGCGCAACAACCGGCACAGCCGCGGCGGCACACAGCATCGGATAGGACGACGTGTAGACGATCAACCCAGCCACTGCCCCGCCAAGGGCACCAGCGAGATTCATGAATAGATCAGACAGGCCCTGTACCGATGGACGGTCGGCGTAGTCGATGTCGTCGGTCAACAAGGTCGAGCCCGCAATCAAGGTGCACGACCAGCCGAGCCCCAGCAGAAAAAGGCCAACTGTGAGCACCGGCACTGAGTCAGCGGGAGCCAGCCCGCAAATCACGCAAGCCACAAACAGAACGGCGCAGCCCACGAGAATCATTGGTATTCGACCGATTCGATCGACCAACCAACCCACCACCGGTGACAGCGCGAACATCCCCAGGACGTGCACGCTGATCGCGAGACCGATGAGTCGCAGCGACACATCGACATGCGACATGTGCACGGGAGTCATCACCATCACCATCACCATCACCACGTGGCCCAGGGCCACTGACGCGACACCAAGCACGGAACGACCTCGAGTGCGAAGCAAGGCGAGGCCGTCGCGCAGTTGGGGTCGAGGGGCGGGGGTCGCGCTTGCGGCATCGGCGAGCGCGCGCGCTAGCAGGTATGGATCAGGTCGAAGGAACATCAGCAGTACCAACACCGAAAGCCCGAGCATCAGGCAGGCAACGAGATATGGTCCGGTGAGTTGGGGCAGACCTATCGTTAGGGCGATGTCTCCGGAGAACTGCAGGAGATTGGGTCCAAGTACCGCGCCAATCGTCCCTGCCCAGACAACGATCGAGATCGCTCGAGCCCGATTCGATTCCAGCGCCAAGTCCATCGCGGCGTATCGCGCCTGATACCCAGCCGCCGATGCCACGCCCACCAGAAGACAACCGATCAGGACGAATGTGAGCGACCGCGTCATGCCGCCCAGGATCACCACGAACGCACCGGCTAGGCCAATCGCGTAACCAGTGGCAAGGGCAGCACGGCGACCGCGTACCAACGCGAGCCGTGCAAGTGGAAGTGCCAGAATGGCTGCGCCGAGCACTCCGAAAGTCTGGGCGAGGCCCGCGACTCCCTCTCCCCCGAGGGAAGCCGCGATCAGCGCTCCCGCAGGAATGGTGCCAGCAACTGCAACCCCGCCGAGAACCTGCGCTACCGACAGCGTGCCCAGAGTCCGACGCTGAACGTGCTCGGTGGTCGGTTGCTCTTCCAAGCGAGACTCGGGAGTTACCGACATTGCTCAACCACAAGCGTGTCCATCAGGAACGCGGACGTTCCTTATCGGGGTCGTAGAACGGGAAGCGAACAACCGTTGCCGAGATGCGCTTTTGGAGACCGTCGAGTTGGCCGATCTCAACCTCGGTGCCAATGGCTGAGTGCTCAACCGCGACGCGGGCAAGCGCAATGTTCTTGCGCAGCAAGGGAGAACGAGTGCCTGAGGTGACCACACCGATCTGCGGGCGGCCGATGTGCACGCACTCGCCGTGACCAGCAGTCTCGTTGCCTTCGAGCTCAAGACCGACGAGGACTCGGCTCGGGTTAGCGTGTCGACGCTCGAGCGCCTTGCGGCCGATGAAGTCCTCGTCAGTGGTCTTCAGCCCGACAGCGAATCCGATACCCGCTTCAAACGGATCGATCTCGTCGTCGAACTCATAGCCGGCGAAGATCAGCCCCGCCTCGATGCGCAAGACATCGAGAGCATCGAGTCCAAGCGGAGCAATGCGGTACTGGGCACCTTCGGCGAAGACCGCGTCCCAGACCTCTGTGGCATTGTCGGGGTGGCACCACACCTCGTACCCAAGCTCGCCCGTGTAACCGGTGCGCGACACCATCAGTGGCACTCCGGCTGATGAACCCAGCCGACCGATCGTGAAGGCGAACCAGCCCAGATCGCGCAACGACGGATGCGCCGGCGGCGTCCAGATGATCTCGGCCAGCAGGTCGCGGCTCTTGGGCCCCTGCACGCCGATGTTGTGCAACTGGTCGGTGGATGGACGCACCCAGACCTTCTCGAGGCCGAGTCGCTGAGCCTGCTCGCGCATCCAGATGCCGTTGTACTCGTCACCGCCGACAAATCGGAAGTTGTCGCGATCAAGTCGGTAGACGGTTGCGTCGTCGCGCATACCACCCATGTCGTTACAGATCGCCGTGTAGACAACCTTCCCGACCGAGAGCCGACGGATGTCGCGCGTGCACACTGCCTGGAGGAGCGACTCGGCATCTGGGCCGAGCACCTCGAACTTGCGCAGTGGCGAAAGATCAACGACAGCAACGCGTTCGCGGCACGCCCAGTACTCCTCCTCTGGGCCGTAGCCCGAGAACGAGGTGGGCAGCCAGTAGCCGCGGTACTCGGTCATGCGTGCGGTGAGCTCTCGGATCCGCTCGGAGAAACCAGTGTCCTTGGTCAAAACGGGATCAGCGTCAGCAGTCACTCTGTGTGCCACTCCTTGGGAGAACTTCGCGATGGCCGGGTACGTGCGCACCCCGATAGGGGTCGGTACCCAACCGTTGGCCGGATCAATATCGTCGGGGCAGGCAGATGAGACACACACCAGATCAGTGAGTGCGCGAAGCAGGATGTAGTCACCAGGACGCGACCACGGCTCGTCCAAGTAGATCTGGGTATGTGCGTCGAGGAAGGTGTTGTAGAAGAAGTTGATGGCCGGCCAACCCGCGCGCGACTCGATCGCGTACGGGGCAAGAACGGCGTTGAAATTGTCGGAGCAATTGACGTGGCCGAAGTAGCCGCGGTCGTCGTAGTACTTCGAGGTACAGGCGTAGGCGAATGTGTCGTGACGGCCGACGGTGTCGCGCACCACCTCGACTATCGCCATCATCTCGTCGTCAAAGAACTTCGAATACAAACCCGGCGCCGGGACGTTCAAGCCCCCAATCGTGCGGGTGGCGGTCGAGCACAGACCCTTTTCGATTCCTTGGTCTAGTGCCTTCTTCTCGAAGGCCATGAAATCCGAGCACTGACGACCTTCTAGATCGACGATCTGGATGTAATCGCCCGCCTTGACCTCATACGTCCGCGCCGTGGATGCATCGACGATCATGTCCATGTCAGGTTGGGCTAGTAGCACCGGCTTCACCGGTTCAAAGGTCTGCGGACCCGAGCCACGGAAGACAATCACAGTGAGATCGGTGGCGAGGCCGGCGCCATCAGGTGCCATCGGACCACCGGGCGCAAGCACGACGAGCATCGCGGCAGAGCTGAAGGTCAAAGCGACGGTGCCACCGGCCGTCGAGCCTGGGCCGAACACGTGCGCAGCAACTGCAGCCTGCGGATTTACCCCGTGGCTGGCCAGGAATGATGTGAGCCGCGCGGCGTCTGGATGAGCCGACCGTGACAGGGCGGCAAGCGCGCGTGCGGGCCCATCGCTAGGCAGCCCGGCCGATGGCAACAGGTCATTACCAGCGCGGTCCAAGACCAAGATTTCGGCGAGTTGCCCGCCATGCACGTCGCAGAGTTCAGCAACGTCACCAGCATTGATCTCGATGATCGAGGCGCCACCACCGGAGACGGGGTAACGCTCGACACCCGCGCCCGGAAGGATCAGCCCGCTAGGTGTAGAGCCAGCAAGCAACGTCATTGTTACCTCCATCAGGACCTGACAAGTGCATTTTGCCAACCGCCAAGAGCACGCATGTCTCCGAGCCGAGTGTAGTAGAGCCAGTAGGCATGTTAGTGCGTGCACCGTGGGCGATCAGCCCTGCGCTGAGGAGCCGCTGATTAGATCAAAATGGCGCCAGAGAAACGACAATCGACAATCGACAAGCGAGCCCACAGACGTGAACGCCGCCCGACCCTTAACGGGATCGGGCGGCGTTCCTCGCGTAACCGCTATGACTGGTGGAACTCAACAACCGGCGGGATCTGCTCGGACTTGTCGACCCAGATGAACTTCTTCTTGTCCTGGCCGACTCGACGGTATACGTAGAACGCGACACCGATCAGCAGCACTAGCGGGCCCAAGAAGAGCTCGCGCGAGATGCCGAAGATCATCGCTCCCGACGCATAGCCGGTGAGGTCGAAGTACCAGATCCCGAAGAAGATCAATACGAGGTTGAGGGCGGCAAGTAGAGCCGCCATGACAAGCCAGAATCCATTGAGCTTGTATGGACGTGGCCAGTTCGGGCGATCCTTGCGTAGCAGCAGAACTGCCGTCAACGCCAGCACGTGGCAGAGGATGTAGCCCAGGTTGCTGGCCGCGAAGATGATCAGGTTGCTGTCAAAAATGATGAGCAGCAAGATGTTGAACAGAGAGTCGACGGTCATGGCCCGCTCTGGCACGTGGTGCTTGTTGAGCACACCAAGCCACTTGACAGTCAATCCCTCGCGCGAGATGCCATAGAGCGCGCGCGATCCGTCCATGGTCGCGGTGTTCATGGCAAGCAACAGACCGGCAATCAGCAGGATCAGGAAGATGGATGACAACGCACCGCTTCCACCACCGATGATCTTCTGCAAGGCGGTCACGATGTATGCCCCCGTGGCACCATCCGAAATCTCCTTGTCGGTCAAGGTGCCAGCCACGCCCAGCGGGACGAAGAAATAGATCAGCAGACTGAAGCCAGAAGCCGACAGCAAAGCCTTGCGGGTGTCGTGCTTCTGCTTGTACTCGGGAGCGAAGGCGGCGACTGTCTCGACGCCGTAGGACGACCAGCCCATGAGGTACAGCCACACAAGGCCCAGGGTCCAGCCATCGGTGCCTTCGACAGTCCAAGTGAGGTTGCTCGAGTGGAAGTTCCCAGTGGCGAAGCCACCAAACATGACCACCGCCAGCGGGATCATGAGGAGCGCACCCGTGACGTAAGTCAGGTTGACTCCGATTCGCATTCCACGAGTGTTGACCAGCCAGATAGCGGCGATGCAGATGATGCCGATGATCTTCGCCAGGGTGATGTGCCCTGGAGCCCCGGCAGAGCCAATCTCCCAGGTGTTCTCAGGCAGCCACTGGGCCACCACCAGGTTTCCGATGAGGAAGCCGTTGATGGCAAGAACAGCCGACCAGGCGAACCAGTAGCCGAAGGTTGCGATCGGCCCAGCGAGGGTCGTGTAGCGCTTCCAGCCTTCGTTGGCGTACAACGCGATACCACCCGACTTGTCGGGGAACATCATGGCTGGCTCTTGGTAGATGAACGCCATGAGTGCGCCGATGAGCATCGAGATGGTCCAGAAGACCACCGTGCCCCAGGTGCCTAGGCTCGCGAATGTGAAGCCCATCGCACCGAGCAGGAAGCTCGGGCAAGCGAGCGATACAACGAAACCGTCATACCAGCGCAGAGTCTGGAGTAGTTGGCGGTCTTCAACCTCGATGAACGGGGCTCCACCCCAGGACTCGTGTTGTTTCTCTGACATTGCTCGCCTCCAAGAGGCATACAGTGACGGTCGGCCGGAGCCGTTATGGTTGAGCGAACACTAGCCAAACCTGAGCGCATTACAAGGGTGTCGCGAAAGTTTCTTACTGCCTGGAGGAGTCGTGCCGGATTTCCATGTGACAGTCGTCTGCGGAAAGTGCGGAACCCGACAGCCGGTTGTCCTCGGCTCTGCTGGGGTGTGCCAGTGCGGAGCGCCCTACGACACTGCGAGACTTCCTGCGGCTACCGTTGACGCCATTCACAAAAGAGCCGCGGGATACCAATCTCGCCGCAAGATGTTCATCGTCCAGATGCTGCTCGTGATGCTCTCGCTGTTGATCATCAGTCGGTCTGCGCCCGTCCCCGTGACCATCGCAGCAGGTATTGCATCGTGGTACTGGTTTGGTTGGCGCGGCTGGCAGAAACTTCGCGAGGCCGACCACGAAACGACCCAGCACCGGCTTTAGCGCGCGTCAGAGCACGGCTGACGGGCAGCCGGGGATCGAATCCTGCAAAACCCCATCCGGCGAAGGCGAATCTTCATACACTGAGGGGTAAGGAGTCATCCCCGCGAACATGTTTCGCGCACGGAGTTCACGGGCCTGGCTCAGCCGTGAACGCAAGCACGATCGGAGCCAGTCATGTACGGAACCATCCTCGTCGGGATCGACGAAGACCACCACGCAGACCAAGCCGCAGTAGCGGCGCGCGACCTCGCCAAGAGTGTCGGTGATTCGGTCGTTGTAGTGCACATTCAGCCGATGTCAAGCCCCGCTGTGCGCGGCACGCCGGCACCCACCGAAGCCAGCGCTGAAGCGGATCAGATCCTCGCCAATGCCCTGTCGATGTTCACCGACGCCGGAGTTTCCGCGACCGGACAGGTCTACCGCGCTTCCCTCGATCACATTGGCGATGCGCTGATCGACCTAGCTGCCCGAGAGGACGCTGGACTAATCGTGGTCGGGTCGCGCGGACGTGGCGACATGGCCTCGACCATGTTCGGCAGCACTGCACACCAACTGATCCAGCACTCGACTACCCCGGTGATGGTTGTACGCGACACTGACCACAACTGAGGCTTGCCGCACGACCTTCGAGTTCGACCTCCTGACTTACCTCGCTTGAGTGAGTCAGGAGGTCGCTTCATGTGGCTTGAATCCAATTGGCAGGGCCACCGCGCATTGCGCTTGCCCTGGATGTAGGTTCCTGACTCACGGGACAGTCTGTGTGGGATCGTCTTGGGTATGTGCTGACAACGATTTTCGAGGAGTAGAAACTCATGACCAGAGTGGCCATCATCGGCGCCGGCCCCAGCGGACTCGCCGCACTGCGTGCCTTCGAATCAGCTCGAACCAAGGGTGCAGAAATCCCCGAGCTGGTCTGCTACGAGCGCCAGGAATCGTGGGGCGGCATCTGGAACTACACCTGGCGCACGGGCCTTGATGGCTATGGCGAGGCCGTGCACGGCAGCATGTACCGCTACCTGTGGTCCAACGGACCCAAGGAGTGCCTTGAGTTCGCCGATTACACGTTCGAAGAGCACTTCGGCCGCCCGATCCCCTCGTACCCGCCGCGGGCTGTTCTCCACGATTACATCGTTGGCCGGGTTAACCGCTCTGACGTCAAGAAGTACATCAACTTTGAGACCGCAGTGCGCTGGGTCGAATACGACGAAGACACCGCGAAGTACACCGTTCGAGTACACGACTTGAAGTCAGACCTCTACTCCGAGAGTGAGTTTGACTTCGTCATCAACGCATCGGGTCACTTCTCTACCCCGAATGTTCCAGTGTTCGAGGGCTTCGAACTCTTCCCTGGCCGCATCATGCACTCGCACGACTTCCGCGACGCCGTGGAGTTCGCAGGCAAGGATCTGCTCGTAGTCGGTAGCAGCTACTCAGCCGAGGACATCGGCATCCAGGCCTACAAGTACGGCGCGAAGTCAGTCACCTATAGCTACCGCACCGCACCAATGGGCTTCAAGTGGCCAGAAACAATGGACGAGCGTTCACTGCTCACCAAGGTGGTGGGGAAGACAGCGCACTTCGCCGACGGCAGTACCAAGGATGTCGACGCGATCGTGCTGTGCACGGGCTACTTGCACCACTACCCGTTTCTGCCGGATTCGCTTCGCCTCAAGAGTGCAAACCGCCTGTGGCCACTGGATTTGTACAAGGGCATCTTCTGGCAGGACCAGCCCACGTTCATGTACCTCGGCGGGCAAGATCAGTACTACACCTTCAACATGTTCGACTCGCAGGCCTGGTATGCACGTGATGTGATTCTTGGCCGCATCGCCCTCCCCGACGCAGCCACTCGTGAAGCCGATTTGCTCGCATGGCGAGTGAAGGAAGAAGCCTGCGAGAACCCCTCGGACGACATCGACTTCCAGACCGAGTACATCCGCGATCTGCTGGCCGCCACCGACTATCCGTTCCTCGATGTCGATCACGTCGCGCGTCTGTTCAAGCAGTGGGAGCACCACAAGGAAGAGGACATCCTCACCTACCGCGATCGCTCCTACCCGTCGGTGATCACCGGCACGCAGTCGCCGGCTCACCACACCACCTGGATTAAGGCACTCGACGATTCACTCGCGGTATTCTTGGCCAACAAGTCGTCGAGCTGATTCGATACAGCCTGAACTCAAGACAGCAAGGGGATCGTTACTCCAGCAGGGAGTAACGATCCCCTTCGTCATAGGCCCAATCAGCTGACTTTCCTTCTGCCCCAATGGCAAACGTCAAACGCAGAGCGCCTCAATGAATTCGGTGAACGGGCATAGACGAGGGGAGCCGTCATTCGCCCAAAGGGCGAACTCCTCCCGAGTCCCCCGCACCACCACATTCGCTCACCCGACATGGCGGGGATCAACCCGCCATGTCGCGCGATCGAGCCGACGAGGGGACTCGAACCCCTAACCACCTGATTACAAATCAGGTGCGCTGCCAATTGCGCCACGTCGGCGATGTTCCGTACTGGTGATTGCCGCCCTAGCCTACCGATCGACCTGAGCGCGCGAGCACGGCCCGCACCTCGTTCAGCCGATCACCCACGACGGAGCACGGTGACCGCGAAGTCCGACGCGGGACCCCAAGGCAGCAGATCCCACGTGCCGAATCGGTGCTCGGCCACAAAGCCGGCCTCAGCCAGATGCGAGTCAAAAAGCGACAACGCATAGCGCTCAACGTGAAAGCCCACGATCACGAATCCGCCAGGCACAAGATGCCGAGCCAAACTGCGCAGCACCTGCACTTCGGTGTCTGGCGCAACGAACGCCAGCACGTTGCCAGCCACCACGATCGCATCGAACGGCTCAGTTTCACCCATCGTCGCGAGATCGATATTGGCGAGATCACCGACAAGCCACACAGGGCCAGGGTGGTCTTCCATCGCCGCAGCAATCAACTCTGGGTCTACGTCGACACCGACAACTCGATGCCCTCGCGCCGCCAACGCAGCGCCGAGGCGGCCGGGGCCGCAGCCAGCATCAAGGATCCGTGCGCCTCGCGTGACCATCGCATCCACCAAGCGCGCTTCACCATCTAGATCAGCGCCGCTCGAGGCAAGCCCGCGCATTCGCGCGATGTAGTTCTGCGAATGATCGGCACCGGTGTCGGTGAACCAGCGTGGAGTGGAGGTCACTCGATCACGTTAGTACAGGGCGGCGGCCAATGAGGCGCACAAGCAACTCATCGATCGCTAAGAGCACAAGAGCAATCACCAATCCCGCTGTCAGGATCTCGCCGATAGTCACGAGCACCGTCCTCTACCCATACGCAGGGACGCTAAGAAAGTCGTACGGGTGGGCCCCAACGACTACTCCCGAACCATCGTGTAGCCGATCCAGGCCAGCGGGATCACCAGCGCCCCGAGCACCATGTGCCAGTTGATCAGTCGAGGGTGATTGGCGAAACGCCTTGGGGCGCAAAGCCAAACACCTGACCATAGAACGCCAGCTCAGACTCCAAGGCAGTGGCGATGTTTTCTTCCTTACGGAAGCCGTGCTGCTCGCCTTCGAAGAGAAGGTACTTGTGCGGCACGCCCTTGCGCGCCAACTCCGCGGCGACAGCAGCGGGTTGCGATGGTGGCACCACTTTGTCGTCGTCGCCCTGCAAGAGGAGCACCGGAACGTTCAACTGATCAAGGTGTGTAAGCGGCGACCGATCGATGTAGCGATCACGCGTCTCGGGTAGCGGGCCAACCAAGCCATCGAGGTACCTCGACTCGAAGTCATGAGTGTCATCGGCGAACGGCAAGAGATCAGTGACGGGGTAATAGGCCGCGCCGGCCGCGAAAGTGTCGGCAAAGACCAACGCTGCCAGCGTTGTCCAGCCACCAGCCGATCCACCTCTGATCGCCAGGCGCGTGCCATCAGCATCACCTCGCTCAACCAATCCGGTGACCGCCGCGACCGTGTCAGCCACGTCAACGATGCCCCACTGCTCGCGGAGCCGTTCGCGGTATTCGCGCCCATAACCCGATGATCCGCCGTAGTTGACGTCGATCACGCCAATCCCACGGCTGGTGAAGTACGCCTTGTCCTTGGACCGCACCGGAAGGACCAGCGAGGTTGGGCCACCATGAACGAACGCCACGAAGGGCGGCCGCTCGCCGATGGGCGCAGTCGCGTCAGGATTGCGCGGCATGAAAACCCAGGCGTGAATCGGACCGCCGGGTCCTTGGACGGTCAACGGTGTTGCCAGCGGCAAGTAAGCAGGATCAACAGGAGCTTCCGATGAACTGCGCACGGCATCGATCGTGTGGGCAGCCACATCAACGACCGTGACAGCCCAAGCATTCGTGGCATTGCCAGCCTGACTCACAACGCGTGAGCCACTGACTTTCACCTCTTCAGAAAACTGCAAATCCGTATCGATGTCGAAGAGATCGCCAGTGACAGGATCGAGAAGCCCAAGACGCTGCTCGCCCACACCATGAATCACCGCAAGACGACCGTCAGCCAGCACCCCGTAGGTGGTGAAACCGAGCAGCCAAAGCGGAGTCGAAAACTCCTCCTCGCGGGGTGCCAACGCCTGCACCGATGCATCGTCAATTCCAAACCGATAGATGTTCCACCAGCCTGTGCGATCGCTGATCGCATAGACGTTGGCGTTGTCAGCCCACTCTGGTTGCATCACTGATTCAGTGGCCGAACCAGCGAGCACCCGATGATTGGCGGTGCCACCTTCGACGAGGTCGGCAACCACGAGTTCGGTTCCATCCCAAGGCATCTGGGGATGTTCCCAACGGATGTACGAGAGGTGGAGCCCGTCGGGCGACGCAGACGGGAAACCGTAGAAGCGGTGGCCTTCAGCGAGAACAGTGACCGCGGATTCGTCGTCGGCGGCCGAGCCGTCCAGCGGAACGGCGACAATCGCGCGCTCGATATCGTTACCGCGATGCGTCTCACGCACTGCCCACACACTGCGGCCGTCGGGCGCAGTCACCGGCTCGCCGTACATGTGGTTGACCGAGTCGGTGGGTGCCGCGGTCAATGGACGTGGGCTGCCACCCTCGGGGCACAGGTACAACCTCTGGTCGTCCCAGAAGGTGAACACCGCGCCATGCCCGCGGACGAACGTCCACGGCCGCGATCCGTATTCGATGATCCTGCTTCGCGGACTCCACTCGGGCCCGAGGACATCACGAACTGTGCCATCAGTCGCCTGCGCCACCAACGCGTGCCGGCCGTGCGCTTGCGGGCGGCTTTCGATCCACCAGATCTGCTCACCGGCCGCCGTCTGGGCGAAGTTCGGGAACTCTAGTGCTGTGGCGCCACTGGCGATGTCCTGCGCCGTGATGGGCGAGGGCCAGGTGCCATACGGGAGGACTGCGGGAGATGCCATGGCTAGCAACCTACTGACACCGAGGTCTCGCCGCCTCTCAATCGCGATATCACCAACGCCATACTGACTCCAGTTACCCGGCTGCACTGCCGATGAATAGTCCAGTGGAGTTCATCTCAACGATCACGCGATGACCGCCACGTCACCCATCCGGCCCAGGCGGGTCAGCATGCGTTCGTGGTTCTTGATCGGATGTAACCCTGCGGACACCTGCCAGATGCCGTCCCGACTTGTGCGCATGAGGAGATTTGACAGTGCCCCCCCGTGTTGTGAGCCGTACGTTGGCAGCCGGATTAGGCGCACTGCTCTGTCTGACCCTCGCTGGTCCTGCCCAAGCCCAACTCAGGGCAACCAACGACCCATCGCCCAGCGCTTCAAACCCCAGCGCGAGTCCCAGTCCCACAGACGCTTCCCCATCGAGTTCACCGAGCGCGTCGCCGACTCCCGACTCAAGCGCATCACCGTCCGCGTCCACAGGCACACCCGTCACACCCTCGCCGACAACGACAACGACAAGTCCTAGCCCACCCGCCGTGGATGCCAGCCCGTCAGCAAGCCCGAACCGCATCCCGCTACCGATTCCAATCGGTGACGGCGTTAACCCAGATCTTGGTCAAGTCGACACCTACCTCGCCCTCACCGCTCAGCGCGATCAACTCGTCCCCATGATCAACGCAGCACAGAAGATGGTCGACGACGCGCGAGCATCAATGACCACCCTGGCCCTGCAACGGTCAACGGCTCAGATCGCACTTGAGCACGCGAAGTACGACCAAGTACAAACCACACAGCAGGTCGACAACGTCGCCAATCAGATCTACCAGCAGGGCGACAGCGGCCTCGGCGCCATCGCGACTGCGCTGACCGGTGGGCCAGAGTCATTCCTCGCGAGGCTAAACACGATCCAGATGACTCGCGTGGCCGCCAACAACACAGTTGCGGACGCAGTGACCGCGCGCATGATGATGGCGATCGCGGAAGTACAGGCCACCAGCCTCACAAATGCGATCGACGCAGCGCACAGCACGGAGATCGCGGCCATCGTTTCGCTGAGTGACCTGCAGCAGCAATTGACAGCCATCGACGCCCAACTCGGACAGCTCGACATCGTTCCGCCACAGCGCACCATCGGGCCGGACGGCTGTCCCACTGACGACGTCCCCGGGACGCTTCGCGACGGAGCCGAGTTCATCGGTGCCGCAAAGCTTTGCCGCACTGCGGTTAAGCAGGCTGCAACACCTCAGGCTGCCCTGGCGATCAAGTGGGCGTTCCTGCATCTTGGTGCCGCGTACGCATGCGGCGGTGCCGGGCGCATGCTCCCATTCCGCATGGACTGTTCATCGTTCGTATCGCGCGCGTACTCCGAAGGCGCGGGCTTAGGCACCGCTGGTACTACCTGGGCTCCATCTACTCGCAACATGGTTCCGTGGGACGGCGTGAGTCTGGATCCCCACTATGCGTATGTCGCGCCGGCGGCATTGCGCCCGGGCGACCTGGTCCTGTATGACACGTGCCCCGAAGGTGGTTGCCCCTACAAGCACGTAGTGATGTACCTAGGCTCGCCAGACGGTGGTGCCACACAGTGGATGGCGCACACGAACTCGTGCGGCGATGTCGCAAAGGTCGAAACCTTTTGGGGTTTCCCAACTTCTGGACATCCGTTCATGGTGGCCCGTCGAGTCGTGGGTGTGCCCGGAGAGACGCTGAGCGTGCCCGGTCACACCTCTGCTCCGGCCGCAAGCCCAAGCGCTACACCGAAGCCCTAGCGGCGCTGCCTGAATCCGAAGGTTCAGCCCGGTGACGCACGCGGATGGGCAGGGTAGAGTCGCGCACACTGCGCATCCGCGCGGTACCCCTGTCACATCGGATCGTCCGGCACGTTCCTGCCGGTGAAGGGAATGTTCCACCATGGCCACAGTCACTTTTGACAAGGCAACCCGTACCTACCCCGGGTCAACCATCCCCGCAGTAGATCAACTCGATCTCGATATCGCGGACGGCGAGTTCCTCGTTCTAGTCGGCCCCTCAGGCTGCGGTAAATCCACCAGCCTGCGCATGCTCGCCGGGCTTGAGGACGTCGACCAGGGCAGCATCTACATCGGCCCGCGTGATGTCACCACCTTGCCGCCCAAGGATCGCGACATCGCAATGGTCTTCCAGAACTACGCGCTCTATCCGCACATGACCGTGGCAGAGAACATGGGCTTTGCACTGAAGATCGCAGGGGTCAACAAGACCGACATCGCAACCCGCGTTGCCGAAGCCGCAAAGCTGCTCGATCTTCAGGATTACCTCGAGCGCAAGCCCAAGGCTTTGTCCGGTGGCCAGCGTCAGCGAGTTGCGATGGGTCGCGCCATTGTGCGTGAGCCGCAGGTGTTCTTGATGGATGAGCCGCTGTCCAACCTCGACGCGAAGTTGCGCGTCCAGACCCGCACGCAGATCGCCTCCTTGCAACGTCGTCTCGGCGTCACCACTGTCTACGTCACACACGATCAGGTCGAGGCCATGACCATGGGTGATCGCGTTGCCGTCCTTAAGGACGGGGTCCTGCAACAGTGCGCATCGCCGCGTGAGTTGTACGACCACCCCATCAACGTCTTCGTCGCCGGCTTCATCGGATCACCAGCGATGAACCTGCTCACGATTCCGCTCACCGCTGGGGGCGCCAAGATCGGTGGCAGCAACGGCGTGGAGCGCACCATCCCGCTACCTTCTGATGTCGTCACACAAGCCGGTGCCGGCGGCACGAGCACGGTCACTGTCGGTTTCCGCCCCGAAGACTTGCGCATCGTCACCGAGGCCGACGGCTGGTCGGTCGAGGTTGATGTCGTCGAAAGCCTTGGCGCCGACGCCTACGTCTACGGTCACGTTGATCTCGTCGACGGTACGTCGCGTGATGTCATCGTGCGTACCGACGGGCGCAACCCACCGATGAAGGGCGATGTCGTCTATGTCGACATCGTGCCCAATCACCAGCACGTTTTCCATGTCGAGACAGGCGCTCGACTCAGCTAGCCACACAACGACATCGGTGGTGGCCGCACTCGCATCAGGGTGCGGTCACCACTGATGTCATGGCAAAATACGCGAAAGGGGGACTCATGTCGTCAGCGCTCCTTGCTGTCTCGGAAAGCTTGCTCGATGCCGACCTCGCGAGTCTGCTTGTCCTCACTCTCGTAGCAGCGATCGTGCCCATCGCCGTGGGGCTCCTGCGGCTGCGGATCGCCGAAGTCGTTCTGCTGCTGGCCTTTGGCGTGATCGTCGGGCCGCAGGTTCTCGGTCTAGTGCATCTCGACGAGACGCTCCGAACCTTCAGCGAACTCGGGCTCGGGCTCCTGTTCTTTCTGGCCGGCTACGAACTCGATCGCAAGGCAATCGAAGGCGAGTCCGGACGGCTAGCACTCATTGGCTGGGCCACCTCGATCCTGTTGGCGTTCATTGTTGTATCGGGTCTTTGGCTGGCCGGAATAGTCAGCGATTTGGCTGGCGTCGCGATCGCACTAGCCAGCACCGCGTTGGGCACCCTTCTCCCGGTAGTTCGAGACCGCGGCCTGCTCCACACTCGATTTGGCATGATGTTCATGGGTGCTGGTGCCGCCGGCGAGTTCGGCCCGATCCTCGCGATCGCGATACTGCTTGGGTCCGGCTCCTTCTTAGCCGAGATTCTCTTACTCGCCCTGTTCGCCGTGTTTGCCGTCGTGCTGTACCTGGCGCCAGGACGGATGGCGAGTGGGCGGCTGGCTACGATCGTCGAGCGCGGAGAGCACACGAGTTCTCAAACAGCAGTGCGCTGGACAATGGTGCTACTTCTCGGTCTGTTGCTCATCACTGCCAAATTCGGTTTCGACGCGGTGCTCGGCGCGTTCGTCGCTGGAGTGATCCTGCGGCGGTACTCGCCGGTCGGCGAGTCAAACCGGCTCACCCCGAAGATGGAGGCCATCGGTTTCGGCTTCTTCATTCCGCTGTTCTTCGTCATGAGCGGAGCCAATCTCGACATCAACTCGATCATTGCAAACCCCCTGCGCCTGCTGATGTTCTTCGCACTGCTGCTTGCTGTTCGAGGCGTTCCGCAGTACTTCCTCTACCGCAAGGCAATCCCCGACCAACGAGAGCGCAGTCAGTTCACGTTGTATGTTGCCACCGCATTGCCGATCCTCGTCGCGATCACTTCTCTCGAGGTCTCGAACGGCTTCATGCGGCCCGAGAACGGTGCGGCACTCGTGGGCGCTGGCGCGCTGTCAGTGCTGGTGTTCCCAATGCTGGGCGATGCGATCAACAAGCCCCGGGCGCTCGCTGAGGAATTCAGCGAGCTCGACGTAGAGCACTAATCGCGTAGAGCGTGACCCCTGCCGCAACGCCGGCGTTAAGCGACTCGGTAGCGGTCATCATCGGAATACCGACCGTGACATCGCACGTCTGCGAGACAAGCCGAGAAATGCCAGCGCCCTCGCTACCGATCACCAAGACCAATGGGCCGCGTGCCAGTTCTGGATCCAACGCATCAAGGGACTCGCCGCCAGCCGCCAGCCCGACGATCATGCAACCGGCCTCTGCGTAGGCCTTCAGGGCGCGCGTGAGATTGGTTGCGCGCGCAACCGGCACGCGGGCAGCGGCTCCGGCCGAGGTCTTCCACGCCGACGCAGTCATTCCGGCAGCGCGTCGTTCCGGGATGAGTACCCCATGTGCGCCAAATGCCGCAGCGGACCGCACGATCGCGCCGAGATTTCGCGGATCGGTTACACCATCCAGTGCAACGATCAGCGGCGATTCCGCGGCGTCCTTGGCAAACGCAAGTAGGTCATCAGGTTCGGAGTACTCGAAGGGCGGGACGATCAAGGCGAGACCCTGGTGGATCGCTCCCGCGGTCAACTTGTCGAGCTCGGCACGGGAAGACTCACGCAGCGAGAGCCCCCGCTCGGCAGCGAGCACGATGATCTCGCGAATTCGCTCATCGGCATCGATGAACGTTTGCACGTGCAATGCGATACCAGGTACTCGCTCGCGCATTGCTTCGAGCACGGAGTTACGGCCGATCACCAACTCGGTGCCGTCCTTGCGCGTGCGCACCGATGTGCCACCACGAGCACCCGAGCCGGACACCGGAGCGGTTCGGGCATCAGCCTCAGCGCGCTTGACCTTGGCACGCGCCTGCCGAGCAGCGGGATGCTTATCGCGCTCAGTGGCCTTCGGGGTCGGGCCCTTCGGCTCGAGCCCGCGACGTCGCTGGCCACCAGAACCCGCAGTGGATCCCTTCTTCGAACCTGGCTTGCGCATCGCGCCTTTACGTTGGGAATTACCTGGCATCAGAGGTCCTTACCGGTTGCCAACGACCAACGCGCGCCGCCTGCGGTGTCATCGACAACGATGCCCGCGTTCGCCAACTGATCGCGGATGCGATCAGCAGTAGCCCAATCTTTCGCGGCCCGAGCATCGGTACGCGCGGTCAACAGTCCGTCAACAAGGTGATCAATCGCATCGCGCAACTTCTCGTCGTCGCCCTGCGACGCGATCCACGGCGCCGCATACGGGTTCACACCCAGAACGTCGAGCATGGCAACCACGGCTTCGAAGCTTCGACGTAGCGCCTCAACATCGCCACCGGAAATCGCCGAGTTTCCATCACGAACGGTGTCATGCAATACCGCAAGTGCCTGCGGCACACCGAGATCATCGTCCATGGCCGCGTCGAACTCAGCGGGTCTGGCCGCAGGATCAACCGTGCCAGAGGCGACGCCGAGCTCGGTGCAGGCACGGGCGAGAAACCCCTCCACCCGACGGAAAGCCACCGCGTTCTCCTCGAGTGCATCGAAGGAAAACTCGATCATCGAACGGTAGTGCGCTGACACGAGGTAGTAACGCAACTCGATCGGTCGCACTCGACGTACGACTTCGCGAACTAGTAGCGAGTTGCCAAGTGACTTGCTCATCTTCTCGCCACTGGTTGTGACCCAGGCGTTGTGCAACCAGTAGTTAGCGAACGGCTGACCCGCGGCCTTCGACTGCGCAATCTCGTTCTCATGATGCGGGAAGATCAGATCAAGGCCGCCACCGTGAATGTCGAACGCAGGCCCAAGGTATTTCGCGGCCATAGCTGAGCACTCAAGGTGCCAGCCGGGACGACCCAGACCCCACGGGGTTGGCCACGAGGGCTCGCCTTCCTTGGCCGACTTCCACAAGGCGAAGTCGCGAGCATCACGCTTTCGCTGATCGCCCGCTGAGTCGCCAGCAGCCTGCATGTCATCGGGACGTTGGCCCGACAGTGCGCCGTACTCGCCGAAGGAGCGCACATCGAAGTAGACATCGCCATCGACCGCATAAGCGTGGCCGGAATCGATGAGGGTATGCATGAGTTCGATCATCTCGGTGACGTGTCCGGTGGCTCTTGGCTCGACCGTGGGACGAGTGCAGCCCAGAACGTCATAGGCCCAAGCGAATTCGCGTTCGAACTCAGCGGCCACTGCCCACCAGGCGCGACCCTCGGCCTCACCCTTGGCAATGATCTTGTCGTCGATGTCGGTGACATTTCGACAAAACGTGACCTCATACCCTCGCGCGCGCAGCCAGCGGCTAAGCACATCGAAGTTGACGCCCGAACGTATGTGCCCCACATGCGGTGCGGCCTGCACTGTGGCACCACACAGATAGAGCGACGCACGACCGGCCTCAAGCGGAGCGAAGTCGCGAACCGCCCTGGTAGCGGTGTCATGTAGGCGCAGAGTCACGGCGTCAGCCTACCGGCGATAGCGGCACGACCGAAAAAGCCGGTTAGCGACGAATTACGCAGGTGCGATCAACGCGGTGGCAATCGCTGCAATGCCCTCGCCTCGACCAGTGAGTCCGAGGCCATCGGTGGTGGTGGCCGCGACCGATACGGGAGCGCCGATCGCGGCACTCATGGCCTGCTCAGCGGCCAACCGTCTTGGCCCAATCTTGGGTCGGTTGCCGATGATTTGAACACTGACATTTCCGATGACGTACCCAGATTCACTGACCAGACGCGCAACTTCGGCGAGCAACCTTGCGCCGGACGCGCCCGACCACTCGGGCCGATCCGTGCCGAAGATGGCACCTAGATCGCCGAGCCCAGCGGCTGAGAGCAACGCATCACAGGCAGCATGCGCGGCAACGTCGCCATCGGAGTGACCGCCGACTCCGGTCTCGCCCGGCCATTCGCAGCAGGCGAGCCAGAGCACTCGTCCAGCCTCGAACGGGTGGACGTCGACTCCGATGCCAGTGCGCGGTAGGCCGCGCTCAGCCGACGACACCGGACGCCCTTCGACGGGCAAGCACTGCCTCAGCGAGCACCAAATCCAGTGGCCGAGTCACCTTGAACGCCTCTTCGTCACCGGGCACGACCAACACCGTGCCGCCCAGCGCTTCGACGAGTCCGGCGTCATCGGTGGCCGGAGCGTCGGGGTCAGAAGCCGCATGCGCCGAAGTGATGACCGATCGGCGAAAGCCCTGCGGAGTCTGAATAGCGCGCAGTATCGACCGATCCAACGTGGCGGTGACCAAATCGCCACGACCCACCGACTTCACGGTGTCGGCGACCGGTAGCCCGGGGACGACGGCATCAGCGCCCGCGCGTACCGCGGCCACCACCGCATCGACCAGGGAGGTTGGTACGAGGGGCCGTGCGGCATCGTGCACCAAGACCACATCGATATCCGCGGGAAGTGCTACCAACGCACGGGCGACCGAGTCTTGCCGAGTATCGCCACCGGCTACAACCATCGTGGGCGCTCGTCCGGCACCGGCGTCGACTAGGCCATGTTCGGCGAGTAGCGCAGACACCGCAGCGACACCGTCCTCAGGTGCTGCGATCACGACCAGCCCTACTGAGCGTGCGGCGGTCAGCGCACGCACTGCATGCACGAGCATGGGGACACCGCCGAGTAGCCGCAAGGCTTTGGGGACACCTGGCCCGAGGCGCTCACCTCGTCCAGCCGCAGGGACGATCACGGCGGTGCGAGTCACCGTACTTCTCCGGCGCTGTGAAGGACATGGTTCATAACCTGACAACAGGAAGCAGCGCGGGCCACAAACACTTCACTCGGCATCGCGCGTAGATAACCGGGCTCGCTCGAACGTCCTAGCGCCATGCCAACCTCCCGCCGAGGAGCATCGACCATGCCCGCAACGCAGGCAGGACGATCAGGAAGCGAGTACCTCGTCGAGGATGGCCTCGGCCTTGTCCTCGTTGGTCTTCTCAGCAAGTGCGAGCTCAGATACCAGGATCTGGCGAGCCTTAGCCAGCATGCGCTTCTCGCCGGCCGAGAGGCCACGCTCGCGCTCACGGCGCCACAGATCGCGAACGACCTCGGCCACCTTGATGACATCGCCACTGGCCAACTTCTCGAGGTTGGCCTTGTAGCGACGCGACCAGTTCGTGGGCTCTTCGGTGTAGGGCTGGCGCAACACGTCAAAGACGCGGTCCAAACCCTCCTGGTTGACGACATCGCGGACGCCCACCAGATCAACGTTGTCAGAGGGAACCCGAACGGTGAGATCACCCTGGGCCACTCGAAGGACCAGATAGTCCCGCTCGACACCCTTGATTACTCGCTTTTCGATGGCTTCAATCAGAGCTGCCCCGTGGTGTGGGTAAACAACTGTGTCGCCGACAACGAACGCCATATGCGTATTTCCCCTCTTGAGTAAGGCCACTTTACCACGGTAAATCCCGTGCTCAAAGAGGCGTTTTTGCAGGTCAGAGGCACATTCACCCATTCGAGTGCCCTCGACTGGGGGTTAGAACCCCCCTTGAATGGGCTCTGACCTGCGACGGAACCACTAATCAGGGATCAGGCGACTGGCCAGTAATTGCTATGCCTTAGGCTGACGCCGCTGTCCTCAGTTGCGGATCGAACGTCGAGCCGCTGACTGTTCACCCGTTTGCTCACTGGGAGCGTCCCGTGCCCCGCATCTTTGTCCTCCGCCGCGGTATCGCCGCGGTCAGCGCCCTCATCCTGTGTTCAGGACTCAGCGGATGCGCGATCGGCTTCAATGCCGGCACAAGCACGCAGAAGGCATCAGGCAATGGAGCCAACGTCGACCTTGGGGCACTGCAAATCCGCGGGATCACTATCGTCACCGCACCCGATGGCACCACACGAGCCACCTTGATCGGCACAATCGTCAACGGCGGACCCGACGACGCACTGGTGAGCGTCAACGTCCTCATGCCACAGGGCAGCACTGTGACTCTCGGTGGTGCAAGCGCGATGTCAGGAACCCTGCCACTGCCGACATCGTCAGCAACCCGACTTGGGTACGAAGGCACCAATCACGCGGACTTCGTCGGCCTGAAGGTCGACACGTCCGCCTACGTCGACATCGAGCTGGTGTTCCAGAACTCGGGACGCATCCCAATGCACGTGCTCACCGTCGCACCGATCGGCATCTACGCGAACATCGCACCGCTGTCCTAGTGGGCCGGGTCGTCGAACCCGCCGGTTAGGACGATGCGACTAGCGGGCTGAGCCAGCGCGCTCAGTTCTCGAACTTGTAGCCCAGCCCGCGCACCGTCACAAGGTGGGCTGGGTTGGCTGGGTCGGCTTCGATCTTCGCGCGCAAGCGCTTTACGTGAACGTCAAGGGTCTTGCCGTCGCCCACATAGTCCGAACCCCACACTCGGTCGATCAACATGCCACGAGTGAGTACTCGTCCAGAGTTTCGCAGCAGTAACTCAAGCAACTCAAACTCCTTGAGAGGCAGGGAAACTGGCTCGCCCGACACGGTAACGATGTGCCGCTCAATGTCCATCCGCACGGGGCCGGCCTCGAGCGTGGGCGACAACAACTCGTCGGGCTCATTCGCCCGACGCAATACTGCGCGGATTCGGGCGACGAGTTCTCGCGAGGAGAACGGCTTGGTGACGTAGTCATCAGCGCCGAGTTCGAGCCCGATCACCTTGTCGACCTCGCCGTCCTTGGCGGTGACCATGATGATCGGCACATTGGATCGTTGACGCAGGTGTCGACATACCTCGGTACCCGACATGCCGGGCAACATCAGATCGAGCAGCACGAGGTCAGCGCCACTTTGGTCGAACATCGCTACTGCATCGGTTCCAGTTGAGGCCACGCCAACCTCAAAGCCTTCACGGCGCAGCATGAACGAGAGCGCATCCGAGAAAGACTCCTCATCCTCAACCACGAGTACACGGGTCACTGCGTCAGTTCTCCTTCGCTGATGAGTACGGGTACGGACAGAGGTAGGGCAACGGGAAGCCGGAGGGTGAAGGTCGAGCCCTCACCCTCAACCGACCACACCAAGCAGTCGCCACCGTGGTTGACGCAGACATGTTTGACGATGGCAAGACCGAGGCCAGTGCCGCCAGTCTGCCGGGAACGAGCCGGATCGACACGGTAGAAGCGTTCGAAGATGCGCGACTGCTCACCCTCTGGGATGCCAATGCCTTGATCAGTGACGTCGACCTCGACGACTCCATGAGTGATCCGAGCTGCCACAGCCACTCGGGTGCCTGGCGGGCTGTAGGCAATGGCATTGGTGAGCAGATTGCGCACTGCCATCACGAGCTGGCCCTCGTCGCCTCGAACCTCGGCATCGACAAGGCCGCCGACGATGACGTCGATTTCACGAGCGTGGGCGATGAGTTTCGTCGCATCGACGGCTTCTGCCATCACGTGGTCGATATCGACCAAGGCTGAATGCGTGATCAAGTCGCCACTTTGCAGACGGGACAGATCGATCAGGTCGTTGACGACGTTAGTCAGACGCTGCGACTCAACCTGCATGCGGGCCGAGAACCGCTGCACAGCCTCAGGATCATCGCTGGCGCTCTGCACCGCCTCAGCGAGCAGCGACAGTGCCCCTACAGGTGTCTTGAGTTCGTGGGAGACGTTTGCGACGAAGTCACGCCGCACCGCGTCAACTCGATAGGCCTCGGACAGATCCTCAACCAGCACAAGCGCTGTTGTCGTGGAGAGCGGAGCAACTCGAACCCGGGCGTGCAGGACGGTGCGGCCGAGAGGCGGACGGCGCAGTTCAAATTCTTCCTCGCGAATGACGCCGTCGCGGCGCACACGAGCTACCAGCGTGACCACCTCAGGGATGTCGACGCGAGACCCCTCGATCAGCCCGAGGCTGGCGGCTTCAGCAGATGCGCGCAAGACGGTGTTGTCGGCTCCCACAACGAGCGCCGCGCCGGGAAGGACATCGAGGAGTCGACTCAGCCCCTCGGGGACGTTCGGAGAAGGGACGCCCGCATCATCGGTCTCAGCAAGAGATCCAGACGTGCCGTCGGCTGCGACCGCTACCCGTCCGGCTGGCCGCATGGCTGCTGATGCGACTGCGCCGATAACGCCAGCGGCCGCAAGAGCAATCAGGGCTGTGCCGGTACTTACGTCCACGTGCGTCACCATAACGCGCTCGCGAAGAGCGCCCCTACCGGGCGAACCGTTGACATGCGGCCAAACCCACGACCTTCGCCAATGACTCACACAATGTTCACCAGATGTATTGCCAGCGTTCAGTTCCACTGATGGAATCGTATGGCGCAGTAGACTTTTGTTGCGTGTCTGCGCCGCGACAGCGTCCCAGGCAAGCAGACTGACACGAACGGGTTCGCGTGAACCCATGACATGAAGGGCATGTCCGATGCGTGAGGTCTACCACGAGCAACTTGACCGGGTGAGCGACGATCTGGTCGAAATGACTCATCTCGTGGCCACTGCGATGCAGAACGCAACGAAGTCACTGCTCGACGCCGATCTCCATCTCGCCGAGGCCGTTATCGCTGGCGACATCTTGATTGACGACGTAGCAGCTCAAGTCGAAGCTGACTGCTTCCAGGTGTCGGCGCGGCAACAGCCGGTAGCAACCGACCTTCGAATCGTTGTCGCGGCGCTACGAATCTCGGCATCGCTCGAACGGATGGGCGATCTTGCTGCCCACGTGGCAAAGGCAGCCCGCATGCGCTACCCGGCATCGGCTGTGCCCGACGAGTTGCGCCCCACCTTCGAGGAGATGGGCAACGTTGCCTACGACGTCGTCACCAAGACCGGCCTGGTGATCTCCACTAAGGACGTGGCCCGGGCTGCTGACGTCGCGCATACGGACGAGGACATGGATCGCCTGCACCGCCAGATGTTTCGCACCGTTCTCGCCCCAACCTGGTCTCACGGGGTCGAGGCCGCCGTTGACGTCACGCTGCTCTCGCGCTTCTACGAGCGCTTCGCCGACCATGCCGTCACTATCGCCAAGCGGGTGGTTTACGTCGCCACTGGCGAGCCGTACAACCTGGTTGACGCCACGGCCTACTCGGCTGGGCGGCTCGACCGCCCAGCCGGAACAACTTCTCGCTGATTGTCGATCCAGGCAGCCAACTAGGCAGCCAACTAGGCAGCCACACTCCACTTCGCGGAACCGGGTGGAATGCGCCAGACTCAGAACTGGTTCACTCTTCGTGAGACGCTAAGCAAGGCGTCCGAGCGGGTGGAGGAGGGGTCTGCATGGCTATAGCTTCGATCGATCCCCTTGATTGGGACAGATCACACGAGCACGACGGCGTCCCCGGATTCCGTCCGACCCCCAACAGGATCGCACTGCTCTCGGTGCACACCTCGCCTCTAGACCAGCCCGGCACTGGCGATGCTGGCGGCATGAACGTCTACATCACTGAGGTTGCCAAGCGGCTCGCTGCTCGTGGTGTTGAGATCGATATCTTCACGCGTGCCACGTCGGGCGATCTCGCGCCAATGGTCAAGATGTCCGAGGGCGTGACTGTCCGTCACATCACAGCCGGACCCTTCCAGGGCCTGTGGAAAGAGGACCTGCCCGGCCAGTTGTGCGCCGTGACCTCCGGTATCTTGCGGGCCGAAGCCAGCCGGCCAGAGGGCTGGTATGACCTGGTGAACTCGCACTACTGGCTCTCCGGGCAAGTGGGCTGGCTGGCATCCGAACGGTGGAACGTTCCACTCGTACATGCGATGCACACCATGGCCAAGGTTAAGAACCTCAACCTGGCCGAGGGCGACGCCCCCGAACCCGAAGGCCGGGTGATCGGAGAGCAGCAGGTGGTCGATGCCGCTGACCGCCTTGTCGCCAATACTGATACCGAAGCGCGTCAACTCATCGATCTTTACAACGCGGATCCGCATCGAGTCGCTGTAGTACATCCCGGGGTCGATCTCGATTCGTTCACGCCCGGGAACCGAGCACAGGCCAGATCACGCGTGGGGTTGGCCGACGACAAACTTATTTTGCTATTCGTCGGCCGAATCCAGCCACTCAAGGCCCCCGATGTACTCCTGAGGGCAACAGCTGCATTGGTGACCGCAACCCCGTCGCTGCGGGACCGCATACAACTCGTGGTCGTCGGTGGGCCGTCCGGCTCAGGTCTGGCACACCCGCATGCGCTCGAGGACCTCGCCGTCGAACTGCACATCGGCGACCTCGTGAGGTTTGTACCGCCCGTAGGCCACGACGAACTCGTGCATTGGTACCGCGCCGCCGATATCTGCGTCGTGCCTTCGTATTCCGAGTCGTTCGGTCTCGTGGCCATCGAGGCGCAGGCATCGGGCATCCCGGTGATCGCCGCTCGCGTCGGCGGCCTGCCCACGGCAGTCGCTGATTCAGTGAGCGGGGTGCTAGTCGACGGTCATGACCCACGTGAATGGGCTAACGCCCTCGCTGGTCTTCTCACCGACGACACACTGCGAGCCAAGTACGCACGCGGTGCCATCGGGCATTCAGCCGGCTTCGGTTGGGAAGCAACAGCAAGTGCGACCCTCGAGGTCTATCGGGATGCGCTTGCGTCACGCAATCGGCGGATCTCAGCCGACGCACTGCTGCGGTGACACCACTGTGACGTCAGATCCAACGACCAGTCAGCCAGCGCGTAAGCCAGCAGATTCCGATGCCGCGCAGATCCTTCGCGCTGTTCTCGCCACCCACGACCTCGACGTCGAGGAGACCGAGCCGGGCCACTTCGTCGTGGTGTTGCCAGGCGAACGTAAGCAGCGCACCACATGTTCGATCGTTGCCGGGGAACATGCGCTTACCGTGCAGGCCTTCGTGGCAAGGCATGTCGATGAAAACACCGAGGCTGTGTTTCGCTGGCTGCTCGAGCGCAACCTGCGCATGTATGGCGTGGCTTTCGCGATCGACCGTCTCGGCGACATCTATCTATCCGGACGTCTTCCGCTCTCATCGGTGAGCGCCGACGAGATCGATCGCATTCTGGGATCAGTACTCGAATACGCCGATGGTTCGTTCAACACCATCTTGGAACTTGGCTTCGCTACCTCGATCAAGCGCGAGTGGGAGTGGCGGGTGAGCCGTGGGGAATCGACCGACAACCTCGAAGCTTTCCGGCACCTCGCCGAGCCTGACCACTGACTTCACCCAGCGGTCGGGCAGACTGAGCACATGAGCGATGCTCCCTACACCCTTGTCCTTCTGCGGCACGGTGAAAGCACCTGGAATGAGAAGAGCCTGTTCACCGGCTGGGTCGACGTCGACCTCACGGCGAAGGGCGAAACCGAAGCCCGCCGAGGCGGCCAGCTACTCGCTGAAGCCGGCGTTCTTCCTGACGTCGTGCACACCTCACTGCTTCGACGAGCGATCCGCACATCGCAACTGGCACTTGATGAATGCGATCGTCACTGGATACCCGTCGTACGCAATTGGCGGCTCAACGAGCGGCACTATGGTGCACTACAAGGCAAGGACAAGAAGGCCACGCTGGCCGAATTCGGTGAGGAGCAATTCATGCTCTGGCGCCGCTCATATGACGTACCCCCACCTCCGATCGATCCCAACGATGAGTTCGCGCAGGCCAACGACGTGCGCTACTCGATGCTGCCACCCGAGTCGTGCCCAGCAACCGAGTGCTTGAAGGATGTCGTAGTCCGGCTCATCCCGTATTGGGAGGACGTGATCGTCGCCGACCTCCGCTCAGGGAAGACGGTTCTCGTTGCCGCACATGGCAATTCGCTGCGCGCGCTCGTGAAGCATCTCGACGGTATCTCCGATACCGACATCGCCGGGTTGAACATCCCAACGGGCATTCCATTGGTGTACCGACTCGACTCGCAACTGCGACCTCTAGTGCCCGGTGGCGAGTATCTCGACCCCGACGCTGCAGTATCTGCGGCCGCCGCGGTAGCGAATCAGGGCAAGTCGTAAGTCGGAGCCTGAGCCGAGCACTTCTGGGCGACGCACGGCCAAGATCGACAGTGGGGCAAGGCTTTTTGACCCGTGCGCCTTTCGCTAGCGCCGTTGGCGCCGGTCGGTCACGAGAAGTTCCACGGCACCGTGAGCTCGCCGAGCTTCCACCTAGCGGGGCCATCAAGCACTGGAACACCAGACTCTCGGAGTGAGCGCATCGCCGCGATCCAGCGCTGGCGCACGCCAAATGCTGCATGCGGTGCCGCACTAGCCCAGTGCTTGTCGAGCCTGACGAGCAACTCGTGGATCGCCTCGCCGTCGACATTACGGTGGATGAGTGCTTTGGGAAGTCGTTCGGCAAGATCGGAAGGCCGCTGGAGGTCAGCCAGGCGCGTCGACAAGGTCAGTGAGACTGGCGTGGATTGCCCCGCTCGCAGGCTGACCCACCATGCGTGCCGACCGAGCTCGTCACACGTGCCTTCAATCAGCCAACCCTCCGGGCAGAGCCGAGAAGTCATCCGAGACCAAGCGTCGACGACTGCACTTTCGTCATATTGTCGAAGCACGTTGAAGGCCCGAATCACAATGGGCTCAGCGCTTATGGGAATCTCGAATCCCCCACGGACAAAGGAGAGTGTGTCGTCGGCCCAAGGCTGCGCCGAGGCAACCCGCTCCGGGTCAATTTCGATACCGACCACGCGAACATCATCGCGGATGCTACGTAGTTGGGTTCGTAGATCGCGTGTGGTCCAAGCCGCTGCCCCGTAACCCAGATCGACGACCAGCGGGTCTGCGGACCTTCGAAGATCTGCGGCGGTGGCGTGCACTATCCAGCGATCAACCCGACGCAGCCGGTTGGGATGGGTAGTGCCGCGCGTTACGACGCCCACCGGACGGGCGACGCGCGTGGAGGTCACCAGCGCGGGCCGCTCGACACATCGATGAGCCGACGTCGCACGTCAACCAGATACACAATCGAGGCAACGATCCCCGCGAGCCCAAGGATGGAGAGAGCGCCTCCACCAATCGCTGGGAACATAATCTGCGCGGCGATGCTGCCACCCAGGATGCCCAGCCAGATGACCTTGGTTTGGCGATCGGCTGCCACGAACGCATCGGGCCGACGGCGAATCGCGTCAACGAACGCAGCGACGCCCATCGCCAGACAGGCCCAATAGACGGCGAGGTAGAAAACCCCGGAAACAGAGATCACAGCACCGAGCATACGGACTCATCTGCGGGCCAACGATCAGCAACTCACCCGGACGGAGGCCCGTCGGGTATTAGTTGACTGTTCAACTTCTTGTCTGGGATGATTGCGGAGCTTAGAAAGGCAGCCCATGTCCGAGGTAAATATCGACCGAGCACCCGCCCTCTACATCGGGCACGGGGCACCGCCGCTCCTCGACGACCCGGGCTGGTCTGGCGAACTTGTCGCGCTGGCCGCCGGGTTACCTCGCCCACGCGCGATCCTGGTCGTGTCGGCGCACTGGGAAGCGGCTCCGCTATCACTGTCCGCGACCGGCCCGGCCACCCCACTGGTCTACGACTTTGGCGGCTTCCCAGACAAGTTCTACCAGATGACGTACCCGACGCCGGACGCCGCAGAGTTGGCACGCCTCGTTGCTTCAGTGCTGCCCGACACCGAGTCGGTGCACCAGCATTCGTCACGTGGGCTCGACCACGGCGCTTGGGTGCCACTCACGATCATGTATCCAGACGCCGACATTCCAGTGCTGCAGTTGTCGCTGCCGACCCTCGAACCCAGCCGCCTACTCGAACTCGGTCGCAGACTTCGCCCCCTGCGCGATCACGGCGTCCTCATTCTCGGCTCGGGGTTCCTCACCCACGGTCTCCAGCACCTGCGCGAGTGGCGGATTGAGGCCACCCCGCCCGGCTGGTCGGTCGACTTCGATCTGTGGGCCGCAGAGGCGCTGAAGGCCGGCGATATCGATTCCCTCATCAACTTTCGCAGCGCACCCGGGATGCCTTACGCACATCCCACCGCCGAACATCTGGCGCCACTGTTCGTCGCTTTGGGCGCATCTGAAGATCCGACTGCCTCAATCGATTCCGCTATTGACGGCTACTGGATGGGCCTGTCGAAGCGGTCATACATCACTTCGTAGTTCGCTCCGATCTGACGACACGATCACCCAGATCTCCTGCGATTAGCGCGATGTGACGGCCATGACAACCAGCGTCACCGCAATGATGACGCATCCCGCGAGTCCAAGCACTGGCACCACAGCTGGTGGGCGGCCCTCGCCCCGCTCTAGCCGGAGCGCAGCAAGGTGGGCAACTCCGTAGTAAGCCAGGATCGTCACGCCAGATAGGGCGAGCGCATCGCCGATTCCGCCCAGGAGAGCCACCACCGTGGCACCCCCGGCCGCCACGATCTGTGCCCGATACGCAATCCCATGAGCGGAGATGGCCGTCAACCCTGACGGCGCATCACCACCGCGTGCCATCGCGAACAAAGTGCGACCGATTCCGGCAAGAAGTGACAGCAGTGCCCCTCCTGCGGCGACAACAGCAGCGCCGCGAACCACGCTGGCCATCCCATCGCCGGCAACGATCGACGCGACCTGCGCTAGCGGAGCGCTGGACCGAACCGCCACCGGCCCAAGAATGTGAAGCACTACAAGCGCGACCACAAGGTAAAGACCACAGACGATGCCAAGCGACACCGCCATCGCACGGGGAATGACGCGTGCCGGGTCTCGCACTTCCTCGCCCAGGGTCGCGATCCTCGCGTAGCCAGCGAAGGCGACGAACATCAGGCCCGCTGCCGCGACAACTCCCGCAAGGCCTTCCGGCTGCGAAAGTGCAGCAATGGCCGGTGCCTGGGCCCCGGACGTGACTGACAGCACCGCCAATACGAGCAGGACCGCGACGACGAGAGTCGCCGACACAGCAGCTGCCGACGCGGTCCGTGTCACGCCACGAAGATCAAGCCCCACCACCACAATGATTGCGACCACAGCGATTGCGCGCGCATGATCCGGTGCTAGATACGCCCCAATCGTGAGTGCGGCCGCACCCGCCGACGCCACTTTGCCGACCACGAAAGCCGTACCCGCAATGACTCCAGCACTACGGCCGAGCCGGGCGCGGCCGTAGGCGTACGCCCCACCTGCTTGCGGGTGAACGCGCGCCAGTGCCGCCGTCGACCACGCGTTCAGCCCGGCGATCACAGCCGCAAGGGCTAAGGAAGCGAGCAGCCAGGAACCAGCCCAGCCCAGCGCGGGGGTCCACGCCGCGAAGACTCCGGTGCCGAGCATGGACGCCAGACCGATGGCGATCGCGCCACCGACTCCGAGTTTGCGTTCCAGTTGAGGCGCGGATGCGGAAGTCACACGTAGAGCGTGCCAGTCAGAGATGAACTTCTGGCGCGCGGCCGCTGTCATAAGGCGCACCTGACGCTGAGTCATCCTGATCGCGCTGGGCCGACAGCGGATCGATGCCCGACCTCGGCCACAGCACGCCCGCGGTCAGTACAGCCAAAAATCCCCCGATGCACTCCGCGACCACGAACCCAGGGACGCTGCTCGGCGCAATTCCGGCAAACGAGTCACTGAACATCCGCCCGAAGACGACAGCGGGATTGGCAAATGAGTACGAGGACGTAAACCAACTGGCAGCAACGATCCAACATCCAACGGCAGCAGGAATCAGGACAACTCGACCGCTTCGCACCAAGCCAACAATCACAAGAAGCAATCCGAACGTAGCCACCACTTCGCCAAGTAACAGCCCAGCGCCAGATCGTTCCTGCTGAGCGATCGACACTGCGGCGCCGCCAAACATCAGGTTCGCAATAACAACACCTATGAACGCGCCAGCAAACTGGGCGAGGAAGTACGGCAGTACATCCCGTCTAGCGATGCCGCCAAACCAGCCATCCACCGCAGTGACGATGGGGTTGAGCTGAGCTCCGGATATCGGCATCAGCACGGTGATCAGGACCCACAGGATCGCACCAGTGGCCACCATGTTCTCAAGGAGCTGCAGGCCAACGTTGCCGGGCGAGAGCCGCACTGCTGCGATTCCGCTTCCGACTCCACCAGCGACGAGCAGCCCCGTGCCCAAGGCCTCCGCGAAAAGCCTTCGCCCCAGCGGATTCTGCGCAACATGCAGCATGTCCCTCATGACGTTGAGGCCATGATCTCGGCTATCAGGTTCTCAATCCGTCGGTAGATCTCGTCGCGAATGGGACGAACGGCTTCAACGCCCTGCCCCGCAGGGTCTGACAACACCCAGTCGAGATAGCGCTTGCCCGGGAAGATGGGGCACGCATCGCCACAGCCCATGGTGATAACAACGTCAGATTCCTCGACGGCCTCGGTGGTCAGAACCTTAGGGATCTGTGACGAGATGTCGATGCCCACCTCGAGCATCGCCTCAACCACGGCCGGATTCACGTGATCAGCGGGCATCGACCCGGCCGACCGAACCTCGATCCGGTCACCCGCGAGATGGCGCAGGTAGGCAGCAGCCATTTGTGAACGTCCTGCGTTGTGAACGCAGACGAACAAGACTGAAGGTTGTGTACTCATGACTCAAATCTCCCACTTGCTGCTCATTAGCGACGGGCCAGCACACGCTGAAGTTCGTCAAGTTGTTGAGGCACAACGGAATACCAAATCCATGTACCGCGCTTGTCAGCCTTGATTAGGCCAGCTTCACGCAGCACTTTTAGGTGATGGCTAACCGTGGGCTGACTCTTTCCAACTGGCTCGACGAGATCGCAGGCACAGACTTCGCGAGCGACTGCCGTGGCAATGAGGTTAAGCAGCTGAAGACGCACTGGATCGGCCAAGGCCTTGAATGCCTCGGCTAAGACCGCCGCTTGACCTGCGTCGATGGCCTCGCGGCGCAGCGATTGGTTGCAGTCAGCGAGGTCAAGCACGGTGGCGCCCGGTGCTGGCTGCAATGGCGCGGATCGTTTCGACATAGGTCAATATTGACTGATATCGATGAATTGCGCAACTGACTCGGACTGGCCCTGCTGGCAAGTTGGTCAGAACAAAGCGGCGGGTCGGATCTCGCCGACCCGAACACCGCCGCCGAAGAGCGGCTCGACTTCGTACTGCTCGAGAACGCGGGCGGCGGACGCGTCCACCCCGACGCCTAGGTGGCGCAATAGTGCTGCCGTAACGACCGGACGGGCTCGATCGCCACCATCGAGGATCTTCAGGGCGAAGGCCCGCCCATCAGGTAGTGCCGCTGCCATGACTGCCTCGGCACCATCCTTTGCTAACAGCCCCGAAACACCGGACATGAAGGCAGTGACGTCTCGATCCGAACCGCCGACCAACTCAGGATGAGCGCGCATCGAGTCAGCGACCCGACGTTCAGGAGAGCCGCTTTCTGCCTGCACTGCAACGGAAAACGCGCGAGCCAAGGCAGTGAGAGACAACGCCGCTACTGGTGCGCCACAACCATCCACGCCCTCAATCAGGACGGGCTGACCACTGAGCCGAGCGATCGTGTCGCGAATGCGTTGCTGCAACGGATGCGCTGGGTCGCGGTAGTCGTCGGTCGGCCAATCATTCACGACGCAGGTGGCGAGCATCGCCGAATGCTTGCCCGAGCAGTTCATCAGAATGCGAGCACGGTCACCCCCAGCGCGAGAAACAGCACGCATCGCATCGTCGTTGAGTGGCCAACCCGGAGGTGTGCGGAGGGAATCCTCCGGTAGCCCTGCGCTAGCGAGAATCTCACGAACAACCGCGATGTGCATGGGCTCACCCGAGTGGGATGAGGCTGCGAGTGCTAGGTGTTGGGAGGGCCCGTCGAAGCCGCACTCAACCATGCCGGTTGCTTGCATGAGCTTGTTGGACGAGCGCGGAAATATCGGTGACACCACATCACCTCGAGCGCGATCGACTGCGCCGTCAGGTTGCACAATGACGAACGAGCCGAGGTGACGTCCTTCGACAAACCCGCTGCGAACTACCTCAGCGAGAATGACTGGTGCAGAAGGAGTTTCGGTTGCTGTCATCCCTCGTCAGTCTGAAGTCTCGCGCGGAATCAGGGCATCTACCGACGCCGAGCCGTCGCGATAACGGGAGGTGAGTTCGGCCGACAACGCGTCCATCGCCTGCTGCACTTCCCGACGCGTGTCAGAGACGACCTTCTCGTGTCCGCGCAACATCTCGAGTACCAAGATGAGTTCACCCTCACTGCGCGCTTGTACATCGGACGTGATGGAGTCACTGACCGCCTGCTCAACATCACGACGAGTCTCACCCATGCGCGACGGCTGAACGGTGATGTGACGACCCGAGCCGCGAGTGCTGCGTTGTTCGTCGCCCAAGATGATTGAGAGCTCTTCGACGAGAGTGGCTGCCTCAGCGGAGGAAGATCGGTGGCGCAATTCGGCCGCGACGATATCCATCCGGCCATGCAGCATCCGACGCAGGTAGGACAGATCGGCCTCTTCCTGCTCGGCATCCTTGCGACGCTCGCGGAGATCGGTCAGCGAGATCTCTGACAGACCTTGGAGAAAATCTGGGGCGAGAACACGGTCAACACGGCGCCTGCCTCCAGCCATGGGTCGGGTCACGAGTTGACTCCCTTCCTGCGGTCTTTCACATTGAGTAGTGCTCGGGCTTCATCAGTGGTCATCGGCGGGCGTAGGGCAAGTGTCGCCAGGGCGGCGGCACGTTCCACTAGTTCGGCATTGTCTCGTACTGGACGCCCTGGTGAGTAGGTCAAAGTGTCTTCCATTCCTACCCGAAGGTGCCCGCCGGCAGAAAGTGCGGCCAGCGCGACCGGCAAAGTGGTGCGGCCGACCCCAGTGGCAGACCAGGAAGCCTCCGCAGGCAGAGCCTGCACCATCGCGACTACCGACTGCGCATTGCCGGCTGCGCCACCAGGTACGCCGAGCACGAGATCGCAGTGAATCTTGCCGCCATAGGGCAGGCCTTCCTTGTCGAGCAGCCTAGTGAGGGCAGTCACGTGGCCAAGGTCGAACAGTTCGAACTCGGGAACGATCTGACGTTCTTGCGTGAGTCGGTAGAGCTCAACCATGAAACCCCAGGGGTTCATGAAGACATCAGAGCCGAAATTCACCGTGCCACAGGTGAGCGAGCAGGAGTCGGGCATCGCGTCGAGTACTGCGATTCGAGCATCGTATGGATCGGTGACCGCTCCGCCCGTAGAAAGTTGAACTATCAGGTCTGTGCCCTCACGGACCGCTTCGACGGTGTCGGTCAACCGACCCACGTCGAGGGTGGGTTGCCCCTGATCATCACGGATGTGGATGTGAATCAGACCGGCACCGGCCGCTTCGCAGGCTTTCGCCGTGCTCACCAACTCGTCGAGGGAGACGGGTAATGCGGGCGCATCAGACTTCGCCGTCTCTGCCCCGGTCGGAGCGACAGTGATGAGTGTTGAGGTAGCCACGCTGCCCATCGTGGCATGTCTGCACGAACTCGTGGGTGATCGGACTCAACACCGGCCTCATTACGTCCGATGGGTGAAGGAGAGAAGTTTCAATTCGGCGAGCCTGTGAGGAGGTGCGACGTGCCAAGTGCGGCTGTGCTGACCCGTGTAGAGGGCCTGCTGCTGGAATTGGCATCACAGGACGCCACTGGCTGCCTCAGCATCACTGATCCTGCGGGCGAGCGAGCCTCGGTGTGGTTTCGCGACGGGCTCGTCTACGCGGTTTCCATGCCCGGCAGAAGCCCACTGCTGGGAGCGCGGCTGCTATCTGCCGGCGCCTTGGCGCCAGAGGCCTTGGCCGAGGCTTTGGACGTTCAGCGCACCACATTGCCCGAATGGCGCCTTGGCGACGTTCTCGTGCACTTGGGCTTCATTGACCGGGCAGTTGTCGAGAATTTCGTCAGCGAACAGGTACGCGATCGAACTGCCGACCTCGTCCACTGGCAAGTGTCGACGAAGCGATTCGGCAATGGTGAACGGATCCGTCAAGACCTCACTCCATCGCACGAGGTATCCGAACTACTGGACTGGGCTCGCGGACGCGACGCTCAGTGGGCCGAGATCGAACCAGTAATCGGCGGCGTAGCCGCTGTCCCGGTGCTGTCGAGCGCGAACACCGCGTCCGCCGATGTCATGTTGGACCCGTACGACTGGGCCCTGCTCTGCAAGGTTGACGGTCACCGCACGATTGCCGACCTGGCTGACGACTGCGGATACACGGTGCTGGAGGCAGGGCTAGTCGTACTCGGACTCCTTCACGCCGGACTCGTGGAGGTCGACTCGATGTCGGCGGCTTCGTTCACGGAGCCGTACCTGCTCGCGGATGACGCACCAGACGAGTCGATGGCCACTGCCCTCGTGAGCGCGGTCGCCGCACTCGCCCTGGAAGGTCTGGACGAGAACCCGACTTCGCTCGCAGCGCTGGATGAAAACGAGCCCGATGAACACGAGCCCAGCGAACACCTCGCCGAGGTGGTCTCACTGGAGTGGGAGCGGGCCGCCAAGGAGCGGGATCGCGACGAGGCCTCGCGTGCTGAGGATCAGCGTCGGAGCGATCAACTCGTCCGCGAAGCAGAACAAACCCGCATCGCAGAAGAAGCGCGCGAAGCAGAACAAACCCGCATCGCGGAGGAAGCCCGCGCAACAGAAGAAGCCCGCATCGCAGACGAAGCCCGCGTCGCGGAAGAAGCCCGCATCGCGGAAGAAGCCCGCATCGCGGAAGAAGCCCGCATCGCGGAAGAAGCCCGCATCACGGAGCAAGCGCACGAAGCAGAACAAGCGCGTCAGGAGTGGGAACGCACCCAGGCCGCACTTCTAGCCCGGGCGCTCGCTGAGCCAGTACCTTCCATCGTGCTGGATCGCACCGCCGGAGCTGCACTGCTCACTGAGTTCGCTCTCGACACTGACGAGCGAGTCGCCGAGGCCACTCTGGAGCCCAGCACGACTTATGCACCTAGTACCCCAGCGCATACCCACATGGCCGCCGCCGAGGAGACCCACTACGAGGCTGCGAACACCTCAGGGCACTACTCACCTGCAGAACCCGCGCAGTGGAATGCGAATGACGCCCCGGCGCGAGCTGAAGGTGCCGACATGGCAGCGCTGATGCGCGAACTCTCCAGCCTCAGCGGGGGTTTCGACGACGAGGCAGCACCGAGCCCTGTCATTAGTCGTCCGGTACACAACGTCAGTAACGAGTGGAGGAATGGCAAGAAGAAGAAGGGCATCTTCGGTCGCTGATCAGAGGTTGCACGCCACCAGGCCGCACGTCACCTGGCCAACTGTGCCAAGGCTTTGACACCATCAACCCATGAGAGCAGTTGTTCAGCGCGCACGCGATGCCCAAGTTGTAGTCGATGGCTCAACTACCGCAGAGTTCACCGGGCCAGGGCTCATGATCCTCGTGGGCATCACGCACACCGATACCGTCGCTGACGCACACAGGCTGGCCAACAAGATCTTCGAACTGCGCATCTTCGGCCCGGAGCATGCCAGCGAGCCAATCACCGACGGCCGCAGAGAACTCTCTGCCTCCGAACTCGGGCTACCGGTAATCGTGGTCAGTCAATTCACTCTCTACGGCGACACCCGCAAAGGCCGGCGCCCCACCTGGACATCAGCCGCCCCCGGGCCGATCGCTGAACCTCTTGTAGCAGAGGTTGTTTCAGCACTTAGGAACGCGGGCGCGGAGGTCGGAACTGGAATCTTCGGAGCCGACATGGCGGTGCGTTTCACCAACGACGGACCGATCACCTTGGTACTAGAGGTCGGCGACCACGCGCCAGGCGCAACCCCCTGACTGCTAGAGGCCGGCCACGAAATCCTTGAGCCAGGACGTGAGCGGAGGGCCGAGGTCTTCGCGCTCGCACGCGAGTTGCACAACTGCCTGGATGTACCCGAGGCGATCACCGGTGTCGTAGCGACGCCCGCGAAAGATCACACCCAGAACCCCACCGCCTTCGGTCGCGGGGGTCTCGGTCGCCAGCACACGCAGCGCATCCGTGAGTTGGATTTCGCCGCCACGACCTGGCGCGGTACGAGACAAGACGTCGAAGACAGCGGGATCGAGCACGTACCTGCCGATGACCGCATACGAACTAGGCGCATCCGCAACTGCGGGCTTCTCAACTAGATCGACGATGCGAACTACGTCGGGGTCGGCGCCCTCGATCATCTCGATTGCCGCGCAGCCGTAGAGGTATATCTGCTCGCGCGGAACTTCCAACAACGCGACAACGCTGCCGCCGTGCAGGTTGCGTAGCGCAATCATCGGTTCGAGCAACGGATCGCGCGGATCGATCAGATCGTCACCGAGTAGCACAGCGAACGGCTCCTGACCGACATGCGAGGCCGCACAAAGGACCGCGTGACCCAAGCCCCGCGGCTCACCCTGTCGGACGTAATGAACCGCAGCGAGGTCAGTGCTCTTGGTGACCAAAGCCAACCGCTCGGTATCACCCTTGGCGATCAGGATGTCCTCAAGTTCGGCAGCGCGGTCGAAGTGATCTTCCAGCGGACGCTTGTTTCGGCCCGTCACCATGAGTACATCGCTCAGCCCAGCAGCGGCGGCCTCTTCCACCACGAGTTGAATCGCTGGAGTGTCGACGACCGGCAGCATCTCCTTAGGAGTTGCCTTGGTCGCAGGCAGAAATCGCGTACCCAGACCCGCTGCGGGAATCACCGCTTTGGTTACCCCTTGCTTAGTCACGAGTGACTCCCATTCGGTATCTCGTGCCCTGACCAATGCCGCTCTTGCCCGCTCGGCCCAACAACCACGTGTCGGGAGACTAGCCGCACGCCAAAACCTAGGCCACCACGACCGTCTCCTGCGCGGCGGAGACGATGTGGTCGAGATCTGGACCGACGAGTAAATCGACCTCAGTTGCTACCGAGCGCTTGATGACGGCGAGCGCGATCGGCCCGAGTTCAGCATGCACCGCGGAAGTGGTTAGCCGCCCAACGTCTCGGCCCTCAACGAACACGGTGTCGCCCGCAACCGGCGTGTGGGCGGCACTGCCGTCCAGATGCAGTAGCACCAGCCTGCGCGGTGGACGTCCGAGATTGTGCACGCGCGCGACAGTCTCTTGTCCGCGGTAGCAGCCCTTCGACAAGTGCACTGCCGATGAGACCCAGCCAACTTCTTGCGGGATGGTGCGGTGATCGGTCTCGAATCCGAATCGCGGAATGCCGGCGGCCACCCGTAGCGCTTCCCAGGCCCACGTGCCCGCGCCAGCCCTTCCAGCTACATATGCATCGAGGTCTGAACGCGGCACGAAGACTTCACGCCCCATGAGTACTCCGGGACGTCGGGGTACGTACTTGAGCGTGCCGGGATCATCAGCTTCCACAACCGAAAACTGCTGTGGCAGAAGGTAACTTGGCAACGTGGCGTGCGCCGCGGCCAGCGGCTCTCCCACCACCGCAGTATCGGCAGATCGATCAGCGACCTCGACGCGCAACATGAAGCGCATCCGATCGAGGTAGGCAACCAGATCCGCAGCAGTGCCAGGCTCGACCGAGATCCAGGTGACCTCACCGTCGTCGACGAGGTGGAGTTCGTGTTCAACATGGCCATGGGGGCTGAGGATCAAATTGAGGGCGCTCTGTCCGGGACGAAGCGCCTCAACATGCTGTGTGGTCAACGAGTGCAGCCATGAGAGGCGATCCGGGCCACTTACCGCAACGACACCTCGGTGCGAGAAATCGATCCATCCAGCGCCGGACTGCAGGAGACGTTGTTCACCGAGCGGATCACCGTAATGCCAGGCGACACCAGTGTCGGGAGATCCCTCGGGCGCCGGACATGCGCCGGTGATATTCAGCAGCGAACTGCGATACGGGGACACTCCTGAGTCGGTCACATCAAGGCCAACGGTCATGACGTCCAAAAACTTCCCGCGAGACCTCGCGCGTCAGTCAACATCAGTGGTCTGCGTGCTTCTTGTCGACTGCCACCGCGGAGTCGGGCGCCGAGCAGCTGGCACAGCGACCTTGGAGCGCGATATGGGTGATGTCAGTAACGAAACCCGTGGTCAGTCGCAATTGCTCCAAGAACTCTTGGGCCACCACCGCATCGACACTGGACACGTCGTCACAGATTCCGCACACGAGATGTATGTGCACGTGGTCATCAACCGAGTGGTAAGTGGGAGCGCCATGACCCAGGTGCGAATGCGTCACCAGACCAACCTCTTCGAGCATTTCGAGGTTGCGGTAGATCGTCGAAAGATTGACGCCGGCAGAAGTCCGCTGAACCTCACTGAGGATCTCATCCGGGGAGCCGTGCCCGAGACGCTCGACGGCCTCGAGCACGAGTCGTCGCTGTGGCGTGATGCGATATCCGCCGAGTCGAAGCTGCTGCTCCCAATGCGCCGAAGGCATGGACTAAACGCGCTTCAAACGGGCCGACAGATGCGACTGCAGCGAATGACCCACCGCAGCCATGTCGAACGTCCACAGCAGATCACCCTCGACGAATCCGTAAAGCCGATGGCCTGCCGTGTATTCCTTGGCACTAGCGGTGCGCGCTACGACGTCGGTGTGCATGTCGATTCGGGCGCCGGTGATCGCGGCATCGACGATACCCGTGACCGTGACCTGCCCGGCCCAGACTTCCGCGTAACCAGTCGGATGCGCGAGCACCATCTCGACCTCGTTGTTGGGGCGTGGCCGCAAGAATCCGGTTTCGACGCCTAACGGACGAACCTTTTCGCCGTTCTCGTCGAGCAGGAAAGCTCGGCTTGCGTAGGAAAGGAACGGGCGACCATCGGTGCTGAAGGACACCTCTTGCCCGAAGCGGAACTCCTCGACGGTTGGGTATCCGCCAACCCCTACTCCGACCCAGGAGCCGATCAACCACGAGATCGGAACCAAGTCGGCATGAAGAGCAACCTTGCTCGCATCATTCATGGCTGCTGGCCCCCGCGATACAGACGCACCACCATGAATGACGCAACGCCCACAACGGCAAGCGTGACAAGCGTGAGTAACGCGGTCGCGATCATCTCTGGCACGAGTTGATCCTAGTGCCCGGATGTGTTCGTACCAGTCACTAGACTAAGTGAGTGACCCAACGCCTTGTAGTGAAAGTAACGTGCGGCACGGAGGCGCCTGAACGTCTCTCCCAGGCTCTGACTGTCGCGGCCACTGCCGTAGCTTCCGGAGTCGAAGTCTCGCTGTGGCTCACCGGAGACGCCGTCTGGCTGGCAGTTCCCGGTCGAGTGCCTGATCTGGGTCTTGAGCATTCGACTCCGTTGATAGATCTGATCGGGGCGGTGCTCACGACAGGCTTGGTCACGGTCTGCACCCAGTGCGCGACCCGACGAGGGATCACCCTCGAATCGCTATCGCCCGGAGCCCGGATCGCGGGTGCGGCCGCCTTCGTCCAAGAAGTCATCCAGGACAACACCCAGGCATTGGTCTACTAAAGTCGCCGTGCCACGGTGCCACGGCCGCACGTGATCAGCAGAACTACGCGTCCAGCTCGTTTCGAACCATTGCGCCGAAGAGGGTCCCATGTCTGACAAAACAGCAGCTGCTCCTACTGAGCGGCCCGTACCGCCACGTGCCAAGAAGGCGGCCGCGAAGAAGGCCTCCGATGCGCGACGGGCCGAGATGAAGAAGGCCGCGGATCTTCGCAATGCCGAGAAGGTAGAGGAAGAAGGCGCGAGCCAAGGCGGACTCCAAGCCCGCAAGCCCGGCGACCCACGTAAGCAAGCAGAACTTCGTCAGGCATCAGCCAAGTCCGCTACCTCAGCCGTGCGTACGCCCTCGAAGCGCGCAACCACGCGACGAGACGGCGCTTCCTAGTCGGCCACAAGGCCTGTCCTAGAGTCACTTACGGCCGCGAACCCGACAGGGTCCGCGGCCGTAAGACAGCGTTGAAGAGTAAGCGCGCTGCGAGCTCGGATGCGAAATCAGACAGCGACCTCAACGTCGGCGATTTTCCCCTGTGTAGCAGTGACAACGAGATCGACCGATGCTCCTGGCGCCAATGCACGCAGCGTCCAAGTGCCGGGGGCCGCGAAGAACCGGAAATTACCCGTTGCGCTGGTGGGCACCTCAGCAGTGAACTCTCCGGCCGAATCAAGCAACCGAACGTAGGCGCCCCCGACTGGCTCACCGTCTCGGGTGACGGTGCCCTGGATCACGGTTGCCTTACCAAGATCGATGCCTTCGAGGGACAAGCCGCCCACCTTCGGAGCACACATCAGGCAGCGCCACCCTCAGCGGAGCCAGGTGCATCGCCAAGTTGAACCGGTACTCCGACGAGCGAGCCGTACTCGGTCCATGAGCCGTCGTAATTGCGCACGTTGGCCTGGTCGAGCAACTCGTGCAGTACAAACCACGTGTGCGCGGAACGCTCGCCAATGCGGCAGTAGGCGATGGTGTCCTTACCGAAGTCAAGACCAGCCCCACTGTAGAGAGCGGTCAGTTCCTCGTCGGATCGGAAGGTGCCATCGTCGTTGGCAGACTTGCTCCACGGAACGCTGACAGCGGTGGGCACATGGCCCGGACGCTGCGACTGCTCTTGCGGCAGGTGCGCTGGTGCGAGCAAACGACCTGCGTACTCGTCGGGCGAGCGAACGTCGACGATGTTGAGCACGCCGAGGGCAGGGACGATGTCGTCGCGGAAGGCACGGATCGAGATGTCCTGCTCGGATGCGACATAGGTCGTAGCCGGACGGGTGACGACATCAGATACCAAGGGACGCGAGTCGAGTTCCCACTTCTTGCGGCCACCATCAAGCAGCCGGACGTCGCGGTGGCCGTAGAGCTTGAAATACCAGTACGCGTATGACGCGAACCAGTTGTTGTTGCCGCCATAGAGAACAACGGTGTCATCGTTAGAAATCCCCTTGGCAGACAGCAGAGCTTCGAACTGCGCCTTCGTGACGAAGTCACGGCGGACCTGGTCCTGAAGCTCGGTGCGCCAGTCAAGGCGAATCGCGTTGCTGATGTGGTTGGTGTCGTAGATCGCTGTGTCTTCGTCAACTTCGACGAGAACGACATTTGAATCGTCGAGGTGGGCCTGGACCCAGTCGGCGTCAACGAGGACGTCGCTGCGGCTCATGGAATTCACTCCTTGAAAGTTTGTGCCCTGCGGGCCTGAATCGTGCGTGGAGGGTAAATGCGTAGAGGGTGGAGCAGAAAGTTCGCGTCACGCAGTAGCGCGCGAAGAGAACAGGCGACGACCGATGAGGTACATCTCGCAACCCAGGCAGACGTTGAACGCCGCATTGAGGAACGCGGCAGCAAGGGCGAAGCCGATTGCTACGTAGGCAACCGGGGTCGCTCCGACGATGAGGCCAATGAGACCAACAACGCCGAAGGCAAGGCCGACAGATTGCGCGAATCGAGGCGGCTGCGGGTCTTCGAACTCGGTCGGGGCAGCAAGCCGCGGCTGGACAACCTTGCGGTAAAGCACCCCGTACGGCTGCGCCTGCAAGCCAACGATCGAGCCAAGAGCGAAGACCAAGGTCTGCAACGACAGCAGCAGAATCGAGGTGGTCGTCGGGATGGTCAACAACGTTACGGCCAGCACCGCGGTGGTGATCACGGCACCGAAACGTGGGCCACGAACATCAATGGAACGGGCCACCGGCTTAGCCGCGGTGGGACGTGAGTCAAGCGTGGTCATGACGATCTCCTGAGTTGGCACGGAATGGGTGCAGAATTCGAACCTCGGCGCGGAAGCGCGGCATGGGCTCGATCAGGAGAAAAGACAACAGCAGGAACTGACGCGGCAGAAGTCCACTGCGCGTCGTTTGGTGAGGATCACCGTCTGCATGGGTTAGACGATACGTCGGCACCCAAGCAGATGAGAGACAATGTCCATATGTTGAGACGCAAATCTCTCGCTACGAGATGTCAGCAGCACTTTTCCCCGGGTTACCCGGGTTGTGAAGCCGCCCGGTACTAGACGAAAGTGCCCAACGCGGCGATCACATCAGCCTTTCGCGGGGCGCCGGCAGCCCGAACTCGCACAGCACCATGGCTGTCGAGCACCAAGACCGTGGGGGTGCGGCGAACATCGAGCCGACGCACCAAGTCGAGGTGATCCTCAGCATCGATCTCCACATGGGCAACGCCCTCGAGCATTCCCGCAACCTCATCGAGGACAACTCGGGTCGTACGACAAGGTGCGCAGAAGGCTGAGGAGAACTGCACCAACGTGGCTCGCGGCCCCAGCGGTGCACCAAGGTCTAGGGCGCTCATCCGGTCCCCGTCATGGGAGGCGCGCACATCAGAGTTGGCAGCGGAGTTGGGACTGGCAGGCAAATCGATCGAGTCGGTGTCGTCGGCGGGGAGTTCAACTATCGTCGCACCGACAACTTTGAGTGCGCCATCGGTGGCACGTCGATAGATCCCGAACGCCGTTGCGGCGACGAGAATCAGCGCAAGCACCACATAGCCGATCACGTCTGGCTCCAACCAGCGGCGGGTGTTGATTGTTCCCGCATGCGCGTGAGGTCAGTATTGCCCACATTTCCTAGCTTCAGGACGGGCACTCCGCCACATGCGGCAACGCCCCAAGCGCCAAGGCGCGCAGCGATCTCGGTACTTGTTGCCGATTCGGCATGACCGAAATCTTCAAGCATCCATTCGTCGGTGTGATCTGCAACTCCGCGGTCTCGAGCTCCGTCACGAGCAGCCGTGGCGATGGTCTCCCCATGTTCGATCGGCAAGAACGCGTCTTGCCCGCCATGCACTACGAGCAACGGAGTGGGCGCGATCATCGCCGCAACTTCAGATGGCGACGTGGGAAATGGGTCCTGCCACATGTTCGTCGTGACTCGAGTGTCGAAGGCGTATCGCAACGCTGCCCTGCCAAGCGGATTCTCAACTGCAACGTGCAAGAGTCGCATCCGGTCGGTGCCACGGTAGAACCAGAAGCCGGGTGAACTCACCGAGACAACGGCGTCGGGGTGATGTTCTGCATCGGCATGAGCGGCCTGGCGCAAGACCACCGACCCCCCGAGAGAGAAGCCGACAGTGACAATGGGGCCGGCACCACACCAACGTGCCCAGTCGATCGCCGCATTGAGATCGAGAATTTCTGCATCGCCCACTGTCGACTTCCCCGACGATGAGCCATGCCCGCGTAGATCGAACGAAACCACATTGCCGTAGGCACTCAGCGCTCGAGCGATTCGCCGATTGTCGCGCAGCCGCCAACTTCCCGTGAAGCCATGAGCCACAACAAAACACAAAGATCCCTTGGTGGCAGGGTCGAAGTCGACATCGATAGCTCGGTCAAAGGCCACCGAGATTCGCTCGCCGTCAGAAGTAAAGACCGTGCCCGTCCGTACTGGCTGCGTCTCGTCGAGAGCCCGAGCACGCAGCGGCATGCGCAGATCCATGTGGGCTATTCTCCTCCCATAGGGATCCGGGCGAAGGCGCCCCAGGGTCCCTTAGCGATTTGGTTGACGACAAACCACCACATTTACCGCAGAACTAGACCGAGGGGAGTCAACATGGCCACCCTTCTGCTGCTGACCAACGCGCTTGTACCCTCATCCGAGGTGCTTCCTGCGTTGGGGTTACTGCATCACCACGTACGGGTACTGCCCGCCGAGAGCATGGCCCTGCTCGATGCCCCTTCGTGCGATGCCATCTTGGTTGATGGTCGACGCGACCTCCCGGCTGTGCGCTCATTCACCCGACTTCTACGCACCACTGGAGTAGACCAGCCGGTGATCCTGATCACCACAGAGGGCAACCTCGTGGCTGTTTCCGTCGACTGGGGTATCGATGACGTCATCCTCGATACTGCCGGCCCAGCCGAGCTAGATGCCCGGCTCAGGCTTGCCATGGGTCGGCTAGCACTGACCCTGGACGACAACGCCCCCGATGAGATCCGCAGCGGTGATGTCAGCATCGACGAAGCCACCTACACGGCTCGCGTCCGCGGTCGAATACTCGACCTGACTTTCAAGGAATTCGAACTTCTCAAGTTCCTGACCCAACACCCAGGTCGGGTGTTCAGCCGCGCACAACTGCTCCAGGAAGTGTGGGGCTACGACTACTTCGGCGGTACCCGCACTGTCGATGTCCACGTGCGCCGGCTCAGAGCCAAACTCGGGCCAGAACATGAGGCCGTGATCGGCACGGTGCGCAACGTCGGTTACCGCTTCGTTCCCCCGCCCCGCAATGACGACTTGGCATCAACACCCGCCACAGTTGGTTAGCCCCACCGCGGTATGCCGCCGTGCCGATACCACGTGCCGACGCCTATCGTCAGAGGCGTGACTACCACCGACATACCGCCGCAGCCGCGCGTCGACTGGGAGATCTTGCATCACCTCAGCGATGCCGACGTGCATGACGTGGGCCTGTTGGTCGACCAAGTCACCGAGACTGACGGAGATCGCCCCTTGTCAGAGCACGTGCTACTCCACTTGCGTTATGGCGGAGACGTCGACGTTCGTCACATCTTGGCGCGGGTTGACTCAACCCTGGTCGGCTACGCGCACCTCGATGTAACCGACGGGGTAGTTGGCCCAAGCGTTGAGCTGGCCGTGGCCCCCTTCGCTCGACGTCGAGGGATCGGACGTCAACTCGTAGAACACGCCAGGCTCGAGGCGGCCGATGACCGCGTGCGCCTCTGGGCCCACGGTGAGCATCCGAGCGCGACAGCACTTGCCACCTCATTGGGATTTCGGCGACTGCGCACTCTCTGGCAACTACGTCGCACCTTGGAGACGGCACTTCCCGATCCGCAATGGCCAGCCGGCATACGTCTGCGCACCTACTTACCCGGAATGGACGACGACGAGTGGCTTGCACTCAATGCGCGAGCCTTCGTCGCACTTCCGGATCAAGGAAGCTGGACCCATGACCATCTCGAAGCCCGCATGCGCGAACCGTGGTTTGATCCCACCGGATTCTTCGTCGCAGTCCAGGACGACCCCGAAGGCAACGAACGCATGGTCGGATTTCACTGGACCAAGGTGCACGGCGCCAAAGAGCACGACCACGAGATCGATCACGTCCATGACGATTCCCATGAACACGAGCATGCGCATGAGCATGAGCACGAGCATGACGATTCCCATGAGCATGAGCCGGATCATCATGGGCATGAGCTGATCGGCGAGGTCTACATCGTTGGGCTGGACCCAAGCCACCAGGGCTTAGGCCTCGGTCGGGCGCTCACCCTCGCCGGACTTCGACACCTTCGAGCCCTGGGGCTGCATGACGTCATGCTTTACGTTGACGCTGAGAACAAGACCGCGATCCGACTGTATGAACAACTCGGCTTTACCAGATTCAACGTCGACGTCGAATACGGCGCCCGACCAGCCCAAGCGCAGTCGTGAAGAGCGGTCCCAAGTCGAATCGACTCCATACCGAGCACCAACCACCCGGTGTTCGCACTCTTCTGACATCGTTAGCCCATGGCTTCTGACTCATCGGTAGCCGCCAAGGTCTCAGGCGGAACACAACTACCCGACGACCGCTTCCTCGACCGAGAACTGTCGTGGCTGGCATTCAACGAGCGCGTCCTCGAACTAGCCGAGGATAGCCAGCTACCCCTGCTCGAACGAAGCAAGTTCCTGGCCATCTTCGCGAGCAACTTGGACGAGTTCATCATGGTGCGCGTCGCCGGGCTCAAGCGACGAATCGCAACCGGCATAGCTGTTAAATCAAGCAGCGGCTTCATGCCGCGCGAACTCCTAGATGCGATCTACGCGCGCACCTCAGAGTTGATGTTGCGCCACGCCGAACTCTTCCAAGCCGAGATCAAGCCAGCGCTCACAGCCGAGGGTATCCACATCCTGCATTGGGACGAAGCCTCCGAAAGCGAGCAAGCCGAACTCAGCCAGTTCTTCCATGAGCGGGTTTTCCCTGTTCTCACCCCGCTCGCTGTTGATCCGGCGCACCCATTCCCCTACATCAGCGGGCTCTCGCTCAATCTCGCGGTCGTGGTCAGAAACCCCATCAGCGGGAACGAGTTGTTCGCCCGCGTAAAGGTGCCGCCAATCCTTAACCGGTTGGTGCCGGTCGGCTCGTCGAGGTTCGTTCCACTCGAGGACGTCATGGCCGCTCACCTCGACGTCCTCTTCCCGGGGATGCAGGTGCTCCAACATCACGTCTTCCGCGTCACGCGTAACGAAGACCTCGAAGTTGAAGAGGACGACGCCGAAAACCTTCTTCTCGCCCTCGAACGCGAACTCATGCGTCGACGATTCGGGCCGCCGGTCCGCCTCGAGGTCGAACAGAGTATCGACCCTTATGTTCTCGACCTCCTCGAGCGCGAACTTGGCATTGGCATCGGTGAGGTAGTCCGCATCCCCGGTCTGCTAGATCTCACCGCACTCTGGGCCATCGACCGCTCCCCGCGCGACGATCTGAAATACCCTGCATTCCTTCCGCGCACGAGCCGCGAACTTGCCGAGGTTGAAACCGCTTCTCCCCCAGACGTTCTCGAGGCGATGCGTGACCACGAGGTACTTCTTCATCATCCTTACGACTCATTTTCCACCAGCGTCCAACGCTTTCTTGAGCAAGCTGCCACCGATCCGAAGGTGCTGGCAATTAAGCAGACCCTCTACCGCACGAGCGGTGATTCACCAATCGTCGACGCACTGGTGGCTGCGGCTGAAGAAGGCAAGCAGGTATTGGCCATCGTCGAGATCAAGGCCCGCTTTGACGAGCAGGCCAACATCGACTGGGCGCGCAAGCTTGAGCAAGCTGGCTGCCACGTCGTCTACGGGCTAGTCGGCCTTAAGACGCACTGCAAGCTCTCCATGGTTGTTCGCGACGATGGCGATAAACTGCGACGCTACGTACACCTAGGTACCGGCAACTACCACCCGAAAACCGCTCGGCTATATGAAGATGTCGGCCTACTCACCACTGATGAGGAAGTCGGCGACGACGTAGCGCGGCTGTTCAATGTGCTGTCTGGGTACTCGATGGAGACTGAGTTCTCACGGCTTCTCGTCGCACCACATTCGGTCCGCGCCGGCTTGATCGAACGAATCGACCGCGAAGTTGAGAACCATCGAGCGGACCTGCCCGCACACGTGCGGATCAAGTGCAACTCCTTGGTCGACGAGGCCACCATCGATGCCCTATACCGGGCCGCGCAGGCCGGCGTTCCTGTCGACGTCTGGGTGCGCGGTATCTGCGCACTGCGCCCAGGAGTGCCCGGGCTCTCCGAGAACATCCGAGTGCGAAGTGTGCTGGGCAGATTCCTCGAGCATTCACGAATCTTCGAATTCGGCAACGCTGGTTCGCCAGAGGTATGGATCGGATCTGCAGATCTCATGCACCGCAACCTCGATCGACGAGTCGAGGTGCTGGTTCGCCTTGGCAGCCCCACACACGTGCAGCAGTTGTCCGACTTGATCGACATGGCCTTTGATCCAGGTATGTCTACCTGGCATCTTGATTCGCAAGGTGGGTGGCAACGCGTACACCTTCGCGACGACGGGGCTCCCCTGCGCGATATCCACGCCGTGCTCATCGCGCACCAGTCCCGTCGAGTTCAGGCAACACCGTGAACGAGGCGCCGGATTCCTCGGTTGCCGCTAACAACTCGAGAGACCCAGATCTCGCCCTCCCGCAAGCCGTTCCAGTAAGCCGCGATTCCACAGTAGGAGTTGCGATCCTCGCCCATTTCCGTAGTCAAACGGCGGCCCTGCTTGAGGCTGAGCGTGGCATCGCTGATGACCGACCAGACGCTGTGCACAGTGCTCGAGTGGCTGCCCGTCGCCTCCGCTCGGGTTTGCGCATCTATGGCGACCTTTTCGTGGGAGATGTCGGCTCAGCCCTGCGGCCAGAACTTGCTTGGTATGCCAGTCGACTTGCTCCTGCACGCGATCTCGAAGTCTTCATCGAACTGCTGGAAAGCGGACGACGTGCATCGATCACTGAAGCCAACGATTCGACGATCAGCTCGGAAGATGAGCGGCTTGTCACCGCTCTAGTCCCATGGCTGCGCGCTCAGCACTCACAGGCAGTTGCGTCCGCAGCGGCCGACGTCCGCAGCGATCGAGCGGGAGATTTGCGCGTCCAGTTGCGTGCTGCTGCAAACACGCCGCGCTACACCAGAGTCGCATCACGCCGGGCGTCGAAAGTTCTTGCCCCCAGAGTCCTTGCCGCCGACCGGAAAGCGACCCGCGCTCTCGAAAAGTTAGAGCCCACCGATGCGTCCGAGGAGTGGCACGCGGTGCGGATAGCCGCGAAGCGCGCACGATACGCAGCCGAGGTCGGTGCGCCGGTATTCGGCAAGTCGTGCCAGCACCTCGCCAGGCTTTGGGCGTCGGTCAGTGAGCCACTCGGTCTCGCACAAGACGCAGTGATTCAGCAAGATCTAGTCCGTCAACGAATCGGCGATGCAGCCTTTCCACTCACCGCCGCTGAAGCTTTCGCGTGCGGTGTACTCGTCGCATCGTCGCGCGAACGCGAAGCACGAGCGCAACTTCTGACCAAGGGGCTGTGGCGCGAAGCCAGAGACGAGCACCGACAACTTGCGCGTGGCGTTAAGTAATGTCCCAGTCAACGTCAATTTCCATCGAGGCTGCAGGGGCCGTGGTGGTGCGCGCAGGTGCACTGGCACCCGAAGTTCTGGTGGTGCACCGTCCGTATCGCGCCGACTGGTCGCTACCCAAGGGCAAGCTCGAGACAGGCGAACGACACGAGGTCGCTGCCGTCCGCGAAGTGCATGAAGAAACGGGAGTGCACTGCACGCTTGGGCCTGCCTTGCCCAGTTCTTACTATCAGATCGACGGAGTCGCCAAGCGGGTCAAGTATTGGCGTGCCAGCGTTAGCGGCGTCGATAGCCGCGAACCTGACAGCGAGGTTGACGAGGTTCGTTGGGTGACAGGCGACGAGGCGCAGGCACTGCTGACTTACCCCAGTGAGCGCGACGTCGTCAACCAGGCACTGGGCATTCCGACCACCACGGCGCTCGTGATCTTGCGCCATGCGGAAGCCACCAAGCGAGCCGCATGGATCGAATCAGGTCACCGGGACGCGGCCGAGGACGACCAGCGCCCACTAAATGCAGAGGGCGAGCGTCACGCCACTTATCTCGTGCCATTGCTTGCCGCATACGGACTCACAACAGTGATCTCTTCCGATGCCGCACGCTGCCGGACCAGTGTGCTTCCGTTCGCGAATTCACAGCACCTAGAGATCGCTGTGGAGCCTGCGTTCAGTGAGCGTGCCTGTGTGCACGACCCCAACGACACGGTCGAGGCTGTCCGTCAGCAACTCGGTCACGCCGGTGCGGTGCTGTGGTGCACGCACCGACCCGTACTTCCGATTCTGCTGAAGGCTCTCGCCACCGAGCTTGGACTGGCCACTGAGTCGGGCGACCTGCGCGCCCAACTTGATCCGCGGCTGAAGCCAGGCGCCGCGATCGTCGTGCATCGCGACGATGAAGGCACCGTGATCGCGATAGACCGGCTCGCGTTCTGAGGCTCGCGTTCGAAGGCTCGAGTTCGAAGGCTCGCGCTCTGCGTCAATGCTGTTTGTTTCCTTATTGTTCACCCCTTACGCTCATCGTGCTCATCATGATTCTCTACGCAGGAGCCAAGGTCATCTCACGTCTCACCGGCGCCAAGAAGTCCTGACACACGCGGAACACGAGGAGCACTCACACCATGGCCAAGCGCATCGATGTCGCAGATCTGGACATCTATTACGGCAGCTTCAAAGCTGTCGAGAACGTGACCCTGGCAGTAGAGCCTCGTTCGGTGACGGCTTTCATCGGCCCATCTGGTTGCGGCAAGTCGTCGGTGCTGCGCACGTTGAACCGCCTGCACGAGGTGATACCTGGGGCCTACATCACCGGCAAGGTGCTGCTCGATGGCGAGGATATTTACAGTGCCGACGTCGACCCGGTGAACGTCCGCCGCACCATCGGCATGGTCTTCCAACGTCCGAACCCGTTCCCCACCATGACCATCCGCGAGAACGTCACAGCCGGGCTCACCCTCGACGGAGCCCGACGCAGCAAAGCCGAACTCGAGCAGGTAGTCGAGAAGTCCCTCCGGGGCGCCAACCTCTGGGATGAGGTCAAGGATCGACTCGACCGACCGGGCGCAGGGCTCTCAGGTGGCCAGCAGCGGCGGCTCTGCATCGCGCGCGCGATCGCGGTCGAGCCCCAGGTGCTTCTCATGGACGAACCTTGCTCGGCGCTCGACCCGATCTCGACCCTGGCCATCGAGGATCTCATCGAGCAGTTGAAGCTGAACTTCACCATCGTGATCGTCACACACAACATGCAACAGGCCGCACGCGTCTCCGAAACCACCGCGTTCTTCAACCTGCCAGCTATCGGTCAACCCGGCCGGCTCGTCGAGATCGCTCCCACCGAGCAGATCTTCTCTAATCCTGGAGAACAGGCCACCGAGGACTACATTTCGGGTCGCTTCGGATAGTGATGATTGATTTCACTCTCTCGAGCCTGAATTTCTCGGCCAAAACCTCGCCCCAGTCCTCCCGCCCCGCTAACGTTGCAGACGTGTCAACCACTTCTGGATCGACGCACCGGGGGCTCCATGAGGTGCAGATCATCGACGGCAGATTCATGCATGCCGAGTGCTCGTGTGGCTGGCAGAGCCCCGGTCGACGGGCCCGTGCGCAAGTGCGAACTGAAGCCCTTGAACACGTGCGGGCCGCAGGCGCCGACTCAGTGGATCTTGTCGATCTTGCAGATCTAGTGGATCTCAGCACGGCCATTATCGATCTGGGCGAAAGATCTGAGCCGAGCAACGACGCGCCGACTCACCAAACTAAAACTGCGTAGGGCTAACCGCTAACCGAGTTCGACCTTCTGGCCCTTACCCACCACGACAATCCCACCGGGGCTGATCGTGTACCGCTCACGATCTGTATCGCCGTTCACCCCGATCTGGGCGCCATCGGGAACTATGACATTTTTGTCCAGGATTGCGCGACGCACGACTGCCCCGCGGCCGATCTTGACCCCCGGCATAAGGACGGCACCTTCAACGTATGCGCCCTCACGGATGTTGACGTCATAGGAGAGCACTGAGTTACGCACGTGCGCTCCCGAAATGATCGATCCTGCACCGACCATCGACTCGTGACTATTCCCGCCTTCGACGAACTTGGCGGGAGGTAGCGGCGGTAAGTGCGACAGGATCGGCCACTGCCGGTTGTAGAGATTGAACACCGGATGCACCGACACGAGATCCATGTGCGCATCGTGGTACGCGTCAAGAGTTCCGACATCGCGCCAATAGCCGCGGTCGCGATGAGTAGAACCTGGCACGACGTTCTCGTCGAAGTCGTACACCTCGGCGATACCTTGTGAAGTCAGCATAGGAATGATGTCGCCGCCCATGTCATGCATGGATGATTCATCCGCTGCATCCACTCGCAACGCTTCGACCAAAACATCAGTGCTGAAGACGTAGTTGCCCATCGACGCGAAGCAATGATCGGGATCGCCCGGGATAGTCGGCGGGCTAGCAGGCTTTTCCAGAAAGCGGGTGATCGTGCGACGATCCGAACCTGTCTCGATGACGCCAAACTCTGACGCCTGTTCCTTGGCGACCCTGATTCCCGCCACGGTGACTCCCGCGCCAGACTCCATGTGCTGGCGCACCATCTGCTCAGGATCCATGCGGTAAACGTGATCTGCACCAAAGACGACGACGTACTTAGGGCTCTCGTCATAGACGAGGTTCAAACTCTGAAAGATCGCGTCAGCGCTTCCTGTATACCAGCGTGGCCCGAGCCGTTGCTGCGCTGGCACCGGAGTTATGTAGTTGCCAAGCAGTGTCGACATCCGCCATGTCGTAGTGATGTGACGGTCGAGCGAGTGCGACTTGTACTGGGTGAGTACACAGATCCTCAGGTAGCCAGCGTTGACCAAATTCGACAGTACGAAGTCAACGAGTCGATATGCACCACCGAAGGGAACCGCGGGTTTGGCACGGTCTGCCGTGAGCGGCATGAGCCGCTTGCCCTCGCCGCCGGCGAGCACAATTCCGAGTACGTCGCGGTTGGCCACACCCCCAGCGTAGACCGCCGTCTAGGGTGTCGTCTGTGCTGCGAGTAGGGATTCTCACAAAAGAATGGCCGCCTGATGTCTATGGCGGTGCAGGTGTGCACGTCGATGAGCTCGTTCGCGAGCTCAGACCATTAGCCGATATACGCGTGCACGCTTTCGGGCCAACCCGAATTGGCGCCCACGGCCACGTCGTACCCGCTGACTTCGCCGATGCCAATCCTGCGCTGCAGACACTCGCCGTCGATCTCGATATGGCTCGGCTACTCGATCAGCGCGACGTGGTCCACTCACATACCTGGTACACGAACTTCGCGGGTCACCTTGCTGGCGAGTTGTATGGAATCCCACACGTGATCACTGCCCACTCGCTCGAACCACGTCGACCGTGGAAGGCCGAGCAACTGGGCGGTGGCTACCAGACGTCGTCGTGGATCGAATCGAGTACGTACCGCGAGGCGGCCGCGATCATCGCGGTCTCCGACGGAATGCGCCGCGATGTCCTTACCGTGTATCCCTTTTTGGATCCCGACCGCGTGCACGTGGTACGCAACGGAATCGACACCGTCTCGTGGAGTCCGTCAGCCGCGTCAGACCTGTTGCCCACATATGGAATCGATCCCGACCGGCCCTACGTCGTCTTTGTCGGACGCATCACTCGCCAGAAGGGCATCCCACATCTGCTCAATGCCGCCAGGCACATCGATCCGCGGGTTCAGTTCGTCTTCTGCGCTTCCGCACCGGACACTCCTGAGATCGGTGCCGAAACAGCCTCAGCAGTAAGGGATTTGCAGACCGTGCGGGACGTAGTGTGGATTCACGAACACGCCGCCCGACAGGTTATCCAACAACTCCTCACCCACGCCCTCGCTTTCCTGTGTCCCTCGGTTTATGAGCCATTGGGCATCGTGAATCTAGAAGCAATGGCCTGCTCCACTGCAGTCGTAGCATCGGACGTTGGCGGAATTCCCGAGGTAGTCGCTGACGGCGAGACCGGGATCCTCGTGCACTACGACGTCAACGACACCGCAACTTTTGAGCGCGATTTCGCAGCTGCCGTGAACCGTCTCATCGAGGATCCCGTGCGTGCCGGTGAAATGGGCGAACTCGGCAGAATCCGAGCCAAGGCATATTTCGGCTGGGACGTCGTCGCTCGTCGCACGATGGACGTTTATGCAGCGGCTGGAGCCGTGCCGGGTGCGCCCTTACCGTGACCATCTTCGAAGCGCCCCAAGTTGTCCAAGTCGATCGTCGACCGGCACTCGGGTACCTGACCTATCTGCTGGCCTCAGTGCTGTTCTCACTCAACGGAACGGTCTGCAAGTACTTACTCCTTGATGGCATTCCTTGGATGCGCTTGGCCCAGCTGCGCGTCACGTGCGCCTTCATCGTGTTACTCGCGATTGTCGCGGCGACCAATCGCAAAGCGTTTCGGTTGAGGAAGGGCGAACTTCGTCGACTCGCCATCTATGGAGTTTTCGGTATCGCAGCGACCCAGTCGATGTACTTCCTCTCGATCGAACGTCTCCCCATCGGGGTGAGCCTCATCTTCGAGTTCACCGCGCCGATCATGGTGGCGCTGTGGTTTCGGTTCGTCATGCACGAACCAGTTCGCAATCGAGTATTCGGTGCACTGGTGCTCGCACTGTTGGGCCTCGCGATGGTGGCCGAGGTGTGGCAAGGCTTCACACTCGACGTGATCGGGATTACCGCCGCATTCGGAGCAGCAGTGTCGCTGGTGCTGTACTTCGTCGTGGGCGAGCGACTCGTGGCCCACCGCGATCCGGTATCGCTCACCATGTGGGGGTTCGGCTGCGCCGCAGTCTTTTGGGCCGTCGTCCAACCCTGGTGGACGTTCCCGTGGAACACGCTGACGTCGTCGGTCAGCATCCTCGGCGCCAACGGACCAACGGTCGCTGACTGGTGGCTGATCGCATGGATGGTGATACTCGGAACAGTCATCCCCTTTGCTCTTGTTCTGTCATCACTTCGGCACCTGCGCGCGACCCAGGCTTCGATCGTTGGGATGACCGAACCACTGATCGCTTCGCTCATCGCATTCGCGTTCCTCGGTGAAGCCTTGACGTCGCTGCAAATTCTGGGCGGGGCGATCGTGCTTTGCGGAGTACTGATGGCCGAGACAGCACGCTAAACACTCAGGTGGTGGAATAGGCCCATGCCGAACGAGGAAGCACGCGACCCAGATCGCGGAGTCGACCTTGCGGCAGCAGCCGACCATCGAGTGAGCACGTCGTCGGTAGCCCGTTCGGTGCTCAGCACTGCGGTGCGCGGGATCGATCCCTCGATGGCCACGAGCATCAGCGCTGTCAGCAACTGGCGCTCGGACTACATCAGACCGTTCCGAGATCTGGTGGTGCTCGGCGCGCGAAGCTCCGAGCACGCCGACTCGATCGCACGCTCCGGCCTCGCCGAGTTGCACCGTCAATCGCGCTTCGTCCGCGACGGTGATGTGATCCCACTTGCCCACGCACTGGCGAGTTTTCGTGAGCCTGCCTATTCGTCGGTGACCATAAGTGGACGCGCCGGCCGAGATCCGGGCCTGTCTGTGCCTTACCGAGGCAAACGCCTCTTTGGTCTCGAAGTTCGAAAGCGACTCGATGCCTGGACATCCGCGGGTGTTGTTGAACCCGGATTCACCCAGGCGATCAACGACGTGCTCGACAACCCCGGCTGGCTCGATCTATCCGATATCACTGTGGTCGTTCTCGGCGCTGGATCCGAGATGGGTCCACTCAGATCGCTTCTGCGCTGGGGGGCGCATGTAGTCGCGGTTGATCTGCCGCGTCCCGAACTGTGGAGCCGGATCATCGACGTCGCTCGCTCATCGGCTGGTCGGGTGACGATCCCGATTCCCCTTGGCAGCGCACCACAGGACGACGACGCCGTAGCCGCTATCGCTGGCGTCGACCTGATCCGCTCGCTGCCCGAGGTGCACACCTGGCTCGCGGGTCTCGAAGGGCCGTACACGCTTGGCACGTATACCTACGCTGACGGTGCTACACACCTGCGAGTCGCACTAGCGGCCGATGCCCTCGCCGCGGGGCTGACATCCGAGCGCTCAGACATAGGTCTGGCGTTCCTGGCCACACCCACTGACGTGTATGCGGTTTCAGCGGATGCCGTCGCGGAATCACGTCGTCGATGGGAGGCGCGCGGACTCTCGGGGATCGCTCAACTCCCACTTCGGATAACTGGCCACTTCGCCCCCAATTACCCAGACACCATCAATACCGATCACGGCGAGATTGGCATTGCCGACTGCCTCGTCACACAACAAGGCCCTAACTACGCACTGGCCAAGCGACTGCAACGTTGGCGCGCGACAACATCTCGTCACGATGGCGTGTGGACTTCACTCAACGTTGCACCGGCAACGCGAACCCGATCGGTGGTGAAGAACCGAGCACTCGCCGCCGCGTACTCGGGAGCTCACCGCTTCGGCGTTGAAGTATTCGATCCGGCGACCTCGAACACAGTGATGGCCGCGCTGCTAGTGCACGACTTACGTTCGTCCGGCTCCCTCGCGCGGCCCGACGCCGAACTTCCGCACCCGGACCACGCTTGGGCAATTCAAGCTGCACACGCGGGCCTGTGGCGCTCTGCATATGCGCCACGATCAGTTCTCGGCATCGCAGCCGCGTTGGGTCTCGTCACGCGCGGCTAGTGATTGGGTGCTGAGCGATTGGGTGCTGAGCGATTGGGTGCTGAGCGATTGGGTGCTGAGCGATTGGGTGCTGAGCGATTGGGTGCTGCCACTCAGACTAGGTGGCGCTCACCACGGTGATTGCCCTGCTCGAAACGGTCGGCGGTGAGAGCGGAGACGTCAATCTCGGGTGGACGCCCAAGGACGAGATCACGCAGGACCTCGCCGAGCGCAGGGGCGTACAAGAATCCATGACCCGAGAATCCCGTGGCGTAGAGAACCTTTGAGACTGTTGATGATTCGCCCACGATGCCGTCGTGATCTGGACTCACTTCATAGAGCCCGGCAGGGCCGCCGACCACCTCAGCGCCAAGCAGCACCGGGGCTCGATCCGCGGCCTGAAGAATCAATCTCTCCACATATCCGGGGTCGGGAAACAGATCGAATCCGTACTCTGTCGTCGGGTCGCTCCAACCGCTCAGGACACGGGCGCCTTCCGCGTGGAAGTAGAAGGTCGAGGTGGCATCGATCATGATAGGAAGTCGGGCAATGACCTTCGCGTCGACGCCCGGCCTGGCCCAGTGACCACGATCTCGCGATGCAGCGGACGAACCGGCAAGTCGACCCCGACCAGTTGGCCCACCGCTTCCGACCACGCGCCCGCAGCCACTAGCACGCAGGAGATCTCGATGACGTGCGTAGTGCCCGCGCGTTGGACAGTGACGCTGCGAACTTCGCCACAGGTGATGTCAGCGCCCGTCACTTCCGTGCGGGTGTGCAAGACCGCCCCATACCTTCGTGTGCCAGCGGCGTATGAGTGCACGACCGCCTCAGCTGATCACGACGTCTGCGCGCGCTGCAATGCCACAACCGATCGAATCCGGCATCGAACTAGTCATAGGCGGAAGGAAGGATCCGAGGGCAGCTCGACGACGTCCATCTGCGCCTTCTGCAAGCGACCCGACCAATCCCAGTTGACGGCCTGCCACCGCGTGAACTGGTCGAGAACCCACATGCCGCTCTGCCTCGATCCATTACCCGAGCGACCATTGCCGCCAAAGGGCAGGTGCGCCTCAGCGCCCGACGTCGAATTGTTGACAGAGACCATGCCCGAGCCGATCCGCGACCGGAACCTCCACACCGAATCCGGCGAGGTCGTATAGATCGAGGACGAGAGGCCATAGCCGTGACCATTGGATAGTTCGATGGCCTCGTCGAGCGAAGAGAACCTGCCCAGACCGACAAGTGGACCAAAGGTCTCGGTGTCGTACAGGGCGTCGCCGGCGCGCACCCCTTCGACAATGGTCGGATGCGCGAACACCCCGACGTCGGGGTCTCCGACGAAGCCAGCGCGTGGGTTGTCCGCTGTGATCTGGCCAACCCCAGTTGAACCGTGCACTCGATGGTGATCGGCCACGAGCTCCAGGTTGCGTTCATGCGTCCGGAGATAGGCCGCAGAAATCATCGGTCCGTAGAGGACGTCCCCGCGAGGGTCGCCGATGATCGCTGTCTCAACGCTGCGGATATAGCGCGCCTTCACGGCTTCGTAGACGTCATCGTGAACCCACAGCGTGCCCAATGAGGTGCAACGCTGGCCTGAGGTACCGAAGCCAGAGAACAGGGCACCTTCGATGACCAGATCCACATCGGCGTCGGGCATCACGACCATCGGATTCTTGCCACCGAGTTCGAGGCACGGCGACTGCAAGTGTCGGCCCGTGAGCGCACCGATTTGGCGACCCACGGCAGTCGAGCCAGTGAAGCCGACCTTTTGGATCAAACCTTCGTCGAGCGAAATCTCCAGTGCTGCAGCAGTTGTGGCACCCTCGGCCACCACTGTGATGAGGACATCCGTGGGTACGCCGCCAGCATGAAAGATCGAGGTCAAGGCCGCCGAGATTGCAGGGGTAACCTCGGCCGGTTTCCACAACACCGTGTTTCCGCATAGCAGTGCTGGCACGAGATACCACGACGGAACAGCGGTGGGGAAGTTTCCTGCCGTGATGATGAATGCGGTGCCGACTGGTGCCCGGTAGGTAAACAGTTGTTTATCGGGCATCTCACTGGGGACGGTCTGGCCATAGAGCCGTCTACCTTCGCCTAGGAAGAAATCGCACGTGTCGATCACCTCTTGGACCTCTCCGAGCGCCTCGGCGTAAGTCTTACCGACCTCACGCGTGATCAACGCAGCGAGCGAGGCCTTGTTGGACTCAACCAAACGCCCCACGGCGGCGATCACCCTGCCACGCACCGGCGCAGGAACATCGGCCCAGGCTCGCTGAGCCGCATGTGCACGGCGTGCGGCATCGACCACATCCGCCACGGTAGGTGCCTCGATCGTGGCGACGACATCAGACAGGTCGGCGGGGTTCACACTCTGGATCTGCACTCGTGCATCCTGCCGCGCCCTGCACCCCGGTGCCTAGGGCGTGTCAGAGATGTCGGCTGTTTGGGAGCCACCACATGCGGCAACGTGCCTGGCTGGATCGCTATCGCAGGGTCGCGTCGACCAGGGTGCGAAGGCTCGCGCAGTGCGCGCAAACGCGCGGCTCCGATCAGCACGAGAGTGGTCGTCTAGCACTGGTCAGAGGCAGTTGTGGGCTCTCACGATCGTCGGTAAATCCACGCACAACGCCGAGCCCACGGGCTGCGCGATTCGTCGTTCTGGGCTAACCGCCGGTACCCTCGTGGAAAGAAGCTAAGTTCGCGTCACCTAGGAAGCCTTCATTGACGCGGTTTGTTCGCTCAATGAGAGGTCTACGATGACTGCCCTGCTTGATCCTGCTGTGCCCGTATTTCCGGAGTCGGACATATCCGATAGCACCGAGAACACCCCTGCCAATGGCCAGTCAGTAGTTGCTGACGTCGCCGCAGAGGACACCACTGCATTCGTGCCAGTGAGCACCTTCGGCGAACTTGGTCTTCCCAAGGCGCTCGTCGCCGCACTGAACCGATCTGGAATCAAAGAACCGTTCCCGATCCAGGCCGCGACCATCCCCGATGCCCTATCCGGCTGCGACATCCTCGGTCGCGGCAGCACAGGCTCAGGCAAGACCCTGGCGTTCGGTCTACCCATGATCGCCCGCATCGCATCTTTGCCCGTGCTGCCCAAGCATCCACGCGGTCTCATCCTGGTGCCGACCCGCGAGCTTGCGATGCAGGTCAGCGACGAGCTCGAGCCTCTTGGTCGCTCGCTCGGTCTGCACTTCAAGACCGTTGTCGGCGGAACGTCAATGAGCCGCCAGATCGAAGCTCTTCAGCGCGGCGTTGACGTCCTCGTCGCAACACCGGGACGTCTCGCCGACCTAATTCGTCAGCGTGCTTGCTTCTTGGACGACATCGAGGTCGTCGTACTCGATGAGGCCGACCAGATGGCCGACATGGGCTTCCTGCCCGAGGTCACCGCGCTTCTCGAACTCGTGTCACCGGCCGCCCAAACCCTTCTGTTCTCAGCCACTCTCGACCGTGACGTCGACACGCTTGTGCGTCAGCACATGCACGACCCGGTTCGCCACGAACTCGAGCCGGCCACCTCGCCCGTCGACACGATGGAGCACCACGTGTTCGTCGTGAACCGCGAGGACAAGCCCACGGTCGCGACCCAGATCGCTCGACGTGAAGGTCGGACGATCATGTTCTGTCGCTCGCAGCTTGGTGCCGAACGGGTAGCCACCAATATTGCTGAGCGGGGAGTCAACGCACGCGCACTACACGGTGGCATGTCGCAGAACGCTCGCACACGCACGATGGCTGACTTCAAGGAAGGTCGCATCGACGTCCTCGTCGCAACTGACGTTGCAGCACGTGGCATCCACGTCGACGACGTCACTCTCGTTGTGCACGTCGATCCCCCCGAGGACCCGAAGGCTTACCTACACCGCGCAGGTCGAACTGCTCGCGCAGGTGCCACCGGTCGCGTAGTCACGCTCGTACTTCGCAACCAGCGCAAGAGCATGCAGCGTTTGCACCAGCAGGCTGGGGTTACTGCCACGGAGCACGATGTGCTACCCGGCGATCAGACCCTGATCGACCTCACCGGCGCCCGCGCGACTCGCTAGTCAGTCTGTCGCTCTCAGTCTGTCGCTCTCAGTCTGTAGTCGTCAGCCTGTCGTCGTCAGTCTGTCGTCATCATTCGCTCGTTGTTGCGGTCACGCCATCGATTACGAGGTCGGGCGCGCTGTGGCTCGCGACCGCGAAGAATGACGCCAATGCGGGCACGACCAGCAGCACCGGCACGAGAATGCCGAAAGCCCAACGCAGCGATACGGATTCGGCGATACCACCTATGAGTGGCGCACCGACAACAAACCCCGCGTAGTTGAACACGTTGACTCGAGCGACCGCGACACCACTCGATGTCGGATCATGTGATGCGGCAGCAGTGAACGCCAACGGAATCGCCGGACAGATTCCCAAGCCCAGAACAGCGAATGCGATCAGCGCAATCTGTGGCGAGGGTGCGAGCGCGACGGCGCCGGCAGCCACTGCTGCCAGCAGTCCGCCTAAACGAACCAGGGGGACCGACCCAATGCGATCCGCGGCGCGGTCGACAACGAGCCTGCCAATCATCGTCATCAGCGCGTAGCCGGCGTAAGCCAGTGCCGCTACCTTCTCGCTACTACCAAGTTGCTCGGTGAGGTAGACAGCGCTCCAGTTGGAAGCGCCCGAGTCAGCAATATAGACACACATCAGCGCGATGCCCACGAGAAGCACTGGACGCCAAGTGATCCCGGCTGATCGGGTGTGTGTCATTTCCGGAGTCGGGTGGCCAGGTAGCAGATAGCGACCAGCGAATATCTGAAGCGGCACAGCAACAACGGCAATAATGGTGAAGAAGCCACCGAGCGACAGCACCGAGTCGGAGGCCACTGAGGCCAGGAGTGCGCCGACCAGCCCTGCGAGGCTGAACAGGGCGTAGAGCGATGCCAGCACAGAGTGTCCGATGTCGTCCTGGATACGTACGCCCTGCATATTCATCGAGGCGTCGACCGCACCGATCGCGAACCCGAGAAGCACGAGACCGACAATGAGCAGGCCGATCGATCCGGCCCAGCCAACGAGAACTAGGGCGATCGGAACCATCGGGCCCATCACTCTCAGGACCGCGCGGCTGCCCAACCTTGGGGCCAGCGAGCCGGCGACCACGCTTCCCACGCCAGCCACTATCGGCACTAGGCCGACTATCAGCCCGAGCTGGCCGTCAGAGAGCGCAAATCGTGCCTGGATGGTGGGGATTCGGGTGACGAGAGCGGCAAAGCAGATGCCCTGAACGACGAAGGCCAAGGTGGTTGCATAGCGTGCGCGCCGCAGATCCATGCGCGCACAGTCCCACATGAGGGCCTAGTCGCGTGGCAAATTGGCGTTCGAGCCGAGCAGCTAGTCGCGCTCGCGGGGGTCCGCTCGCGTGGTCGGCACCGATAGTGGTGCTGTCGCGCTGCACCGTATTTGCCAGTCTCGTCGCGACTTGTCACACAGGTAGCGTGCCCCTGAGATGGTCTGTCGCAGGAGTTACTACTCCGAGCGGCCCTTGTCGTCCAACTCGCGCAAGAACTCTTGGAACTGCTCAGCGAGATCCTCACCGCTCGGAAGTGAACCGTCGGTGGCTAGTTGCAGAGCTACATCGGCTCCGCGAACGATGGCGTCGTACTGCGCCTCGAGATCGCGGACGGCTTGAGCATTCTCAGGGCTCACGGTGAGTTGCTCGTCGATCTCGCGGTCACTTACCTGCGCTTGGACTGCGAGCGCAGTGAGGTCGAACGACAGATCACCAGCGGCAGCCACCTCATTCAGCAGCGCAATCGATGCCCGCGGGAACTCGACTTGAGTGAGGTAATGCGGCACATGCGCCGCAAAACCCATGGCTTCGTGGCCAGCAGCCCCCAGAGCGAGTTCGATACCGCCTGCAAGATGCCCCGGCACCTCGATCGCACCCACGAAAGTGGGTCGACCAGAAACCAAACTGGGATCAGTGGAGTGTGCGGTTACCCCCACCGGCCGCGTGTGCGGGGCGGGCCATGGGATCGCGTTCATGCCCAGCGAACGTCGGACGCCGAATCTCTCGGCAATCTGCACTACGGAATCAGTAAAGGCACGCCAGGCGAAATCTGGTTCTGGCCCATGCAGCAGAAGGAACCCTTGGTCGCGCTCATCACGCACGAGCGAGAGTAAAAGCTCTGGATACTCGAGTGACTCGTAATGATCGGTGTCGAAGACCATGCGCGGCCGCCGGGCGCGGTAGTCGTACAGGGCGTCGATGTCGAAGGTCGCGATTGTCTGATTCTCATGCGTGGCAAGCAGATGCGAGACCGCGAGCTGCCTCGCGCCGCCGGCATCAAGGAATCCGGACAGGGCATGAACGAGCACCGGCGAGTCGACGTCAACGTCGTCGGTGTGAATCTCGTAAAGGCTCTCTGGGCGCATCTGGACCATTCTCTCTTACTGCGGAACTCCGGCGCCATCACAGTCGTCGGTTACTTCGATAGCAACGTGCTCAACTGCCCAGACATTCCCGGCCTGGGCGCCCCCGCCGTGTCTGTTGGCGACTACGGAGGCGCTCAGTTCGTCCCCAACTCAGCTAGGTAGGCGAAGATGAGCCATGTGACTGTAGAACCGCACCCCGCCCCCGAGCACGAGCCTGCTGACGCTTCAGCAGTTCATGCCGCCAGCGCCGAGATCGACCTCGAACTAGGCCAGACCAGCACGAACAGCACGCAGGTGGATCTGCCGTCGAGGCGCACCCTGCGGTCGGAGATGTGGCTCGTCCTGTGGCTGTCCATCGCCGCGTCTGGGCTGCGCTCCTTCTTGTCCTTGCTGGATTCGTTGACCAAGGGCCAAAAGCTGTCTTCCCAGACCACGACTCTTGTCACGACGTACATCGCCGACCGGCCATGGCTCGACGTCCTTTACCAATTCACTCGCATCTCTCTGGCTCTAGTGCCCGTGCTCCTCGTGGTGCATCTACTACGCCGCAGTGGCGAAGGCGTCGCGGCGATCGGGCTCGATTTTCGCGACTGGAAGCGCGATCTGCTGCGGGGCGCTGCCCTTGCAGCAGTAATCGGCGGCGTGGGCTTGGTGTTCTACCTGGTGGCCTACCACCTCGGCATGAATGTGCGAATCGCGGCCGTGACAACCAAGGACGCTTGGTGGACGGTGATTTTGCTACTGGCGTCGGCTGCGTTCAACGCGATCCTCGAAGAGGTCATCGTGCTCGCGTACTTCATTCACCGTACCTCTCAACTTGGTGCCAAGCCGTGGCAATCGGTGGGTGGTAGCGCCCTGCTGCGCGGCACGTATCACCTCTACCAAGGCTTCGGCGGCTTCATCGGCAACATCGCGATGGGCTTGGTGTTCGGCACTTTGTTCAAGCGCTGGGGACGGGTGATGCCCTTCCTGATCGCCCACTTCATCATCGACTCCGTCGCCTTCGTCGGCTACGACCTCCTCGCCGGCAAAGTCTCCTGGCTCCCCTAACCCCCAGCCCACTTGTCATGAATGTGCCCCAAGATGCGCTAGAGGCAGCAAATGCTCCCCCTTGATTTTTCTAGAGGGCGTGCACGCAAAATCACCGCGAAATCAATGGGGCGCCCCGACTGCGTCTAGCGCAGTCGGGGGCACCTTGATGAGAAATTGGGTTTGGGTTTGGGTTTGGGTTTGGGTTTGGGTTTGGGTTTGGGTTTGGGTTTGGGGTTAGGCGGGGCGGAAGGATGACTGGGCTGCTCCGGGGAGTTCGTGGCCGGTGGCGGATCCGTGCTTGATCATCAGGTGACGAGTGGTGGTGTATTCGAGCATCCCCTCGTGGCTCATATCTTTGCCGAAACCACTGCCTTTCACGCCGCCGTGCGGGGCCTCTGAGGCAATGGGCAGGTGATCGTTGACCCAGGTAACTCCGACGTCGAGGCGATGGCTCACCCGCATCGCACGTCCAATGTCGCTCGTCCAAACAGAGGACGCCAGCCCGTACCGACTGTCATTGGCAAGACGCACTGCGTCATCTTCGCTATCGAAAGGCACGACTACGAGCACGGGACCAAATACTTCGCCTTGAACGATCTCACTGTCCTGCGCCGCCCCGGCAATGACTGTGGGTGAGTAGTAAGCCCCAGGACCGTCAGGTATCACTCCGCCGGAAACAACCTGCGCCCCAGCAGCCACCGCACGCGTGACAAAGCCGTGCACTCGATCGCGATGATCGGACGAGATGAGCGGGCCAATGTCGGTATTCGCGTCGCGAGGATGACCCACCCGGATCGACGACATTACGGCGCTCAACGCATCAATGGTGTCTGCGTATCGAGATTGCTGGACGTAGACGCGAGTAGCGGCAGTGCAATCCTGACCCGAGTTGTACGTGGCACCCATTGAGACCCCATGCGCCATCGCCTCTATGCCAGCATCCTGGAAGACCAATGCAGGCGCCTTGCCACCCAACTCGAGATGCACTCGCTTTGTCGCACGCGCTGCGGCAGACATCACCGCCTGACCGGTCCGCGACGAGCCGGTCAACGACACCATGTCGACCTCGCTCGACTCGACAAGTGCCTGCCCCACGGCGGCATCGCCAGTGACGACGTTGAAGACACCCGGCGGAAGCCCCGCCTCCATGCCGAGTTCAGCCAAGCGCAATGACGTTCCCGGCGTAGCAGGTGCCGGCTTAAGAATGACAGTGTTGCCGGTACCCAACGCTGGTCCGATCTTCCACACCGCCATGACAAGTGGGAAGTTCCATGGCGCGATGCTCGCGACTACTCCGACCGGACGACGGATCAGCATCGAGGTGTAGCCAGCACTCAACACTCCCGCGCCCGTCCCCTCGAGCGAACGCGCAGATCCCGCGAAGAACCGCAGGTTGTCGATGGCGAACGGAAGTTCGCCATCGAAGAAGGACGCGTATGGCTTGCCCGTCTCACGTACCTCGAGTTCACTGAGTTCGGCAGCGTTGCTCTCCATCAAATCTGCCAGACGCAACAACACTCGCGCTCGCTCGCCAGCGGTACGCGACGACCAGTCCGACGCTGCGGCACGCGCCGCCGCAATGGCGTCGTGCGTATCTGCGACAGAAGCCTCAGACACTTCGTCGAACACCGACCCGTCAGCAGGATCACGCAGGACACGCACACCCCCTGTACCAGCTCGGCTCACCCCACCGATGTGTACGCCAAGCGTCATGATGATTCCCTACCCCTCGAAAGATGTTCTGATACAAGCATTTCGCGACCAAAAACTTAGCTCGTGAACCCAACGCCGAACCGATCGAGCAAACTCAACCAAACGCCCCGCCGCCCGCTTATGTCTTCACGAACGAGGGCGGCGCGAGTGGCCTGAACTATCGGGTACCGCATCGGCTCGGGTGGAAACGGCACCGCTCGCTGCTGCACCATCCCGAGCGCCGTACGCTCGGTCTCGATGCCAGACAAAAGGTCCAAGGCAACCTGGGCGCCGAAACGCGAAGCCCCAACACCGAGCCCTGTATAGCCGACTGCATACGCAACACGACCCTCGTACGCGGTACCGAACACCGGCGTGAAACGTGATGTCGTATCAATCACACCGGCCCAGCGATGGGTGAAGCGCAGATCCTCGAGTTGCGGAAACGTAGAAAAGAAGTGACTGGCCAGCAACTGGAATGACGACTCGCGTTGCTCCAACTCAGGCGACGTACGGCCACCGAAGTAGTAGATGGCGTCGTAGCCCCCAAACAGGATGCGATCGTCGGGGGTGCGGCGGTAGTAGTGGAACTGGTTTCCGGCATCGGTGAGACCCTGCGATTCGGACCATCCGATCGCTGAGATCTGTTGCGGGGTAAGCGGTTCGCTCACAAGAACGTGGTCGTGCACCGGCAAGATGTAGGAGCGGAGTCTGCGCAGCAACGGCGGGAAAGCGTTGGTTGCGAGAACCAGTGACTTCGCCTCGACCGCACCGTGCGCGGTGTTTGCCACAACACCGCGTTGCGATCGATCAATGCGCACCACTGAGGTGTCTTCATGCACGCGTACCCCGAGCGTCAGCGCATGCCTGAGCAGCCCCCACGCCAAGGCAACTGGGTCAAGCAGGCCGCTACCGGAACGCACACGCAACCCAGCGCGATAGGTCGGCGAGTGAACGTCGGCCTGCACTGCGTCACGATCCAGGAGAACCGACTGCTCTCCCATCTGCTCGTGCAGCTCATGGGATGGAGCGAGCCCTGCCACCTGATGATTGGTGACAGCCAACACCGTCTTACCGGTCAGAGTCAGATGCGCGTCGATACCCAAATCGTCAATGAACGCAGCCATCTCTCGGATGTTCTGACGGCCGAGGCGAAGCAGGGTTGGCATCTCGTCAGGCCAATTGGCTAGGCCGTGCGCAAGACCATGGGTAAGAGACTCGGAGATGAAGCCACCATTGCGTCCTGATGCACCATGCGCGACCCGACCGCCTTCGAGGACAACGACATCACATGAGGGATCCCGAAGTTTGGCCTCAATGGCAGTCCACAGGCCGGTAAATCCGCCCCCGACGACCACGAGATCTGCGCGGGCTGCCGATGTGAGCGGAGGACACAGCGGCGGAGCGCCTGGACGATCAAGCCAATAGACCTGGCGCTGCACATCAGCAAGTGCCGCAGCTGGGATGGATGCCGGAGTCACGGTTGGCACGAGTAGCCATCAGTGATGAAGCCACGGGCGATTACACACGGCTGGAACAAAGTCACGCGGAGAGCACCACAGCTTTGGCGGGATCCCATGACAAATGCACTTCGGCGTCTCGAACTGCACTCGGCGCACCCTGACGTGTGAGCAGCACCGGAACATCGTGGCCAGCAACCGTGATGGCGACGGTCGACACTCCCCCGAAGAACTGTGTTTCGATGACTCGTCCGCTGAGCAGAGCGTCGCGTGGTTCGACGAGCACAGTGTCTTCCGGCCGCACGAGAAGCCGCGACGCCCCAGAGATGGGCTCGCCGACTACGACCCCCGGCAGTGTTCGTCCGGCGAATCGAATTCCACCGGTGACGGCATCACCTGCGAAGAGATTGCTGGTGCCAATGAACTGGGCGACGAAAAGATTGCTTGGCCGCTGGTACAGATCGACGGGCGAATCGACTTGCTGAACGGTGCCCTCATGCATGACCGCGATGCGGTCAGCCATCGACATCGCCTCTTCCTGATCGTGGGTGACAACCACGAAGGTAATCCCAACGTCGTGTTGCAGTCGCTTAAGTTCCAACTGCATCTCCGCGCGAACCTTGCGGTCTAGTGCCGAGAGCGGCTCATCGAGCAGCAGCAGCCGCGGTCGCTTCACGATGGCCCGGGCAAGTGCCACGCGCTGACGTTGACCGCCAGAGAGTTGGCTCGGGCGTCGCTTCGCTAATTCGCTAAGCCCCACTGTCTCAAGGACTTCGCCGACTCGGGTGCGCACCTCAGCCTTCGCAGTGCCCTCGCGCTCAAGGCCGTAGGCAACGTTGCGCTCGACCGACATGTGCGGGAAGAGCGCGTATGACTGGAACATCAGATTGACCGGACGGCGGTGCGGCGGCAATGCGAGGAGATCGGTGTCCCCGAGAAGTACCTGACCTGCATCAGGTTCCTCAAATCCAGCGAGCACACGTAACAGGGTGGTCTTGCCACAGCCCGATGGACCGAGCAGAGCGAAGAACTCGTTGTCGCGGATGTCGATACTGACGTCATCCAAAGCGACGACGTCGCCGAACCGACGGGCTATACGTTGAATCGAGACGAGTACATCGCCTTGGGTTGTCATACCGAATCCGTAAGTCGAGTGAGGCGTTGGGCGGCCAGGACAGCAGTAAAGCTCACGAGCATGAGCAAGCTGGCCAGAGCATTGATCTCAGGAGTCACGCCGAATCTCACCATCGAGTAGATGACTATGGGCAAAGTTGGAGTCGATGGGCCGTCGGTAAAGAACGCAATGACGAACTCGTCGAGCGACAACGTGAACACAAGCAGTGCACCCGCGATGATCGCGGGCATGATCGAGGGCACCGTGATACGAAAGAAGGTTGCTACTTGGCCAGCGCCTAGATCACGTGAAGCCTCTTCGAGTGATGGGTCTGTCTGCGACAAACGGGCTCGCACAACTGCGGCCACGAACGCCATGCCGAAAACCACATGGGCAAGCAGTACCGAGTGCAAGCCCAGAGTCACGGAGATGAGGGAGAAGAAGACCAGCAATCCGATTCCTAGGACGATGTCTGGAACGATCGCCGGTGCCAACGCGAATGAGTCGAGGAAGCTCGAATTCGAGTGGCGCTGGAGCCCGACAGCAATCAGGGTCCCAAGCGCAACCGACAGCACAGTGGCCCCGGCCGCGACGACTAACGTATTACCTAAACCCTTGAGCACGTTCTGATCTCCGGCCAACACTGCATACCAGTGGGTGCTCACTCCACCCCAACTGAACGGAGACTTTGACGCGTTGAAGGACATGATGACCAGCACCACGACTGGCACGTAGAGGAAGACGTACGTGAGAGTCAAAGGCAATCGAAGCCAACCGATCCTGGTCATGTTCGCCCTCCGCCATTGAGCCGGCGGGTCACCCACGACTGAAGGGCGAAGAGAGCCACAAGGAACATGATCAGAGCGAGCGCAAGGACCGCCCCGAAGGGCCAGTCACGGGCCTTGAGGAACTGATCTCGAATCAGGTTTCCGACCATCACAGTCTTACCGCCGCCAAGCAACTCAGGGATGATGAAGTTGCCCATGCTCGGCACGAAGACGAAGATCGAACCGATGATCGCCCCTGGAAGGGTGAGGGGCAGCGTGACATCGCGAAAGGTTCGCCAGGGCGAAGCCCCAAGATTCGCGGCGGCCTCACGCAACTGCGGATCGAGACGCTCGATTGATGCATAGAGCGGCAGGATCATCAGCGGGATGTAGGCATACAACAGCCCAGCAACTACCGCACCACGCGTGTACAACAACTCAAGCGGCTGATGAATGAGCCCAGCCCCCACCAACGACTTGTTGATCGGCCCCTCTGAGTTGAGCAGCACGATCCATGCATACGTGCGGATAAGGAAATTGGTCCAGAACGGCAAAACCACAGCGATCAGGGCGATGGTGCGCCACTTTGGGGCGAGCTTTGCGATGCCATACGCCGTGGGATAGCCAAGGGCGAGGGCTAGAACCGTGGTAATCGAAGCAATGACAAGGGAATTGCCAAGCACGCTTAGGTAGATCGGGTCGAACGCGCGGATGAAGTTCTCAATGGTCGGCTGATAGACGACGCCACCGAACCGGCCCCGCTTAAAGATTGTGAGCGACAAGATCAGCAAGACCGGAATCGCCATGAACGCGATCAGGTATCCGATACCTGGCCCGAGAAAAACCACGCGCTCGACCCGAGCGCGGCGCCGTGAGGCACCGCGCCCGGGGACGAGGTCAGCAGAAGTCATCAGCTAGCAGTGACCTCGGTCGCGATCTTCGTGTACATAGGTCCAGCATCGCCTAGGTCTACCAAGCCTTCCTGCTTCAACAGGTCGGTCGGGGTGAAAGCCAGGTTGGGGTAATCGACCTCAAGCGCTGGTGCCACCAAGTCCATCGCGGCCTTATTGGGCACCTTGTACAAGATGTTCTCGACGACCCACGACTGCACCTTTGCACCGAGGATGTAGTTGATAAGTGCATGGGCAGCTTCCTTGTTCTTCGACGTCTTGAGGATGACCATCGTGTCGGCCCACAAGTCACTGCCTTCCTTGGGAACCACGAACTTGATGTTCTTGTCCTTGGCGATTCCGTAGTTGCACCAGCCGTCCCACGCCTCCACCATCAACGCTTCACCTGACACAAGCCGGTCGTAGAACGTGGTGTCGTCATATGCGAGAAGGGTGGGCTTGGTCGCGATGAGTTTTGCCTTCACCTGATCCATCTGAGCCGGATCGGTGGTGTTCGCGGAAAAGCCAAGTGACTTCTGAGCGGGGAGCATGAGCCAACGTTCGGTGGCGAGCATCGTGGTCTTACCCACCAACTCGGGCCTCGGGCTCAGCAGGTCGTTCCAGCTGTCCGGGGTGAAACTCAACTTGTCGCTGCGGTAGCACAAGCCTGTCGTGCCCCAGGAGTAGGGAACTGAGTACTTGTTGCCAATGTCGTAGGGAAGCTTCGTAGCCTCTGGGTAGAGGTTTGCAAGGTTCGGGATCAAGTCGGCATGGATCGGTTCGAGCAAGCCCTGCGCGGCAAGCGCCTGGGCGTACTGCCCTGAAACAAACGCAACATCGATGCCTGAATCAGTGCCTGCTGTGAGCTTGGCAACGATCTCTTCGTTAGTCGCGTGAGTGGTGACCGTGACCTTGGGGCCGACCTCTTTTTGGAAGTTCGCCGGCAGATCATCAGGCATGTACGCGGCCCAGTTGGAGACAACAAGTGATTGAGTCTTGAGATCTACGCTCGGATTCAACGAATCGCTGGGCAGAGCCGAAGCATCGCCGGATCCCCCGCCATTACCGCCACATGCGGCTAGAACGAACATCGAGGCTGCAGCTGCCACCGCAACCAAAGTCGTTCGGCGCGGGGTGTGAGTGTGTCGTCGCATAAGTGAACTCCCCATCAAACCAATTATCCGAGCACCTCAGTCAGAGGTTCGGCCCCGACGAGCGCCGGTGTGCCGGAGTGTTGCACTCAAACTCAGATCTGCGCAAGCACATTTGTATATGGAAACAAAGACGTTATGGATTGTTCTTGAATTCGGATTCAAGGAATTCGCGGGCACATACTCTGGTAACCAGCACTAGACACCGGTAGTGTTCGGCCCTCGGAGGGACTCCAATGGCTCGCCCCAAACGTCGTGTAGAGCGCCGCGCCGATCTCGTCGAGGCGGCGCGACGAGCCATGCTCCAACACGGTACCTCCGTCCGCCTTAACCAGGTGGCAGAACAGGCAGGTCTGACCTCCGGCGCTGTCCTCTACCACTACCCCGATCTGCAGGATCTGCTGCTCGATGCAAACCGCGCAGGTATGGAACGGTTCTACGACGGTCGGCTACGAGCTATCGAAGGACTCAACGACCCTGCCCAGCGGCTCATTGTCACAATCGCTTCGGGACTGCCGATCGACAGTGACGACGATGGCGTCCGGCTGCTCTGCGAACTCGGTGGAGCGGCAGCGCGCAGCACCGTCTACGCCGCGCTGTTGACTTCGCTGTATGACCGCCAAGTCGCGATGTACCAAGTGATTCTGGAATCGGGGGCCGCCCAAGGGGTCTTCGTCCTAGCCGACTCATCGCTGACTATCAGCAGAAACCTCGTTGCACTTGAAGATGCCTATGGCTATCGGATGATGGCCCGACATTCAAACATCGACCACGATGTCGCCACGCGGCTCATCGTCGACTACGCGCGGTTGGCAACCGCGCATCCCCTGCCTCTCGACATCCTGACCACAATCGGCAACTCCACGCAGAAGAATGTGAAGCAGACATAACTATCGCGCGATGCCTCGTACCCACCGTCGACCGTTACGAAGGAAGTTCCGATGACTCCTCGCCCACTCACGATTCTGTTCATGCCCGAATCCGCCTACGGCCCAACGAATCAGTGCATCGGCATCGGCGACGTGCTCCGCAGGCGCGGACACCGCGTCGTGTTCGCAGCCGAGTCGTCATGGAAGGGCAAGTTGGCAGCGCTTGGCTTCGAGGAGGATCTGGTCGATCTGGCACCAGCGCCCGAACCCACAGAAGACGGCAACGACCAGGACGCTGGACAGTTCTGGAAGGACTTCATTCGCGACACATCACCTGAGTTCCGAAAGCCGACGGTCGATCAGTTGGAGACCTTCGTCAAACCCACCTGGCAAGCACTTATCGACGGCGCGATGTACTGCGAGCCGCAACTGCGGGAGATCATCGGTCGCGTCAAACCTGATGTGATCGTTGAGGACAACGTGCTCTGCTTCCCCGCGCTGGTCACCGCAGGTGTGCCCTTTATCCGCATCGTCTCGTGTAATCCCCTCGAGATGAAGGGCACTGGAGTCGCTCCTACCTTCTCCGGCCTATCGGCAGCCGACACCAGTGAATGGGCATCGTTCCGAGATGCCTATGACCGCACTCATCGCGACATGTGGGAGGCGTTCAACATCTGGGCGATTTCCCAGGGGGCGCCTGCACTTGACGACCTCGAATTCATCCATACCTCGCAGCAGGCAAACCTGTATGTGTTCCCGCTAGAAGCCGACTACACCGACCTGCGTCCCCTCGAACCCACGTGGCACCGCATGGACTCGAGCGTGCGCGAGACCGACCAGGTGTATGAATTGCCAGCGCTCGTGGCCCAACGTCCTGCCGATTCGGCTCTGATCTACCTGTCGCTCGGGTCGCTCGGTAGCGCCGATGTCGACCTGATGAAACGGCTCATCGCCGCACTCGCACTCACGCCACATCGCTACATCGTCAGCACAGGACCTCAGCACGAGTCATACGAGCTCGCAGACAACATGGTGGGCGCCGAGTTTCTGCCACAGACCACGATCATTCCGCAGGTCGACGCAGTCATCACGCATGGTGGAAACAACACCACCACTGAAGCCCTCCATTTCGGTAAGCCAATGATCGTGCTTCCGTTGTTCTGGGATCAGTACGACAACGCACAACGTGTTGATGAGAAAGGATTCGGCGTTCGGCTCTCAACGTACGAGTTCACCGACGAGGACATGCGGGCTGCACTCACGACCGTTCTGAATCCCGAGATGCGCGCCCGCCTGGTTGCTGTTGGCGAGCGGATTCGAGCCCGAGACGGCCTTCGCGTCGGCGCTGACGTCATCGAATCAGTGGGCAATTCATTCGTCTCCGGTGGCGCCGCCACGTGAACCGCTCGCTCGACGCTCTGGTTGCTAGTGCGTCAGGTGAGATCGTCGTTGCAGAGGGATCGCGGCGGGCTGCGATTCATGTAGCTGTCCCACTTCGACTCCTCGACTCCCTCGATCTCGGTGACGGCCGCTACCTCGCGGTAGTGCAAGACGGCACCGGCTACAGATGGACCACACCGCTCATTCGTTCTGCCGACACGATTCGACGAGCGCACCCTGGCGACGGAGTGGCAGAGGCTCTGGTAAGCCTTATCGCGCGCCAATCAACGATCGATTCCGAAGCCGGTGGGTTCCTGCTGACTTCTTGGACGACGGAGACACCACACGGAGAACGCGGTATCGCAGCCGATCAGACCAACGAATCGCTCGTGGTTGGTGAACGCGCAATCGTGAAGTGGTCGATACGACTAGCAGATGACGACACCAGTGGACATCCTGCGCCACAACGGATTTCCGCACTCGTGCAAGCAGGCTTTGGTGACATCCCACGCCCGCTCGGAATGGTGCAGTGGCGAGCCAACGCACTGGCCACGCCGGCCCTCATCGCCGATGTAGCTGCGTTTCTTGAAGGGGCCGTCGATGGGTGGCAATGGGCCGTCGCTGACGTGACTTCTCTGGCGCGCAACGAAATCGACATGAATTCAGCGGTGCAACCGGCCAAGAAGATCGGCGCACTCACAGCACGACTCCACGTTGCACTGGCAAAGTCTGGGCAAGAAGATGCCGACTCCCGTCGGGTGAGTGAATGGAAAGGCCGAGCGCTCGCAGACCTTGCCGAGGCTGTTGCCATCGTCGATGGACCTGAGGGCCAGCGGCTCTCTGCCAGAGCACTGGCAATCGCAGAGTCTTACGACTCATTCGACGAGGTGATCGGCACTCCACTGATCGACATCCACGGAGACTTCCATGTCGGGCAGATCTTGCGATATGGCGAGCCGCACGAGTACGCAGTCACCGACTTTGACGGCAATCCGGTCTTGCCACCCTATGAGCGAGTGCAGCGCATGCCCGCAGCACTCGACATCGCAGGAATGCTCGCTGCCCTAGACCATGTCGGACGCATCGTTCTCAAGCGCATCGTGGAGGCCGACGATCGCCTCGTACGGACGTGGATTGCTGCCGCCCAGGCTGCGTTCTACGACGAGTACATCGATACATTGACCACGTTGGGAGCCGCAGACCTCTTCGATGCGCGACTCATCGCACCCTTTCGACTACAACAAGAAGTGCGCGAGTTTCTCTACGCTGTAAAGCACTTGCCGCTGTGGCGCTATGTGCCCGATGGTGCGTTGGCTGACTTGATCCCAGACCCCGCAACGAATACGGAGTAGCCGTGGATCCCGTTCTCTTCGCTGCTGATCTGGCTGCCAAGCCAGCGACCCTGCGTGCCCTCGCCGATCATCTTGACGGCTCGACACCGTGGTCTGCGCTGCCAGCCGCAAGTCGAATTGTGTTTGTCGGAATGGGTTCCTCGATGTACGCCGCGTCGATCGCCGCTGCTCGCCTCCGCGCTGCTGGCGTGAACGCCGTCGCGGAGCTTGCAAGCAGTGACCTGTTACCAGAGCCAACACCAGGCACGGTCGTAATCGCTGTGTCCGCCGGTGGTGGCTCACGTGAGACGAAGGCTGCTGTCGAGCACTATCTGCAACGTTGCCCCGTGGTGCTACTCACCAACAAGCCCGAATCCGACCTCGCGAGCCAGGTCGACGCTGTCGTCGATATGTACGCCGGTGTTGAGGAAGGCGGGGTCGCGTGTCGATCCTTCCAGCACACGTTGATCATGTTGCTGGCGCTCGAGTCGCACTTGGGTGCGTCGAAAGTTGACCCGGCCGGGCTTGCGCGATCAGCAGCAAGTGCATCAGCCCACTTGCTCGAGACGTGGCGTTCGTGGTTGCCGCAGACACGGCACCTACTTTCCGGACCCAACGGCATCCACGCCGTAGCCCCTGCCCACCGGCTGTCGTCGGCGGCGCAGTCTGCGTTGATGCTTCGCGAGGGTCCCCGAGTAAACGCCGTGGCTTGTGAGACCGGCGACTGGTCGCACGTTGATGTTTACCTCACCAAGACCACCGACTACCGCATGCTGCTTTTCGCCGGGTCTAGATGGGAGGACGAACTCCTCCAGTGGACCAGCGAGCGGGGCTCCACGATCGTGGTGGTGGGAGCTGATCTCGCCCAAGCGGCACAAAGCATCCGATACCCGGGTGATGACGACTCCGATATCGCGCTGCTGTCGGAGGTCCTCATCGGTGAACTCCTTGCCTCCGACCTCTGGCTCAACAAAGACAACTAGTTTCTGGCTTGTTCCTCTCGAAATCAGCGCCAGAAACCGGCAGACTGCGCCCTTAGCGGCCGTCACCGCGCCAGAGGAGCCAGAGGAGTAAGGCCATGATCTTCGCAAGTCCACTACCCGACGTCGAGATCCCCGACATGCCTGTCACGACCTACGTGTTGAGCCATTCAACGGACATGTCAGGTGAGACAGCGATCATCGACGGCCCGACCGGACGAACCCTCACCTACGCGGAACTCGAAGATGGGATTCGCGCGCTTGCAGGTGGGCTTGTCGCTAGAGGCTTCGCAAAGGGTGAAGTTATCGCCTTGATGTCGCCAAATAATCCTGAGTTCGCAGTCATTTTCCATGGCATAGCCATGGCCGGCGGCACGATAACCACCATCAACCCCAGCTACACCTACCAAGAGACGCATCATCAACTCGTCGACTCGAACGCCACAATGTTGATCACGGTGCCCTTGTTCCTTGACGTTGCGCGCAAATCAATCGAGGGCACCAACGTCCGCGAGATTTTCGTCATCGGTGAAGCGGAAGGTGCCACCTCACTCAGTGAGCTTTTTGGTCCACCCCTTGCAGAACATGTGCCAGTTGAGCCAAGCGACGTTGTTGTACTCCCCTATTCGTCGGGTACGACCGGGCTTAGCAAAGGGGTAATGCTTACTCACCGCAATCTGATCGCCAACATCGCCCAGGTAGTGAGCGCTGGCGAGATTACAAGTGCCGACAGACTCATCGCCGTGCTTCCGTTCTTCCATATCTATGGCATGCAGGTGCTGATGAACACCGGGCTAAAGGCCGGAGCCACCATCATCACGATGCCGCGCTTCGACCTCGCCCAATTCCTTCAGCTGCACCAGGATTACGCGATTACCCGATCATTCGTCGCGCCGCCCATCGTGGTCGCACTTGCCAAGCATCCGTTGGTCGACGACTACGACTTGTCCTCGCTAAGCCAGGTCTTCTCGGGTGCCGCGCCGCTTTCGGCCGAGGTCGCGTTGGCGGCCGGCGCACGCATCGGCTGCAACGTCGTGCAGGGCTATGGGATGACTGAACTTTCGCCGGTCTCACAACTGACCCCGCCCAACAATTTCAAGGCCGGATCCACCGGGATCACTGCTCCAAATACGTTCTCTCGCATCGTCGATCCGATCACAGGTAAAGACCTCGGAGTCAATGAGGACGGCGAACTTTGCATCAAGGGCCCACAGGTTATGACCGGCTACTTGAACAATCCGGCTGCGACCGCAGCCACCATCGATCCAGACGGCTGGTTGCACACCGGCGACATCGGTCACTTCGACGAAGACGGCCACCTGTTCATCGTCGATCGACTCAAAGAACTCATCAAATACAAGGGGTTCCAGGTGGCACCCGCCGAACTCGAGGCACTGCTGCTTACCCATCCGGCCGTTGCCGACGCTGCCGTGATCGGCAGACCTGACGAGGAGGCCGGCGAGATCCCGATCGCATTCGTTGTGCTACGGCCCGGGTCAGAAGCCACCGAAAGCGACATCAAGGCATTCGTAGCCGAGCGCGCGGCGACCTACAAGCACATTCATCACATCACCTTCACTGATGCGATCCCGAAGTCAGCTTCGGGCAAGATCCTTCGCCGCATCCTTAAGGAGCCGAGCTAGCGGAACTGACTTTTTGGCCACGGACCATAAAGTTTCGTCCATTTCCCAGGGGTTTTCACACCGAAGCTTGTTCTCGTTAGTCGTATCGTCGAAGAATGACTGATGCCTCAGAGAGTCCGCATGCGCCCCTGACTTGCCCGGCCTGCCAAGTGATCGACAAGCTTGACGGTCATGAAGACGGTCGGCTCTTCGCCCTTGAGCACTGGTCGGTACCAAACGAGATGTCGCGCTGGGCGAAGATGGCCAGGGCTCAGGACGAAGTGGCAGATAAGGTCACGAACTTCGCTGGGTCACTGAACTTCGTCTATCTACATGGCGTGTGGTTCGCGATCTGGATCATCATCAACATCGGTCTGATAAGCGCCGGATTGATGTTCGACAAGTACCCATTCGGATTACTCACGATGATCGTGAGCCTTGAGGCGATCTTCTTGTCGACTTTCGTCATGGTCAGCCAGAACCGACAAGCAGCCCGGTCCCAGTTGCGGGCCCAAGTCGACTTCGACTCGAATCTGCAGTCGCTCATTTGGATCGTGCATCTTGCTCAGAAGCTAGACGTCGACATCGTGCACGTCGAGCGGTTGTCCGCAGAGGCGGTAGCTGAATCGCGCAAGGATGAGGGCTGAGCCTAGGTGCCAGTGGGGGAAGTCCGACGCTCACGATCCAACTCGCGGCACCATCCAGACATAGCTGGCGTCGCATCCTCAAGGAGCTGAGCTAGCAAAGCTCGGCGCGTCACGAGCCCGTGACACAGCAGTTGCGAACACATCGTCAATGCCAGTTGCTTGACTGCGATTTCGGCTTCTCCTGCACTTCCAGGACGGGATCCGACAGCACGTTCGAGTCAACGCGAGATGCGACATGTCAGAACTAAGCGACGCAGCTACGCCTGGTCAGGGACCCAACACCGTGACCACAAACGAGGGCATCCCGGCCGACGAGCGCACGTTTGCTCCCTCGGCCGAGTTCATCAGTCGATCGGCCATCACAGACCGATCTCTGTACGAGCAGGCCGAGCCCGATCTCCAGGGTTACCGGGCCGAACAAGCCGAGCGCATCGACTGGACGCCGCCGTGGACCCAAGTAGTTGATGACTCGAGGGCGCCGTTCTACCAATGGTTCGTCGGCGGGAGGTTAAACGTGTCGGTGAACTGCCTTGATCGTCACCTCCTGACTCGCGGTGACCAGGTCGCGTACTTCTGGGACGGCGAGCCCGGCGACACCGAATCCATTACCTTCCGCGACCTTCACGCTCGAGTCTGCCGAATGGCCAATGCCTTGCGGGAACTCGGAGTTCGCAAGGGTGACCCGGTCGCGATCTACATGGGCATGGTGCCCGAACTCCCTGTTGCCATGTTGGCGTGCACGCGCATAGGCGCACCACGCACCGTCGTGTTCGCCGGGTTCAGCCGGGTTCAGCCGGGCCGTGATCGCTGATCAAATCAACGATCTAGGCTGCACCACTGTCATCACCCAGGACGAGTGTTGGCGGCACGGGCGCACGGTACCGCTGAGGGAGGCGGTGGATGAGGCACTCGTGACGTGCCCATCTGTCACGAACGTGATCGTCACGAGGCGGACGGCGACACCTATCAACTGGGTTGATGGGCGCGATCATTGGTACCACGAGATTGTCGCGAATCAGTCGGCCGAATGTGATCCGGAGCCCATGGACGCAGAGGATCCCCTCTTCGTGCTCTACACCAGCGGGACAACCAGTAAGCCCAAGGGAATCCTGCACGAGGGGGCCCCCTGGAACCCCCGACAAGGACCGCACCTGGGCCATCATCGAGCGGTACGGCGAGACCATTCTCGACACCTCGCCCACCGCAATCAACACATTCATGAAGTGGGGGGTCCAGTACCTACAGCAGCACGACCTCACGTCTCCTAGGTTCGGTCGGCGAACCGATCAAGCCAGAAGCCTGGAACTAGTACTACACGAATGTTGGCGGTGGCCGCTGTCCCATCGTCGACACATGGTGGCAGACCGAGACGGGCATGACCATGATCGCGCCGCTGCCCGGGGCCATCGCGCTCAAAGACGGCTCCGCCACTATCCCGCTGCCCGGCATTCGGGCAAACGTCATCAATGAGGACGGCACCAGCGTCGAATTCGGGCAAGGCGGGATTCTGATGCTCGATGGTCCCTAGCCCGCGATGATGCGCACTCTCTGGGGAGATGACGAGCGATACGTAAAGACCTACTGGACCCCTACCCCGGTCGAGATCCACATCCTCGGCAACAAGTGTCCGCACTGCGAAGCGCTCGCCGCGCTGTCACACAATCACACTGACGTCAGCGGCCCTCGATGAGGGCTGAGTTCGACCACGTACATCGCGAGCAGGATCAAGCCTCCACCAACCAGGAGGCGCCCGGTGAGGGGATCGCCAGCAATGGCAACACCGGTGATGCCTGCCCACACCGGCTCACTGGTCATGATGACAGCGGCGCGTGATGACGAGATGTGCACTTGTGCCCACGTTTGCACGCCATAGGCCAAGGCAGATGCGACCACTCCGAGGAACACAATCGCGAGCCAGGTGCCAGCATCTGGAGGAAGCGCCGGGCCACCGTCAAACGCGGTGAGCGCAAGTCCGATGATCGCAGCGACCGACACTTGCACAACCGTCAGGCCGTATGCGATTCCGGCTCGCGACCAATGCCCAAGCACGGCAATCTGCATTGAAAAGCTAAGTGCGGCAACCAAAGTGACGAGCTCACCAGCGCCCATCGAAGCACCATGAAGGGAGAGCACGCCAAGCCCTACAGCCGCGATGACCACACCGGCCCACACGTTCCGCGGTATCCGCACGCGAAACAGCAGCCCGGTCATGATCGGCGTGAACACCACAAACATCCCAGTGACGAATCCCGAGACGGACGCGGCCGTGTGCTGCAGCCCCCATGTCTGTAGTGCATATCCGCCACCGAGCAGAAGGCCAGCGATACCTCCTCGTCGACGATCCACCCACGTCATCTGCAGCACGGATCGCGGGCGTAAGAGCACCATTACCAAAGCCGCGATTGAGAACCGCCACCACAGGAAGGACGACACCGGGATGACCGAAACAACATCTTGGACGAGCACGAAAGTCGCACCCCACACGACTGTCATCGCACCCAATGACCATGAGGCATATGTCGCGCCCGAGCGCGCGTTCGCTGACACCTTGACCACCCTGCCAACCTAGTGGTGATCGACATCAGCAACCGTTCTAGGCTGCGTGCAGGACAACCGCTTGCTGACCGAAGACGCACACCACGTGAGGACTGCTATGACGAGTGCACGCCGTGATGCAGCAAGCCGCATGGCAGTGGCTGCCGACCGGCTACTAGCTTCCCTCGCGACCAACTCAGAGTTGTTGGCCGACGCCGCGTGGCCATTCGATGACGAAGAGCGTGAACGCTGGTTCTACACACCCACCGATCACGGTGGGGCGAAGATGTCGGATCTGCGATCTAGCCAGCAGCGGGCGGTTATGCAGTTACTCGCATCTGGACTTTCGACCGCGGGCTACGTCACCGCTTCTACCATCATCGGCCTCGACAACGTCCTTGACCATGTCGAAGGTTGGTCGCGTGACTGGGGCCGCGAACGTGGTCGCGATCCGGGCAGTTATTACGTCCGAGTCTTCGGCATTCCCGGTGAAACCGGTACTTGGTCATGGCGCTTTGGCGGCCACCACATTTCAATCAATCACCTGATCATCGACGGCGAACTCGCCGGGGTCACACCACTGTTCTTAGGGGCTGACCCGGCGTCCGCACCGTTGCTGGGCCCCCATCCGCTTCGGCCACTTGCTGGCGCGGAGGACCTGGGTCGGGAATTGGCACGCAGCCTGTCTACAGAACAGCGAGTTCTCGGTATTCCGTCCGCAGTAGCGCCGATCGATTTGGTAGGAGTAAACCGGCCACACTTCGGAGGCGGCGATGGTGACCTGCCCCTAGACCTCCTCGCCGTGTGGCGCGATGAGTTCACCGGGTCGCTCGCTGAAGAGTGCATAGCCATCCAGCGAAACGCGGAGGCGGCAGCCGGCTTAACCGCTGAAAACCTGGAAGCAGTAAGGCTTTTCGCTACCCCTCGCGGGCTTCCGGCCTCAGCCTTGAATCCGAGTCAGCGCGAACTCCTGCGTGCTCTGCTCGACGTCTACGTACATCGCATCCCCGATGATCTTGCCGACGAGCACGCCGCCCGCTACGCGTCCGAGGCCGACCTCGACTCAATGCACTTTCTCTGGACCGGCGGTCTCGAACCTGGGCAGGGTCATTACTACCGCGTGCAAGGCACGACCCTGCTAGCCGAGTACGACAACACCCAACGAGGCGCAAACCACGTGCACACCGTGTGGCGCGACCTACTCAATGACTTCGGCCAAGATGCACTAGCGGCGCACTATCGAGACAGGCATTAGCCGCGCAACAATGTGATGAAGTGCCTAGTCGTGGCTAGGTCCGATTAGGTACAACAACTGGCACAGATTCTTGCAATGGACGCGCGACCACCATCGATTTGGAGTCAGACATGTCGATTGATCCGCGTGACTTCACTGTCGATCTGCTCTCGGCAGGTTTCGCGTCGGGAGACTTGTCACCAGTCGAGGTGACCCAGGCCTGCCTCGATCAGATCAGCGCACAGGATGGGCTGCTCAGGGCGTTCACCCGTATCGATCCCGAAGGCTCGCTAGCTTCGGCGCGGGCAAGTGAACAGCGCTGGCGCTCAGGCGATTCGCTCGGTCCGCTCGACGGCGTACCTACCTCGATCAAGGACCTGGTGATGGTCAAAGGCTGGGCCACGCTCAAGGGTTCACCGCATATCGACCCCGCCGAACTCGCCACTGAATCCTCACCGGTGACCCAATCACTGCTTGACGCCGGCGTCGTACTGGTAGGGAAGACCACCACCCCCGAGTCAGGCTGGAAGGGACTGACCGATAGTCCGATCAGCGATATCACCCGCAACCCTTGGGATTCCGCCCTGACCGCTGGTGGATCCTCAGGTGGAGCGGCGGTCGCTGCGGCCACCGGCATGGCAGTACTCAACGTCGGTACCGATGGGGGCGGGTCGATCCGAATACCAGCCGGATTGTGCGGAGTGTTTGGCATCAAGCCAACCCAAGCGTTGATCCCGCTCTATCCGCCGGGGGTTTCAGGTCTGCTCAGCCACCTTGGCCCGATCACTCGAACGGTTCGCGATACCGCGCACATGATGTCAGTCATCGCTAGGCCCTCCCCCCGCGAAATCTACCCAACTCAGCGTGACAACACCTCGTGGATCGACGAGATCGACGACGGAATCGCAGGGCTGCGAGTGGCCTACAGCCCCCGATATGGCGACGCCGACGTCGACCCACAAATCGCTGCAGCAGTCGAACGCACTGTGAATCTCATGGCCGATCTAGGTGCGATCGTCGAACGAGCCGAGCCAAACATGCCGCCGACACGAGATGCGTTCCTCACCTTGTGGGATGCCGCAATTGGTCGCGCGCTCACCGGCGTGCCCGAAAGCGATTGGCACAAGAGCGATCCGGGCCTCGTCGAGACCCACATCCGTGGCATGCGGATCAGCGCGCAGCAGTTTCTTGACGCTGATGCCGTCCGAGCCCAGGCGACACTGGCGATAAACGACCTACTCAGCCGGTATGACGTATTGGTGTCACCCCAGTTGCCACTGGTCGCGTTCCCCGTTGGTTCGGATGTGGCCGACCCAACGACTCAGACGCACTGGGTCGATTGGACGCCGTTCACCTACCCCATCAACATGACGCGCCATCCGGCAGCGACTGTGCCAGTGGGCCTTTCGCGCGAAGGTCTGCCCATGGCCCTACAAATCGTGGGCGCCCACTTCGCCGACCGCCAAGTCCTGCGAGTAGCCCGAACCCTCGAACTCTCCCAACCCTTCCCCCGCCTCCCCTAACCCACCCAACATTTGTCATCAATGTGCCCCCGACTGCGCTAGACGCAGTTTTCCCTCCCCATAGGAATTGGCAAATCGCCTAATCGGGGGCAGCGCAGCAAAGCAGGAGAACTGGCCCGTCCACGACCGTGCGATAATCGTGAAACTTCAACTTCCGCGATGCACGTTGATGCTTCACTCGAAAGGCCCATACATGACAGTGCCCGCTGACACAACCACGGATCTCGACCCAGCCGCGGCAGCAGCCTTGGAAGCAAGCCGGCGGCACATGCGCCTAATTCTCGGCGCCTTGATGATGACGATGCTGCTAGCCGCCCTCGACCAAACGATTGTGTCGACCGCGCTGCCAACCATCACAAGCGATCTCGGTGGGCTGAACGAATTGTCGTGGGTTGTCACCGCGTACCTACTCGCCTCCACTGCAACCACACCGATCTGGGGCAAGCTGTCAGACCTCTACGGCCGCAAGCCGATGCTGCAGTCGGCGGTCGTGATCTTCCTGATCGGCTCCGCACTCGCCGGGTTGTCACAGTCGATGGGTCAGTTGATCGCATTTCGCGCAATCCAGGGCATCGGCGGCGGCGGTCTGATGGTGCTCGTTATGGCCGTCATCGCAGACCTCGTCCCGCCACGCGAACGCGGACGTTACATGGGATTGTTCGGAGCGGTCTTCGGTGTCTCGAGCATCCTCGGGCCACTACTCGGCGGCCTGTTCACCCAGCACCTCTCATGGCGCTGGATCTTCTACATCAACCTGCCCTTGGGCATCGCAGCGTTCTTCGTCCTCGGCGCCGTCTTGCACCTGCCGGTAAGGCACGAGAAGAAGTCGATCGACTGGCTCGGCGCGGTTTTACTCGTCTCCGGGGTCAGCATGCTCCTGATGGTGACGGTGTGGGGTGGCAGCAAGTACGAGTGGGGCTCGCCGACGATCATCGGGCTCGCAATCGCCGGCATCGCGACCATGGTTGCTTTCGTGTGGCAGGAAGTGCGCACAGTCGAACCGATGGTTCCCATGCGCCTGTTCACAATCCCGGTCGTACGCTCCACCTCGATCATGGGATTCGTCATCGGCTTCGCGATGTTCGGATCGATCGTGTACCTGTCTGTTTACCTGCAAGTTGTGAAGGGTGCGACCCCCACCAACTCTGGTCTGCAACTGCTGCCGCTCATGGTCGGGCTGCTTGCTGCGTCAATCATCAGCGGACGCAGGATCTCCAAGACTGGGCACTGGAAGATCTACCCAGTAATCGGTACCGGCCTTGCGACTCTGGGCATTTGGCTAATGTCGCACCTTGGCGTCGATACGCCGTACTGGCAGATCGACCTCTACGCGCTCATCCTTGGCATCGGGCTCGGCAACGTGATGCAGGTTCTCGTACTCGCTGTCCAAAACTCAGTAGGCCCAAGCGAAATCGGCGCTGCCACAAGTTCGTCAACGTTCTTCCGGAGCATCGGAGGATCGTTCGGTACCGCGGTCTTCGGCGCGATCTTCGCGGCTCGGCTCAGTTCAGAAATCAACGCGATACTTCCCCCCGGAACCAACCTGCCCAGCGGCGGTGTGACGTCATCACTTGGCAACTTGAACGCCCTTCCGCCCGCCGTGCGTGAGGCCGTACTCGAAGCGTTCGCGCACGCAATCGCCGCTACCTTCCTCATTGCTACCCCAGTCATGGCAGTCGCTTTCGTGATTTCGCTGTTCCTGAAGGCCACTCCGATCCGCACGCACCACGACCTGGCGCACATTTTGGCTGACGACGCAGCAGTGCCACTGCCCACCTTCGAGTAGGCCACCAGCCAGCAGCGCAGTCACGAGGGACACGCGGCCGAAATCGTCGGCTACCCACTAGCCCTGCCTCACGTTGCGGCATTGTTGCCCGCATGACCAGTGACCAGGGACCGCAGTCAGCGGCGGACGGCGACGACGTCGACTGGAAGTACCACGGAATCCGGGTGGTGCGCCACGACGAACTCGACCCGAACACCGCACAAACTCCGGGTATGAATCGGGCAGCCGCACTGGATGCGACCCGTGGGGCAGAACAGTTGTGGGCTGGCACCGTGGTGATCGAACCGGCCGCCAAGACTGGGGCTCACCACCACGGCCACGTTGAGAGTGTCATCTACGTAGTCAGCGGACGCGCACGCATGCGCTGGGGGAATTCGTTGGAGTTCACGGCCGAGGCTGGCCCCGGCGATTTCATCCACGTGCCGCCATACGTCCCACATCAGGAACTCAATGCGAGCAACGAGGAAGCGCTGTCGTGCGTGTTGGTTCGGTCTGGCCAAGAGCCCGTCGTCGTGAACCTCGACGGCATGATCGCGAGCCAATCCCCCGAGACGGTCCGCTGGAAAGACGACCTGCATTCGTAACTGCCCGCATACAAGTTGGGCAATGTTCAACGTGTAGCCCGTGAACACAGTGGAGGGGTGGGGCTGCCTTGGCAGCCCCACCCCTCCACTGTGTCGTGGTTGTTACCGGTTATGCGTTAGCGACGGTTGCCGAAGTGGCGGTGGCGAGTCGCTGCGCTGCTGCGGTGGGCAGTGCTGGCTGTCCGGTGGTGGGCGTGTAGGTGAACGTGGTTGCCAGGGTGCCAGTAGTACCGCTGGTGAACACGATGCTCACCGGGATGGCCGTGCCTACTGAGACCCACGCGCTGGTG
>Ga0194035_1000020_pt1 | contig 97111 bp, 93 predicted proteins | sample JunL2320m_MetaG_FD_148680 | JGI IMG/M metagenome (GOLD analysis project Ga0194035, IMG submission 148680) | Anoxic zone freshwater microbial communities from boreal shield lake in IISD Experimental Lakes Area, Ontario, Canada - Jun2016-L239-20m | ecosystem: Environmental > Aquatic > Freshwater >...
GTCCGCTTCCGAGCTTTGCTTCAGTAATAACAAACTGCTTGGCATCAGACAGAAGCCTCGCGTCACCACGCGAGCCCGAGGCTACGTCGAAGTGACCGAGAATGCCGTCGGCGTGGGTGAACGACTCAGCTCTTGAATCGCCGCGTGTTTGCGGAAGAAACCGGGATGGCAATAGCGCCTCGGAGTACCACCGTGCGCCGGCCCTGAACGACAGCGGGTGTTCGATCTGACGATTCCGGTCCAACCAGTCGAGCACGAGGCGAAGCATCCAGCCTTCATTGAAAAGCTCGGTAGGTGGTAGGACGGAGCCGTCAGTGCCACAGCGGCCGAGAATTCTAGATATCACTTCAAGCATCCAGGGTTCCTCCTCCGTGCGGGATAACTATTAAGCGAGATGCGATAGCTGTGCTTTTTGAACCGGATCTCTCTAAGAGAACCTTGTCTGATCCCTTACTCAACCGGTGTGTACTGCGCCGCTATCAGGCCGATACGAGCGCTTCTCTGTTATGTTCAATATGCTTCCTGACCTTACCCGGTAGAGCTTGCTCGGCTAGGCGCAGCTCATACGTCTTCTGCAGGTTCATCCAGAATTCAGCGGTGGTATCAAATAACGTCGCCAGACGTACCGCGGTATCGCCCGTGATGCCTCGTTGTCCTTTGATAATGGCCGTGATCCGGTTCGCTGGGACTTCGAGAGCCTTGGCGAGCCTATTGGCATTGATCGGCGGCTCTGCTGACTTCATGAACTCCTCGAACAGGATTTCTCCTGGATGAACCGGCCGCATGCCGTTCTTGATCATGACAGGTTCTCCTTCAGTGATAATCGGTGATTTCGACTTCATACGGTCCGTCAGCCTTCCAGAGAAAACAAATCCTCCACTGATCGTTGATCCTGATACTGTGCTGTCCCATCCGATCCGCCTTCAACATTTCCAACCGGTTTCCTGGTGGGGAACGCAGGTCCTTGAGATCCGACGCGTTATCGAGCATGGTCAGTTTCCGCTCCGCCGCCTTCTTGAAGCCGGAGAATTCCTTGACCATCTCTCCTGCAAAGAACTGATGCGTCTTTTTGTCCCGAAACCCTCTGATCACGATCGCTAACCTACCATAGTTTTACGAGTTACGTACTACGTATGTGCTAAATTTGTGCTAAAATTCTGCAGAATGGATCGCATTCTACAGAATCAATGGAATGGATAGAATCATCTCAAGCCCTTGTTACTAAAGAAAAAACGGGGAAACCTCCATGAAATCAAGCCATTGATATTATTGGTCTTTTCGAGCTTTTAAGGCGAGGGTCCCGGGTTCGAGCCCCGGCCGGCTCACCATTAACAATCAAGCACTTCCAATGTCAGCCCGGAGAATGGTGTAATGGGAACTGTTCAGTCTCAATGACCTTGAAGCCCTTGTCACTGTCGCGTGTGATGCCGAGGAGTGGAGTACTGATCACGTCCTGAAGCGCTAAGTTGCTTCAATGGGAAGCCTCCGGCCATCTGAGGGCTTCCCTCGCACCGTCTGACTTTCCACTTGTAGATAGGTTTCAGCAGGTCGAAAGTTCCAGTTCTCCGTGGTCTATTTTGGGGGGAAGGTCACTCTTTTGTGAGCTTCCCTCTGTTTTTCGTCTTCCATCGGGCGGGTTTCATGCTACCAGGTTTTCCTCGTGTTGAGCCAGGCGCCACGCATCCAGGAACTGCATCGGTGACTGGTAGCCCAGCGTCGAGTGCCGTCGCGTCCGGTTGTAGAACACCTCAATGTATTCGAAGCTCGCCGCCGTCATCGCGGCGCGTGTGACATAGCGAATTCCATGGACGCGCTCGTTCTTGAAGCTGTTGAACCAGCTCTCCGTCGGCGCGTGATCCCAGCCGTTCCCCTTGCGACTCATGGAGCAGATCATGCCGTATTCCCTCAGTTTGTGCTGGAAGGGTTGACTGGCGTATTGGCTGCCTCGATCCGAGTGATGCATCAGTCCCACTGCCGGTGTCCGCCGGAACCACGCCATCGTCAGCGCGTCTGTCACGATGTCCGCCGTCATGCAGGGGTTCAGTGAGCAGCCCACCACCTCACGGTTGAACAGGTCGAGGACGATCGCCAGGTAGAGCCAGCCTTCATCCGTCCACAGATAGGTGATGTCCGATGTCCACGTCTGATTCGGGGTGGATGGCGTGAAGTCCCGATTCAGTAAGTTCGCGGCCACCGGCAGGGGGTGCGTCGAGTCCGTCGTGACTTTGTATCGCCGCTTGAGGCGCGCACGGATACCGTGCTCCCGCATCAGCCGCTCAACCCGTTCCTTGCTGGCTGGGCCCCCGCGTCCTCGCAACTCCCTGACCATTCTCGGGCTGCCGTAGGCGCCTTTGAGTGCTGCGTGAATGGCGCGGATCAGCGCCAGCATCTGTGCCTCTGTCAGCCTCGTACGATCCGGCGTGCCGCCACGGGTCCATGCGCGATAGCCGCTTTCGCTCACCGCCAGGACCCGGCACATCTCGTCCAAGGTGTAGACCGTGCGCTGCCCCTCTATCCAGGCGTACCTCACAGGGTGTCCCTTGCAAAGTACGCCGTCGCTTTTTCAGGATTTTGTTCTCTCGCTTCAGTCGTACATTTTCGGCGCGCAGTCGTGAAAATTTCATCTGCTCCGGCGTGACCACAGTGGCTCCAACAGCGTTGAGGGTGCCTGCCGCGGCCGCCTTGACCCAGTTCCGTAACGTTTGTTCGACCAGCCCCAACTCCTTGGCCGCCGCTCCGGCTGTCAGCCCGTCTTTGACTCGCGTGACTGCCAGTTTCTTAAACTCGGAGGTGTATTGCTGCTTCGGTATCTTCATCGTCTCTCCTTTCATGGTGACTGCGATTATACGTCGCCCGTGGAAGACGAAATTTCGGGGGAAGCTCAAAATCGAGGTGGTACCAAAGGATCGCTTCTAGAGTTTTTGACCCCACCCTCTCTTCGGGTGCGGCTGTGGCTAAACTGTGGAAGAACTATCGTGTTCGATCCGGTTTGAGCGGTTCCTCCCCCGCCTCTGGGGAAGAAAAAGGGGGGCAGGTTACTTTGTTGCGGGCCTTTCGGGGCCGACCGCGAGCAAGGAAAATGGTGTCAGGAATAGATTGCCTTATCTCTAGTTGCTGTTTTCGGGGGGCGAGACGTTAAAAAACTTCCAGGCTCGTTTTCCTGGAACTATGCGAGTTGAACAACAACTCCTCTACTGGAACAAAGGGCAACGTGGCACGTCTACTGTGGCTAACCAGACTACAGGCTGATTAACATTCAGCGGGCTCACTTAAGCATGACATATAACGTCATCAACGCGAGCCCGAAGATAGCGGTTAACACGACCCACTTGAACGATTTCTTGACTTCGGCCTCCATGTCCTGTCTAGCTTTATCAAATAGATCCATACGGCACCTCCTAGTCTATGGTGCGGGAGCGGGCTCCCTGCAATTCAGTAAACCACCAATTCCGTTCTCGATGTCGTACGCCGGCAAAACCCTTAAAGTTATAATATCAGTTCTTCGTTAAATGTATCTCGACCGGACTTTCGTTTGCATCCATCACTGCCAGGTGGTCTAGAGCGGTATCGGCGGCATATTTGATCTCGCCTGTCTCCTTGTAGCCACTGATAGACGGTGCTGATAGCCGACCCTGTTTCTTTCAGAAGCCAGGATGACATGATGTCCGTACCGCTTTAGGTCTGTGTATCACGTCGCAGGCAATACCATCGCTACGACTCCATAATTATCCCATAGACGAGGGGGTAGTGGGTCTCCTGCTTGTAGCTGGATCAGTCGACGTCCTTGTAGAGGAGGAAGAAGGAAATGGTGCCAGGAACAGTTTCTAGCCGCCTTGCGCTGAGCTCCAGGCGGGAAGTAGGCTAAGTCCACTGGTTGTTCCGCTTGTCGGAGGCTCGCGATGCCGGTTCTCTTTCTCCTTTTGCTCCTTCTGCAGCCACTGCCTCTCTCTGTCCACGCGAAAGATCTTGGCGAGCTGAGCGCGAATCCCGCTGGTCTCTCTGGTTGGTCTGGTCTGTCCGGTCTGTCCGGTCTATCAGGTCTGTATGGTTCTCAGGTTGATTTGCCGGTCAGGCCAAAAAGACAAACGAGTCAGACTAGATAGACCAAGCTGACCAATTTACCCCGTCACGCCAGTCTCGCTTTTCCCGCTCGTCTCGCCCTCTGCCTCATAGACCAGATAAACGAGATAGATCAGCTTCAGCTCTCTCAACGGCGCCGGGAGTCCCTACAGCCTCAGCGGTCTCACGAATCCCTACGGCCGCGGTTTGCGGATCGAAGGAAAGTGACCCAGCCTGGGAAATACACGCAGTTCCCCACGCCCTGCCTTGCGGTTTTCTCAGGCCACTCCTATAATACGCCTCCCTGCAAGACCACCATGCCCTTCTCGAGCTGCTTGTCATGTTCAAAGAGGTTTTGGGGCCGGCATCGTAGCGCGGTCGCTCGCCTCGGCCGCGCCTGTGTCAGACGACGCCAGGATCTCTGCATGGGTGCGATGTGAGGACCACAGCATGTCAGGCACCACACTGCGCACACAACTCAACCCAGGACATCATTTCATGACTCCGTTTGCTTGGCTCCTACGAGGATCTACGTGTTTTACAATGGCCATCACCATGGCCGTATTCCTTTGGGGATGTGCCAACGTGCCGCGCCAATATGTGCGAATGGCAGAGCCTGGCGCGACGCTCACCGCGCTGACCGCCCATCCGGAAATGTACCGCGGGAAGGTGGTACTGTTGGGGGGAACGATCATTGAAGAAGAAGAGAATGAGCAGGACCTCTGGTTGCATGTCCTAAACCGGCCGCTGGACCAAGATTATATACCCCATCGTCCCGTGGACAGGGATGGTCCCGAAGCTGGCTCCTACTGGGTAGTGGTGGCAAAGCAACAATTCCCCCAGCAGCATCGACAGTGGGGGCGAGTGACGGTGGTCGGACGAGTCACGGACGCGCAGCGATACGAGGAGCCTGTGCTGTCGCTCCTCTACGTGCGAGGCTGGGGAGTGAGCTCGGCGCATCACGGATTCTGGGAGAACATTGATCCTCAGTATAGACTCTCGGTTCCGGGAGGCCTCAAAAAGAATTAGGTCGGAGTCTGCCTTAGCCCACATTATTCATGAAGATCGCTGTTGACCAGGCTGCCCATCCCATCCTCTTAAGCTTGTTTGTTCTTTCTTAGGGACAGGGGCTGGTTGATGCGGTCTGTCTCGTCTATTTGGTCGGTCGAACCGGAAACTTATCCAGAAGAACCTGAAAAACCAGCCAACCAGACAGACGAGCCCGTGCGCGAGTACAGAAGATTGTCAGGCCCATCCCCTTTTATCTGCTGACGGTGTAGACGTGCCTCGTTGTCTCCATTTTTCGTATCGGGGTGCTCATGCGTGCGATTCAGCGTTTCGGCAAACAGCTTCAGCGACTGCGAGTCCGACGCGATCTCACGCAAGAGCAACTCGCCGTGACGGCCGGTCTGTCGCGCACGTTTTTGACGAGGCTGGAACTGGGACAGCACGACCCTTCGTTGAGCACGTTGGTGCGATTGGCGAAGGCGCTGCGGATATCAGTGACGGAATTGTTAGGAGAGAGCGTCAGTGCGAGCCAGTGGTGGCAAGTGGGGGAGGATCGTTTTGCGACGCGAGAGGAGGCTGAGGACCAGGCCCGCGCTATGAGCGAGATGTTTATCCTCCGTTTTCAGAACAAGCCGGGAGGCCCCGCGCGCCGTCTTCTCCCTGTTCGCGAGACGAAATAATTCCCTCCGAGAGTGAGATCTCAACCGGAAACATTCGATACTTCTTATCATGTCTGGAGCAACTTGTGCCGCTCGCCTTGCCTGAAGTAGGCTGAATCCGATGGAAATCCTCTTGATCGTTCTCACAGTCATCGTTGTCGGTGCGGCCGTGGTCTATTTCATGAACTCATCGATGGGCATGCAGCTCGTTCGCAAAAAGACGGTTACAACCATACTCAACGATGTTAACACCATGCAGAGCTCAGCGCCTGAGACCCCACTTCATGATATTTACTATGCTCTCGCGGAAGAAAGAACCAACAAGAGCAAGTGGCTCATTGAGTTCGAATATTTACACATGTTGCGGGATGCCGGATGTTTCGATCCGAGAACTGCGCCTCAACCTGAGCAGTTTGCCAAGTTAATGGCGAGTGTGGAGGAGAAGATTCGGCTCCAGGCCAGTGGTGTGGCCAAATGAATTGATGAGGGAGGTCGAGAATAAATAAAAGGGCTTTCTGTCCGCCAGTCTCGGTTACTGTCTCTTATTGATGAGGCGCGTGAGTATATAGCCAAAACACATGACTACTCCCAGGAATGCTATGACTCCTGCCATGCCCCACCCAAGCACACATGAATATTCCTCGTGACAGTAATCAAACATGAACTGCCAAAATCTGGTCATTTCGGTCTTGGCCATGTTCTGTGCAAACATCGTATCCGCTCCCTGGGTTTTCTGCGGGCATAGTATAGCACCTCCGCCTGTGGACTTGACAGGGCTCTAGGACTAGTGAATAATGTGAGGATATAAAGTAACGAGAGCTTCGTCGGACGGTATATTGCAAGGTTCAGCGACACAAGCCCTGTCAGCGATGCGTGATTCAGAGCTTCGGGCTCTAGTTTATTTCATATAGAGCATCGCAAGTTGACTGGTGATGTCAACGGGGGGGGGCTGACAATCGGTGGGTTTCGAAATTTTGCATCGAAAAGATCATCTGATCCTGTTTGTCTGTTGTTGTGGAAGTAAGACGGTTAAAGAAACGCTCCGGAAACTCCGCGCGCATTGCGTGACGAGCTTACCCGTTGCGGATTAAGGCGGGCGGCTATTTGTGATGCGCAGTGTTGTTTGTCAAACCCGAACTGTGAATGTGTGCCTGCCGCTACAATGGCTAGTGTTGTCTGATTCAGCAGCTCCTAACTCACTACGCCATCCACAAAAATCTGCATGTGTGCAACCACAACGAAGAAGGTACAACCTCGATTCAGTTGGACAGTGGCAACGAGGCCGGCCACAAGTCCGCCCAAGCCGGGATGTGGTCCTCCTTGCCGCTCCAGGTTTCACGTTGTCAGGGAGAATTCAGTAACATCATTCATTAACTTAATGGAGGTTTAGTTTAGCCATGAATTATAGAAACATCACACTTGCAGTTGTCGGGCTCGCCTTGTCCTTGTCGTTCCTTGCCGTCCCCGCGATGGCCGAGGAAAAGGATGGCGTCATGATGAAGGAAGGCAAGATGTACCGGTTGCAGGACGGCAAGGAGATCGGCCGGATGGATCGTGAGACGACCATGACGAACGGCTCGAGGGTCATGATGAACGGCAAGATGGTGATGAAGGACGGGAAAGAGATGCAGCTACAAGAAGGCCAAATGGTCATGCTGGACGGGAAGATGAAGGACGCGGGCAAGTAGTTTCTCAGCGTCGCGTAGTCTAACGACTCCTGACGTCCTGGCGGTTAGCGGAGCTCAGCGTGGCTCCGCTCCGCCAGTTCACCGGGCTTTCTGAGAAGTGTCCCTCCTGTTCGCATCAGTAATACCGCCAAGCATTCCATAACGATAGTTCAGGGTTTGATCCTCCGCTGACTCTCAGTATCCCTCTTTCCATTTCATTTCTCCTCAGGGCTTGTAAGGGCAGTCACATTTTTCCGATAAGGGCAACATCTTTGGTGTAAGACCTGGCGAGCTGAGCGTGATCGCTCAGACGGCATGCTCCTGGGCACGCTCGAGACCGGGCCGCCAACCTCCAACGTCGCATGGGGAGAGGGCGGGCAGACCCTGTTCATCACCGGTGGCTCATCGGTCTATCGGCTCCGCTTGACTACATCAGGGGATCGGTACTAGCCTGCCGTAAGACTTTCTGTAGCAAGACGACTCTAGTTGTATAACGTTTCTACCGAAGGAGTCGTATGGCCTCTCATCATCAGACCGCTTCCGATCCGCAACCCTCAATCCTGGCAGAACAGCAGCGTCTTGACGAGGATGCCAAACGTCAGCATCATTGGAAGCGTTGGGGGCCCTATCTGAGTGAGCGGGCTTGGGGAACGGTGCGCGAGGACTACAGTCCTCACGGCACGGCCTGGGAAGCGTTTCCTCATGATCATGCGAGATCCCGTGCCTATCGCTGGAATGAGGACGGTCTTGGTGGTATCTGCGATCGTCATCAATTGATCTGCTTTGCTATTGCCTTGTGGAACGGGCGCGATCCGATATTGAAGGAACGAGTCTTTGGGCTCACCGGCAACGAAGGTAATCACGGCGAAGATGCGAAGGAGTGTTACTTCTATCTCGACTCGACGCCGACGCATTCCTACATGAAGTATCTCTATAAGTACCCGCAAGCATCGTTCCCCTATACCCAGTTGGTCGAGGAGAATCGTCGTCGAGGGCGTCAAGATACCGAGTTTGAATTGATCGACAGCGGTGTCTTCGACGAGAATCGCTATTTCGACGTCTTTGTGGAGTATGCCAAGGCTACGCCGGAAGATCTCTGCATCCGTATCCAGGTAATAAATCGTGGCCCCGAGCAGGCCGAACTCACGCTGCTGCCGACGATCTGGTATCGCAATACCTGGTCCTGGGGATCGGATATCCGGCGCCCCCGTCTCAAGCAAGGAGAACCGACGGACCAGATGAGCGTCATCGAGACGCAACATGATTACTACGGGCTACGCCGCCTTCTCTGCGAAGGCCAGCCCACGCTGCTCTTTACTGAAAATGAAACTAACACTCGCCGCCTCTATGGCGACGAAGAAGGCGCCTGGCACGTGAAGGACAGCTTTCACGATTATGTTGTGCAAGGTGAGAAGGAAGCGGTCAATCCGGATCATTTGGGCACCAAAGCCGCCGCCCAGTATGTGCTGACGCTTGCGCCAGGCGCGACGAAGACGATCAAGCTGCGATTCACCAATGACGAGCAGAGCCCGGATTTCGAAACACAGGACTTCGACAACGTTTTTACCACACGCCTCAAGGAGGCGAATGAGTTCTATGACAGCCTTGCACCGAGCAATCTGTCGGAGGATGCTCGCTGCGTCCAACGGCAAGCTTTCGCGGGAATGCTCTGGAGCAAACAGTTCTATCACTACGAAGTGAATCGCTGGCTGAAAGGCGATCCGAGCATGCCGGAACCACCGCGTGAACGGTTGCATGGCCGCAACGCCGATTGGACCCATCTGTACAACGCCGATGTCATTTCGATGCCGGATAAATGGGAGTATCCCTGGTATGCCGCCTGGGATCTCGCGTTTCACTGTATCCCGCTCGCGCTCGTCGACCCCACGTTTGCCAAGGAACAGCTCGTTCTGATGCTGCGTGAATGGTACATGCATCCGAATGGACAGATCCCGGCCTACGAATGGGCCTTCAGCGATGTGAATCCGCCGGTTCATGCCTGGGCTGCCTGGCGCATCTATAAGATCGACAAGAAGCGAAAAGGCGTCGGCGATCGCGTGTTCTTAGAGCGGGTTTTCCATAAACTACTCTTGAATTTTACCTGGTGGATCAATCGCAAGGATGCCGAGGGGAAGAACATTTTCCAAGGCGGCTTCCTCGGCCTCGACAACATCGGGGTGTTTGACCGCAGCGCGCCGTTGCCGACCGGCGGCCACATTGAACAATCGGATGCCACCAGTTGGATGGGGATGTACTGCCTCAACATGCTGACCATCTCGCTGGAACTCGCCAGAGACAATCGAGCCTACGAAGACGTAGCCAGTAAATTCTTCGAACACTTCGTCTACATCTGCCGAGCCATGAACAACATCGGCGGCGAGAAGATCGAGTTGTGGGACCGCAAGGACGGCTTCTTTTACGACGTGCTGCACCTGCCGAACGGGGAAACCACACATATGAAGGTCCGCTCGATGGTGGGGCTTATTCCTCTGTTTGCCGTGGAAACGCTCGATTCCGAACTCATCGACAGCCTGCCGCGTTTCAAACATCGCATGCAATGGTTTATCGAGAATCGGCCTGACTTTGCGCAGCATCTGGAAACACAGTCCTCCGACGGAGGCGTGCGGCGGTTTCTCTCGCTCGTGAGTCGCGATCGGCTGAAGTCTGTGTTGCGGTATATGCTGGACGAAGAGGAGTTCCTGTCTCCCTATGGCATCCGAGCCCTCTCGCGCTATCACAAGGATCATCCCTATATCGTCTCGGTCATGGGCCGGGAGCATCGGGTGGACTACGAGCCGGCGGAAGCCAGTACAGGCCTGTTCGGGGGGAATTCGAATTGGCGCGGACCGATCTGGTTCCCGGTCAACTATCTCCTGATTGAGTCGCTGCAAAAGTTTCACTACTTTCTCGGCGACCAATATCGGGTGGAGTGCCCGACCGGATCGGGCCATCAATCCACTCTCTGGCAAGTGGCGGCCGAGATATCACGCCGTTTGACGCACATCTTCCTCCAGAATGCCGAAGGGAAACGTCCGGTGTTCGGTGGTACGAACCGTTTGCAGGACGATCCGCATTGGCGCAACCATATATTGTTCTACGAGTATTTCCACGGGGACAACGGCGCAGGCATCGGCGCGAGTCACCAGACGGGGTGGACAGGATTGGTGGCGAAGCTGATTCAACAATCTGGGGAGTGAAGACGTGAGGGGTAAAAGGTAAGGGGTGAGGCGTGAAGATCGGGGCCGAAGATTGTCGGAATCTCGACCGGGCTTTGAGTCTCGAATGGCTTGAGGCCAACGGTAGAGGGGGATTTGCTTCCGGCACAGTTGCGGGGGCGAATACCCGTCGCTACCATGCACTCCTCTTAACCGCCAGGAAGCCGCCGAGCGAACGGTTTGTGCTGGTCAACCACCTCGAAGAGTGGCTCGATATCGACGGCCAGGCGATTCCACTCTCAACAAATCTGTATCCGGGCGTCGTCCATCCAGCTGGGTACGAGCACTGTATAGAATTCTCAACAGGCCCCTGGCCGACCTGGACTTTTGACTGCAATGGATTAATGGTTCAGCGGGAGATCCTGTCGATCCACGGCCGCGATATTGTGATGGTGCGATGGAAGCTGCTCGGTAGGAAGCCATCGAGAGCCGTGCTGCGGGTGAGGCTGAAGCTCACCGGGCGGGATTATCATAGCACGCATCATGAGAATGGAAGCCTCTCGACGGAGGCCCAGGTCGGGAACGGAATGGTTCTGTGGCATCCTTACTCCGATTTGCCTCAAGTACGAACCTTCCATTCAGGGGGCTATCGCCATGAACCGATTTGGTATCGGCACATCCAACTCCCTGTTGAACTACAACGCGGACTCGATGCTGAAGAAGATTGGTGGTCGCCCGGAGAGTTCACGTTCGAGCTTGAGTCCGGATCTACCACAATCTTGGCTCTCACCAGCGAGACCGTCGACCGGCTCGACGTCGTGGCCCTTGCGAAGGGCGAGAAGTCTCGCCGAGACAGAGCTCGACAAGTTACCCGAGCCGCTGATTCTTTGGCTGGCGAACTCTGGTGTGCTGCGGAACGGTTCCTCGCCGAGCGAGGGACAGGGCAAACAGTCATCGCTGGCTATCCCTGGTTTACCGATTGGGGCCGCGACACATTTATCTCGCTGCCGGGCCTCTGTCTGGTAACCGGTCGAACGGATGTGGCCTGGCAGGTCATCGCCTCCTTCGCCGCGCACGTGTCCGAAGGCATGCTGCCGAACCGCTTCCCCGATATAGGCGAGCAGCCTGAATACAACACGATCGACGCCTCGCTTTGGTTTATCCATGCAATCGATCGTTATCTCGTAGCGTCACAAGATGAGACCCGCGTGCGAGAAACCGCTTGGCCTGCCGTGAAACAGATTCTCGACGGTTATCGCCGAGGCACCAGGTATGGGATCAGGATGGACGAGGATGGTTTGATTACGGGAGGAGTTCCCGGCGCGCAATTGACCTGGATGGATGCGAAGGTCGGCGACTGGGTCGTTACGCCGCGCCATGGAAAGCCGGTCGAGATCCAGGCTTTGTGGGTTCGGGCGCTGGAAGTCGGCGAAACTCTCGCGCGGGAATTTGGCGAAAGGGCTTATGCCGATCGGTGCTGGAATGATCGCAGGAACGCGGTCGCATCATTCCGCGAACGATTCTGGTACGAACAAGGCGGCTATCTTTACGATGTGATCGACGGACCAGAAGGGGACGATGCGTCGCTCCGCCCCAATCAACTCTATGCCCTCTCGTTGGTTGACGAGCTGGTTCCACGCGACCGGGCGCAGCAGATTCTTCGCCTCGTCGAAGAGCAGCTTCTGACGCCGGTCGGACTTCGCACGCTATCCCCGCATGATCCCCGCTACCGCGCTCGATACGAAGGGGGTGTGGTGGAACGAGACGGTGCCTACCATCAAGGCACCGTGTGGCCCTTTCTGCTAGGACCATTGGTCACAGCCTGGGTCAAGATTCATGGGAAGAAAGCTGCAGTGCTCAAACAGGCGCGTTTGTTCCTGGATGGGATTGGCGAGCACTTGAAAGAAGCCTGCCTCGGCCAAGTCTCAGAAGTTTTCGATGCTGACGCACCCCACCAGCCGCGTGGTTGTTACGCCCAGGCCTGGTCTGTTGCAGAACCCCTAAGGGCCTTGATAGAAGAGCTCGGCGTCCAGGCCGATACTCAGAGAGTCACAGTAAAACAAGTGGTTGTACGGCAGCGTAAGGAAACGGCTTCTCGGTCGACTCAGGGGAAGGGGGGGGGCAAGAGCCTGCTTCGAGGGCGAGGGAAAAACACCTCGCTGAATCCTTGATGTCTGATTGATTAGGAGCGAGAAGAACCGAACGGTTCAGTGCCTATGATCACCATGTTACTGGCTCGTATCAAGCCACCTTGCAAAGACGTTACCTACTTGACGTCGCAAGCCTCGGATCGACCGCTGCCCTGGTCGACGAGGCTCAATCTCCAACTCCATTATTGGATCTGCAAGCCTGCGCGCGGTACCAAGACCAATTGCGTGCCGTACGGCAAGTCCTGCACCGCTCACCCGATCAGGATTAGGCGCACGAGACGTCGGTACCTTCTCCTGCAACCAAAGCTCGCCTGACAAAAGCATTCCGCGCCAAGAGTGAATAGCCGCCATACTCCTCTATCTTCAGGGAATGTGTATAAGAGTCTACTTCCGTTGCTTTGATGTGGAACTTGTGAGGTTAGGCAGGGAAGAAGGAGAAGCGACCTTCATGAGGTACATTCCGATGATGTGCGGGCACCCCATCGCGAAGGGCAATCATTGGAGCGCGTCAGGAGGCGTCTTGAGCAGCTTGGCGAACCGAGTCTTGTCGATGGATTTCTCGTAGGCTTCTTCAGGCGAGATCCACTTCCAGCTTAGGAGCTCCTGAATCGCATCGTCCAACGTCTGCATCCCGACGGCTTTTCCCGTCTGCATGGCTGATGGGATTTGGACCGTCTTGGCATCGCGAATGAGATTGCCGACAGCGGACGTACAGATCAAGATCTCCAGCGCCGCGCAACGTCCTTTCCGGTCGATCCGCTTAAACAGGTTCTGCGCGACCACGACCCTTAGCGCCGTCGAAAGCGTATTTCTAATTTGCGGCTGTTCCCCATGGGGGAAGACTTCCACGATCCGATCGACCGTCTTGGCCGCGTTCTCGGTATGTAGCGTTCCAAAGACCAAGTGTCCTGTAGCTGCGGCCTCGATCGCCAGGGAGATCGTCTCGAGATCCCGCATTTCTCCAACGAGAATAATGTCAGGATCTTCACGCAACGCACCGCGCAACGCCGATGCGAAGGTCATCGTATGCAGTCCCACTTCTCGATGGTTCACGATGCAGCCTTGACTCTGGTGCACGAACTCGATCGGGTCTTCGACTGTCAGAATGTGGTCTTTTCGGTGCTTATTAGCATGGTCGACCATAGCCGCCAAAGTCGTGGACTTGCCGCTCCCGGTCGGACCTGTGACCAGGACCAGACCTTTTTTCAACATGGCCGCCCGCGTCAGGATCGGCGGCAGTCCTAGCTCTTCAGCCGTCAGAATCTTACTGGGAATCTTCCTGAACACCGCACCGAGACCGTATTTGTGGTTGAAACAGTTACAACGAAACCTGGCCAGCCCTGGAATTTCATAGCCGAAATCGACATCGCCTGTGGACTCAAATTGGTCTTTCTTCGACCCTGGCATGATTTCGTCCAGCAATGGGTGGAGAGTATCCTGGGTGAGAACAGCCTGCCCGACAATCCGCTCTAACTCGCCATCGACCCGCAGGACGGGCTGTTGACCTGATATCAGGTGCAGGTCGGACGCACCCTGTTCCGCCATCATTCGAAAGAACTCGTCGATCTTGGCCATGCTCTCTCTCGATTCCATTGAGGATTCAGGCAATATCTGTATGTCGGAGTATACGTATTTGTGGGGAGATTACAAGAAAAACGACGATGCGAGAAACAAGCACATCGCACCATCAGGAGAGATGACTGTCTCCTTGTCCCGCACCTCCTCCTCCAAGGAGGAGTAGAGTTATTGCAGGCATCGTAGTATAGTGCACTCAACCGTATGTCGAGAGACCTCATATGACAGCTCTCCCACGAATCATCCTCTCTCTCGCAGCATTGGCGTTTCTCAGCGGATGCGTCGGTACCAGCACTGAGCACTTCACGGACAGGATCTATCCACCACGAAGTACTGCCACTTCTATCGAGTGGCTTGCGGCAGAGCCAGCACGACCCCACGTGGAAGTGGCACGCATCACCGTACAAAGCTCAAACTATGGTATGGAAACCCTCCGGCAGACGATGCTGGACCGCGCCCGCGCATTGGGAGCCGATGCGATCATACCGGATGTGCCGATGGTCGTGAGGTATCAGCCGGGAAGCCCCTACTATGAGCCAGGCTTGCTGGGACCAGCCGGGGCAGCCTTTGGCCTGTATGGATATGGATGGTACACGCCCTTTAGCTCTAATCCGTATATTCTGACCCAAGGCGCTACGGATCAGTTGCGTATCGAGCATGCCCTCTCAGGCGTCGCCATCCGGTTTGAAGAAACTCCGCAGTAGCATCTGGTTCGCCTCCCGTATATCAATACAAAGAACGATAACGGAGTAGGCCGTTCGGGCAGGCGGATTTTATCGGAGGCCAAGTGCTGGATGGCTTTGTTACTGAAGCTGCAGGCCGATCGCGAACGATGCCGCATAGCCGTCAGCCACAGTCGTCGGAGCCAGCATGAGGCGATCGCCACCACGGCGAAAGATCCAATCGTGCTGGTTACGCGCAGTGCGCGGTCCGTTTGCGACATACGGGGTGGCAGTGTGGACGCGATCCGTCAGCCCATCGTCGAAGTATAATTGCGACGCGAACTCAAAGTTCCGCTTGGCCATAAGCGTGGTGCGAATCTTAAAATGGATATGCACTGTCCGGCCAGGATACCAGCCTGGGTACACAGTAACGAACCGGGCCTCCCCACGCGCGTCAGTGATCTGGTAGCCACGTAAAAACTTCTGGCCGATGGTGTTGAACTCCGGATCCTGCACGTCCGAATAGACGCCCTGCGCATCGCAATGCCAAATATCGACCTGTATGCCCGCCAGCGGCTGACAGTCTCCAGCGTTGAGGCGTGAGAGCTGTAGTGTCAGAGTCAGAGGCGTACCGGGCTTGACTCGTCCGTCGGTCGGGTCTGAGCGAATGTCGGAACGGTTCAAGCGTTCGTCGACGAAATATGGCCCTTCCATTTGCTCAGGTCGGAACACACATGAAGGTCCAAGCGTGCCTGCCTCAGACAGTCTAGGATTCAGACTGCCGGCCATCAGCCAGACCGTACCGGTAGCGCCCAGATATCGCAAAATTTCACGGCGGGAAAGGAGGCGCCCCGAAGGCCCGTTCTCATGCGTCATTGGTGCTCTCCATCTTTTGAGCATGGCAGCGCTCATTCGAAGTCGTCGACCCCAAGTGTAACAACTGTGATCCGTAATTTCATCGTTGGATAAGAGATCCGCTCCGGCGTACGTAAGGCAGGTAGTTTTCACAGGCTATGTTTTGGGGAGGAAGGTGTCAAGGTTCAGAGATGGACTACCATGCGCCTAATGCCGGCCCATCGCCGCACGGTCAGAACGCCTTCATCAGCGGGCGAAATAGCAATCCGGTGGTGGAGACGCGGAGTTCGATCGCGACGCGATCGTGTGTGGGAAAGAAAGCCGCCGACCCATATTCCGCATCGACCACCGACTCCAGCCAGGCGTAACGACGCCGAAGCGCGAACAGGTCCACTAATTGATCGGTCGCCAGCGAGTAGACTGTGTGTGGCCTCCTGCGTTCATCTTCGATCAGGTGATAGCGTCCGGCAATACGATCCAGCTCATACGCCGTGTGCAAGCCGAATAGATTTGTCCAAGGTTTCCATTTCAGAATGTGCGCATCGACGTAGACTTCATCGCCCGCCAACCAGTAGCTGTCCGTCCGCCCGTCCGGCAGGTGAATCGTGACGCGAAACTGTGACGGCCCCATCGGCTCCGCATGAATGGTTGCGGCGAGATCCTCGCGCGTCAAAGCGCGGTAGCTTTGCAACGAGAGCTGAAGTGTCAGAAACAAGGCGCCTGATGCCAGGCAGGCCAAGGCCAAGGTGGTGTGCAGCGACAGGCGAACGAACCGCCGTTGACGTGCCGATGCTACGCCAGCCAGCATGAATAAGAACCCGAGTAGACCAAATCCTATGGAAGTGGCCATCAGCCAATCGATCATGCAAGCACCTCGCTGTTCGTTGGGATAACGCGCACCCGTAAGAGGCAACTACGCCAAGGCTAAGTCTAGCAGACAGCGGAAATGCCCAGTATGGAATCGAAATGGCTGTCTGGGGATTGGTGAAAGGTAAAACGTCAGGCGTGAAAGATTTCAGGGGAAGAGGACTCGTCCGACCTACGGATCATCGTCGCTTTTCTTGAGAACGGGGCGAGAGCGAATTCGAAAGGCCATTTCTGTATTTTGATAGCCACTTGCAGCCGTGCGCCGTGGGCAGGGTTCTCGATTCTTGCTGTGGATATTCGATCGCAAGATCGGACCCTGTATTGGGCTGGGAGCTACGATATTATGACGTCCGTGTGTTATACGGTGGCTGCTTCAACTTCTTTCGTGGCTTTGGCAGCGAGGCTGGCTCTCCGATTATTGGCAATCGTCTTATCGATGACTGCTCCGCAGTTGATACATTTCCAGGCATAAAAAACCAGGAAGAAGTCAGAGAACCGTTCCATCATCATCAATCCTTTGCACTTCGGGCAATCCATAATAATTTCCTCCCTCGTTATGTAAGTGAACTGGCACGAGAGGGAATAGCAATTTGCGATCCAGTACGACATCATCGCATTATCAACAACTTAGCACTGTGGGAACTACTTATACGTACAACTCTGTACACTCTCTTGTATCTTTTTTCAATTTTGTACGGCACCTCGGGGACGTAAGGGGTGAGGCGTGAGGGGTTAGGCGTTAGAGGTGAAGAGTAAGGGGTAAGGGGTGAAAAGGCAGAGAAACGTGAGGTGTGAGCAGGAAGCGCGGTATGAGTGAAGGGTAAGGGCGTTAGGTGGCGAGAAGGAGACCGATGCGAAGTAGGGTTATCGGACAGGCTCCAGGCTGAACAACAAAAAAGATTTCCGCTCCCTTTGTTTGAACTCTAGCTGTCAACGTTCAAGGGATGGGACATTCAATAGGTTGAACGCTGCGTACTGTGAATCGGGGAGCGACGCTACTTCCGATCATTACGGCAGTTTGAAACGATGTGTGAATATTCGGCGTACCAGGGCCTCTTTTACAAGAGACCCTGGCGGCCTGAAGACGGCAGGATATAGCGCTATTGCACTTCGACGGTGATGGTCTGGCTGGCCGCGACGAGTGCGTGGTCCTTCGTGGCGCCAGTCACGGTGATCTGGTGCGTTCCCCGGCTCAAGCCCTTGAAGGTCCCTTGAAAACCCTTCTGATATTCGTTGTCCACGAACACGTGGGCATGAGCGGCTTGAGAACCCTTGGTCAACTCATACTTCAGCTCAAAGCTGTCGCTGACCTTGTCCCCAGCCTTGGGGGACGTAATCATAATCTTCGACCCGTCCTCTATTGGTTTATCCGCTGCGAAGACTGGTGCTCCGCCGAGACAGCCCACTAACGCGATCCCTAATCCCATGAATCCGATACGTCCAATCATATGCATCACGGCCTCCTTGTTTGAAACAGTTAAATGAACAATGCACCCTAGCACACCCTACGAGAGATCTTCCTGTCTGGATTCAAATCGTTTTCCCAGGTTCGACTAAAGAGGGTGTAGGTTCACAGCCTCTTCGTGGTCCGGATCTCTCTCATCGGTGGGCCCCCCGCCTCGATGCAAATAAGAATCACGTTACACATGGGTACGCGTCATGCGTGGTTATCGAAACGAGCTGGGTACAGCCGACAAGTGAGGAGCAGTGAGCAAACGGAGTGCCAGTTGAACTTTGTCTATGTTTTCAAGGGAAAGACCGAAGGGCTCTCATGCGTGTTGTTCGAAGGATTGTAATTTGCGTCGGCAGGCCCCTACGAAGGCGGAATCCTACACAGTGAGGGAATTGCTCCAATAGCGTGAACTGAGTCGCCCCCTTCTCATTACATCTGGACAGGCACCTTCCCCTCAGCTTTTAATAGGGGAGTTGTCGAGGTTGCCTTTTACTACGCGTATCGAGCGACCCTCATCCATTAAATGATCCTTCCTAGCTCGCTCGTTTCACTCTCCCTGAAATGACACCCCTGTTGGTTTACGTGCGGCCGTCGAACGAGGCGACAGATGATCCCTCCAAGCTCGCTCAATATTTCTCAGGGATGGGGACTGATTGATCTTCTACTGCGCGCGTCCATCCATCCGTGCTCTCTTATCCATTCAATGCTCAGCCAAGCAAGGGTGTGAGGAGCTTTTGACTGCGGCCGTCGAGCGAGGCCCTTCTGAGGGCGCGCGTTGCGCGAGCACAGAAGATCATCAGGCTCCATCCCTCCCTGCTCCGGGAGCACAGGACCAATGTGGGTATCCTTCCAATCCCATTTATCGTGAGGCCTTGGCGAGCAAGAAGGATGGTCTGGCTACTCCCAGTCCCGCTCCTATTTGCGAAGAGTTGAAGATGGTGTGTAAAACCCGGCGCGCCAGGGCCTCTTTTGCAAGAGACCCTGGCGGCCTGCTTCGATCTCCGTCACGGATCTGGCCGGTGTTGTGTTACTGATTCTGTCTGCTCCGATTCAAGAGGGAGTTTCCGCTTCGCTCTCGGTCTTGGTTCGAGAGCGATTTGCGGTCGCGCTCTTTGTCGTTCTCCTTATCATCATCCTTGTCGTTGTCCCGTGGCGGCTTGATGTTGCCACAGCGCTCAGGGGCGCCGGCCACCGGAATCCGGAGGCTCGTCAACCCAGTGGCTTTGGCGACAAGCCCACAGGGCGCGACTTGGATACTCACATACAGTCTAAACCGGCCATTGCGCCCGGCTTCACCAGTCGCAATGGGCGCGTTGGTATCGGCGTCGAGAATCTCGACGGTGGTCCCGTTGGGCGCCCGGCCTGCCACCTTGAGTTTCCCTGTCTCAGCATTCCATCGTGCACGGCTGATATAGACCCCACGCGCCGGTGGCATCACCGCCGTCTTGATCATGACCGTCGCGGGGGGACTGTCGAGCGTCCCGTCATTGACGACCAGCTGAGCGACATATTCGCCGGCCTTGTCTGCGAGGAACGAGGGTCTGGCCGACATGGGATCGTTGAGCATGGCGGCGCTGCCAGCCGGTTTGGCCGTTAACGCCCAGTTCCAGGTCAAGGCGTTCCCGTCAGCATCGCGCGAGGCGGTGCCGTCCAGGACGACAGTCGTCCCGATCGCGATAATCTGATCCGGCCCTGCATTGGCCACCGGCGCTGTATTGCCGGCTCCTGCTGTGACGATCACGGTGTCCGGCGCGCTACTCGCCATACCGTCATGCACGATCAGTTGGGCGATGTATTGGCCTGCCACGTCGGCGACAAAGTTCTGCATGGCCGTGGTGGCATTGACGAGTGTCGCTGCACTCCCCGCCGGTTTGGTTGTCAACGCCCATTGGTAGGTTAAGGCATTCCGATCGACATCCTGCGAGACGTTGCCATTCAAGATGACCGATGCGCCGACCGCCACAGTCTGGTCCGGCCCGGCATTGGCCACCGGCGCCGTATTGCCCATCGCGGCAGCAATGGTCACGGTATCCGGCGTGCTGTTCACTGTGCCGTCGTTGACGATAAGTTGGACCACATATTGGCCCGCCTTGTCAGCCATAAAGGATGGCGCGGCTGCGGTCGGGTTGGATAATGCTGCGGCACTTCCGGATGGGATCGAGACGAATGACCAGTCATAGGTCAATGTGTTCTTATCCGTATCGGTCGAACCGCTGCCGTTTAGCGTAACTGCCGCACCCATCTGCACCGACTGATCTGGCCCGGCATTGGCGACCGGCGCGGTATTGCCGCCTGTCGTCGAAATGGTCACGGTATCCTGAGTGCTCGTTACCTTGCCGTCATTGGCGAGCAGCTTGACCACGTACTGGCCGGCCATGTCCGCCACAAAGGTCGGCATAACGACGGTTGGGTTGGACAGTTTTGCAGTACTGCCGGTCGGCACGGCGACAAACGCCCACTGGTAGGTGAGGGGATTGCCGTCCACGTCATTTGACCCGCTACCATTCAATGTGACAGTGGTACCCAATTGGACTGTCTGGTCAGGTCCTGCATTGGCGACCGGCGCGGTATTACCCGGTGTGGTGGTAATCGTCACGGTTGCAGGGGTGCTGCTGATCACGCCGTCGTTCGCGATGAGTTGGACGACGTACTGACCGGTTTTGTCCGCCAGGAAAGTTGGTTTGACCGTCGTGGGGCCAGTCAACGTCGCGCCACTGCCGGTAGGGATTGAGACGAAGGACCAGAGGTAGGTCAAGGGATTCCCGTCCGCATCGCTGGAGCCGCTGCCGTTGAGGGTAACTGTCGCTCCGGTCGTCACTGTCTGATTCGGGCCGGCATTGGCGACGGGCGCGACATTCTTGGCAGGGCAGATGGCCGTCAGATTGTTCCCCTTGTAGAACTGGCCATTCTGGTTCAGATCCCCCGTGGATGGACTGTTCGATGTGTGACAGAGGGCACAACTCGCATCGTGGTAGGGCGTGGTGCCGTTGAAGGCCTGACAGGCCACGTCGGTGTTGGTCCCGAAACTGGGAAGGGCGTGACTCGACTCCACCGATACAGTTAGCGGCAGCCCCATCACCGCCAGCAGGAAACACAGTGCTTTCATAGTGCGTATCATGATTTTCTCCTTTGTGAGTTCATGTTTTTCCCCATCGGTGGCCCCATGCCTCGATACGAAGGTGCACATCTCACACGTACACGAGTACGCGCCATGCGTGATCGTCGAGACGAGCTGGATAGAGCCGACAGGTGAGGACGAGTGAGCAAGCGGAGTGCCAGTTGAACTTTGTCTATCTTTTCAAGAGATAGACCTAAGGGCTCTCATGTGTCTTAGTCCGAAGGATGTAAATTGCGTTGGCAGGCCCCTACGAAGGCAGAATCATTCACTGTGGGAAATATGTCCCAATAGTAAAACTGTGCTACTCCTTTCAAATTTCATCTGAGGGCCTGCGCTCCAGGCGCAACCGGCTTGGCAGGCCTATCGTTTTTATCCGGTTTTCTCGGCCCCTATTCAAGAGCTATAGCGCATTTCCTATCGCATCTTCCCATCCTGACCAAAGTCCGTGTCGGCTTGCATCTCACGTCCTGGGTCCACTGCCGTGGCTATGTCAAACAGATCGATCCCGTTTCCTCTGCGCTTAGGAGCCTCCCCAAGCTTTACCCCTCGCAGGCGGATCGTTTTTGACTGCGCCAACGGTTTGATGCGCACCATGGATCACCTGTGTAAACGAAGTCCATCTCGCAAGCTGTCTTCGCTATTGACAGATGCTCCTTCACTCCGTAGGCTCTCGACACATTCTCGCTGAGGTACCCTCGTTCGATCCATTCGACCGCTCCGGTGCCGCGTTCAATAGTGATTCCTATGCCCACTTTCCGACATCGATGGCCGGTGGCTGCGCTGCTCATTGTGGCGTGTTTGAGTTCCGGCTGTCCACGGGTGTTGTACCTGGACTATCAGCCCTCTAACTCGTTAAAAGGGAACGGGACGGTACAGGTCGCACCGTTCCTCTACGCCGGCCATCCGACCGGCCTGATGAAGCGGAAAGAACTGGAGTCGAGTTCCCGGAATGTCGAGGCTCTGTATTTGTCACAGGACATCGGGGAGTTTTTCACGAATGCGGTCAGGCAGGAACTGGCCTTTTCAGGCTACCATGTGCAGCCGGGCGAGACGCGGGTCGTGTCGGGTACGGTCGAGCATTTTTTTCTCGATTACGTCGGAAAGGTCGAGCAACGTTTCGAAGTTTTGGCGACCTTCAAGGTCAATCGAACAGACGCCGCGGTCTTCACCTCGGTGTGCCGCTCCAACCTTCAGCAGTCTGTCGACTGGATGAATAGCGGTCTGCTCATCAAGCGTGGTATCAAGGACTGCATCGAACAGTTTTTGAGCAACGCAAGGGCTGCCGGCGCTCTCTGAACGGCTGGGTAGGGTATCGCCGGGATTTGGCTTGGGCGGCTCACGCCGTGCAGGCTGGGCATTCAACTGTGGGAGGCATATGACATGCATCGGTTCTCTGAAACATGGCAGACTTGGTGTGGCCGGACGATCTTGCTCCTGGCCTTGTGCGTCGCCGTCGGGTGCAGTCCGGTGCCAAGAAAATATCTGCGCGAGGCGGTGCCGAACGTCACGCTGTCGAAGTTGACCACGACACCCCAGGCTTATCGAGACCGGCTTGTCATAATGGGCGGCGTTATCCTGGAGGAGGAAGAACGAGGCGATGCCCTCTGGTTGCATGTGAAGAATCGCCCGCTCGACCAGGATTACCGGCCTCAACTCCCTCCCAGCCCAGACCACCCGGAGGGGGGCTGGTATTGGGTTGTCGTGGGGGACCATCAGAGTTTTCCAAATGCACACCACCATTGGGGCGACATGCTTGTCGTCGGACGGATGACCGGTTTAGCGCCCGGGGAAGAACCCATTCTCAAGATGGTCTATGTCCGAGGGCGGGGCATGCAGGCCGCTCATGACGCAGTGTGGGAAGATTTCGTGGATGCCAATTATATCCCCTCTCTTCCGGCAAGTATTGATCGGAGGTGAGGGAGCTGAGGGGCAGCCTTAGCCTGTAATATTCGTGAAGACTTCTAATGCAACTAATGCAGGGGAGTCAGAATCCGATGTAGTGTTCTCTCTTCGCGCCAAGATCGCACGGAGAGACGCTTGTAATCCTTTGCGCACGACAATCGCAGAAAACTCACCATACTCAACGGCCACTTCTTACCGATCTGCCAATCTGTTTCTTCATGCAAAGCTGATTCTGCCAAGATGTCGCATCCTGCCACGATATACCTCCCCCGGGCTGGAGCCTTTGGGCAACCGATGCGTCCGACGCGAGCTTCATAGGGAGCGCGTTGCGCTACGACCGGTCGCAGTTTTCCACCACGGCCACATTTCACCATAGGGAAGGTGTGGCGCGAGAACAAGGAGGGGCCCATGATACGGCGGATTCTGATGGGCGTCACCGCGCTTTTGGCAGGGGTGCTCATCACCTGGTTCGTGGCCAATGCGGGAGTCGGCATGAAGGCGCCAGCCAGTACGAACGAGACTTGGCTGAACAGCGCGCCTTTGCATCTGTCCGACCTGAAGGGAAAAGTTGTCATGGTCGAGTTCTGGACCTTCGGCTGCTACAACTGCCGAAATGTCGAACCCTATGTGAAGCAGTGGCATCAGAAGTATTCGGATAAGGGTCTCGTGGTCATCGGCGTACATTCGCCGGAGTTTTCCTACGAACGGGACTTTGCGAAGGTGAAGCAATATATCCAGGAGCACGACATCCGCTTTCCCATCCCCATCGACAACGATTTCTCGACGTGGAATCGCTATGGCAACCGGTACTGGCCTGCGATGTATCTCATCGACAAGCAGGGTATGATTTGCCATGTACGGATCGGTGAGGGCCGGTATCAGGAAACGGAAGGACTGATCCAATCGCTGCTGGCTGAGACGTTCTAACCTGCATAACTGCGGCTTTCGACACCGAATGGTGATTTGGCAGGTTGCCTGATTTCATCTCAGATGTTATCGGTTGTGAATCGTTGCTGAAGTATTTCCCCCATATCCATAACACCGGCAGCGCCGTTCGATCTCTGGTTCCAGCTTGCAGGCCAGTGGGCATCTTCCAATCGCTTCCTTCTCTGCTCTGTTCTATGGGGATACCGGTCAATGTGCCATCCGGAATCTTGACGTGGGGACGGCGCGCGCACTACACTTGCAAAATACTGGTAATTTAACAGGAGCTCCTATGGATAGACTGCGTGTGCTCAAAAGCGGGAAGAAGTCATCGGCATTACAGGATGCAGCTGCGTTGACCACTCAGTTGGCGACCGGCCTGGAAAAAATTGGGCTTGCGATGAAAAGTCGGACGTGGCGGCGAGAAGGTCGAGCAGGTCTTGGCCCGTTACAGAGGCAGGTTCTCACGCTTCTTCGGTCCAAACCCGGGCAGCGTGCACAGGTCTCAACGGTGGCGAATGAGTTGGCCATCAGGCTTCCAACGGCGTCAGAAGTCATCGCGACACTCGAACGGAAGCAGTTGGTTCGACGGCGCCGCGACATGAGCGATGGCCGAATTGTGATGGCGCAGTTGACGGCCAAAGGAAATCGATCTTGCACACCCTCTTCCCGGATGCCTGATCGGCTGGCGACTGCAACGGAGGCACTCTCTGAGCCAGAGCAAGTCATCCTCCTCACGTCCCTGGTAAAGATCATTCGTAGTCTCCAAGAGCAGGGTGAGATCTCTGTCGCGAGAATGTGCGTATCCTGTAATAGCTTTCACCCCAATCAACATGCCAATGCCGACCGGCCACATCACTGTGACTCTCTGAACATTCCACTCGGCGATCGTTCGCTACGTCTTGATTGCCATGTATTTGAACCGGCTTCGACCGTACAGGTCAATGAGGCCTGGGCCAACTTTACTGGTTCTCGTACTGCGTAGGATCCATAGTTTCAGAGCGCAGAGGTGGGATTAGTATGGGCGGGCTTGTAGGGAGGAGGGGAATCATGAGTGAAAAGACGACAGCTATTCTCTTCAAGAAAGATTCAAACCGTCCGTCTGAGGATGAATGGCTCGGGCCGGAATCCCATATGCCGAATCTGAGCCGGGAACTTCGACGTCGTGAACCGAGGAAGTTGGGCCTCTCGTTTGGTTGGATAGTCGGTGCGGTGTTTATGGCCGGTGTGGCAGCCGGATGTCTTGCCGTGCGCCTCCTTGACCGACGGTCTTGAGTCTCTTAGTCTTTTTATCCTCAACGGGTTATTTCCGATACAAGAGATGATCGGCTTCGACCTGCGCGAGTAAATCATCCAGTGCGGCTTGGACTGCTTCTGCAATCGGGGTCTGATCCGAAGCCGTGACCCATCGAACGCTCGATCCTGCCGTTTCTTTTTCCACCAGATACGATTTGATCGCCGGCTTCTCTGAAGAGCCCAAGACTGATTCAAGGCGTACACGATAGTGGTATTTATCGTGAGATCGCATTGCCAGCCAGGCTTTGACGGTCAGGGTGAGATCGGCGGGTTTATCGCTTACCGAGGCAAATGACTGCCGCGATTGGATGTAGTCAATCGCGGCGGTTCGGAGATCCTGTGCCGGCCACTCGAGCAAGACGATACCCGGCATATGATCGGCTCCTTTCACGGCGAGAAAGGGCACAATGACTTGAAGTGAGCGCGCGATGGCGGTCGGCGAAACAACTGTAGGTACAGGGGCGACGTGAATTCGGTGGACGCAACCCCAACTGAGCAGCAGGAGTCCACTGAGAAGTATTCGAGGGAATTGGCGTAGGAGGCGGCCGCCGTTCACGGATTCGTCGTTGTTGTGGGAGGATTCAGCATGTCCAAATCCTTCAAGGCGCGCAGGGCTTGTTCTCGGTATGGCCGGTCTGTGGGATTCGTATAGGTGTCGATCACGCGTCGGTAGGTGGTACGGGCTTGGAGGTATTGGCGCTTGATGGTGAAGTATTGGCCCAGTGCGAGCCAGTTTGTGGCTGCGGCTTCGTTGGCGGTGTTCATCAAGGCGAACTCTCGTTCGACCGATGTGGTGCCTTGTTGGCCGGCCCGTTTTCTGATGGTGTCTCCCATCTGGCTCGCCATCGCTTCAATCTGCTCATTGTCCCTGATCGCAGATTCCACTCGGTTGGTTTTCAGACTGTCATAAAATGCGTCGGCATGATTCTTAATCAGGTTCGCCCGTTCTTGATAGGTATCGTGGGCACAACCGGCTCCTATCAGGCTGCAGGCAACGAGCAGCAGGGATCTGTACAATGGGAATCGGGGTCTTGACATAAGTCGTGCTCCTTGAATTCTTAACTGATGAGGCTCCGATGCGCTCGGTATAGTTTATCCTACCGAATTCGGAGCGAAAACGCGACCAGGCATCATGAAGTCCGTCGTCTCCTCTAGTGACACATGAGTCTGAAGTATGGTAAGAGTCCCACTCATTTTTGCATCTCTGTTTCGTCCCCATCGTCTAGCCTGGCCTAGGACATTGCCCTTTCAAGGCAGTAACACGGGTTCAAATCCCGTTGGGGACACCAATCCTTTTGCACGCCCAGTCAGTAACCGGCTGATTGAGGCCGTTCCTTTGAATTCATACTGAGAGCCACTTTCATTCGTCATGGGGATGAAGGGGAGGCGGTCTCCGTTGAAAAGCTTGCGAAGAATCTGACGAGTCGGGCCGACCTGCCGGGTTAGTAACGTCTTCCAGGATGCCTCAAAATGCGCCTGCAGTTCCTTTTCAAGCTGATCGTAATCGGCGTCTGAATGTTGTTGGCTGTCAACCCCCGCCAACTCCTCCGAGAGGGCGGTTCTCCGGTCATTAGCGGCCTTCACAGCCTCAACCAATGCCGGAATATCTCCCCCCGACGAGATCGCAGCCACAAGCCGGCCGATCTCAATATCGACTGTTGCTATTTGCTTGTGTAAAGCCTGCCGGCGTTCGCTCCAATCCCGTTCAGATGCCCGGAACTTATCCAGGGCCTTTCGAACGACCGTCTTGGTGACATCGGGGTGCAACACATCACGTTCGAGAACAGCCAGAACTTCTTCATTGGCCCGATCCATCGGCGTCAAAAGATTATTGGCACACGCCGTCCGCCCTCGAAGATGGTGCGTCATGCAGCCGTAGAATAGGGCCCGTGTGCCCTTCCGGGAGCTACTTTTCACATAAACACTTCCGCCACATTGCCCGCACTTTACCATCCCAGTTAGTAGATATTTGGAATCGAGCGTACTGGCTGGCCTTCCCCACAACTCGCCCTTCGTCCCGCGTAGGTATATCGCGCGGGTGGCGTTCAAACGATCATGGGGGCCTTCCATTCGCTTTCTGAGATAATTCGAAGCTGCGGCATGGGAATCTGAATCCAGTCCTTCTCAGGGCGTTTGCGTTGCTGCTGAATGCCCCAAGGATTGCGCTTCTTTGTCTTGTTCCAGATCACTTCCCCGAGATACAGCCGTCTGAACAGGAGGCTCCTGACAGAAGAAGGACTCCAGGAGATTTTAAGGCCAACGGTATTTCGAGGGGCAGGGCGTCCTTCATCGTTCAAGAAACGAGCGATCGAAACCATACCCTTCCCTTCAGCGCAGAGCCTAAAGACCTGCCGAACAACGGCGGCTTGCTCCTCATTGATCCGGCGTTCGACGTGATCGCGCTTTGGCCGGCCGTAAGCATCCAGCACAGAGGAATGGATCTCCACGTTGTCATACCCATACACGCGCCCGCCGGTCACATGTCCCATGAGAGCTTTCCGATGAAGGGCGTCGAAGGTTCGTTGCTGAGCTCGGGACCGTTCGCCTTCGTCCATCAGGCCGGTGATCGCCAGCCGCATCTTGTCCATCAGGTTGTCGAGTACGACCTCTCGGTCATCCAGATAGGCGAAGATTCTCACCCCGGCGAGCATGAGCTGTTTGAGGACATGAGCCGTTTCGATGGACTCACGGCCGAGCCTCGACTCATCCATCACGATGAGGTATTGAAAAGGGGAACGGCGTTTGAGGGTTTCTATGAGACGCTGAAATCCTGGCCGACGGGCAAACTCAGCTCCGCTGATGCCATCGTCTTCATAGACGTGCTCATCGGCGACCGTCCATCCTCGACCTGCAGCATATGCCCGAGCACGAGCCTTCTGCCGTTCCACTGAACGGGCTTCTTCACTCATCCCGGTTTGTGCGGTCGACTTTCTGACGTAGATTGCAGCGCGCATGGAGCCCTCATTACTGGGTGAGAGCATCACTTAACCTCGTTCTCTGCGTTCGTCAACGAGATTTTTTGATTCATTCCCTGGGGGGATTGAACCGTAGCGCGCCGATGTGCTTGAAAATCTTGAAAGAGTGCCTCGGCCAAGAGATCCGTGACTTCTTCAAATAGTTGAGGCGTCCACGGCCTATTCAAGGTTGTCTCGGGACACACTGGCGCCGGTGTCTTGTGACAGGTGGTCTTCATGCCTCGATCTCGTCAGCGTACCCTGGGTTCCCAGCGGTGGCGGGCCATCGCTGCAGAGCAGCGGCCAGGCCTTTCCGGGTACCGTCCCGTAGGGCCCCTCCCGTTTCAGGCCTGCCCCCCGCGAGAGCGCCATCCCGCCTTCTTCTTCGACGCCCCACCCCTTGGCTGTGAAGGGTGGGGCTAGACATCGTGTTGAAGAAGGAGGCGGACATGGCCATTCACGGTTCACAGGGCATTCTGAATGGGCAACGGCAGCCGAAGCCGAGGCATGAATACGCGGTGCCGCGATACCGAGTCACGCTCGTCCGCGAGAACCGGGCCGTGCCGCCTTCGTCGCCGCTAACCACCTCGGTCGCCGCTGCGGTCGTTCTGAGACCGCTCTTTGCGGGACTGGACCGCGAACAATTCCTGGTCTGCGGGTTGGATGCGAAGCATGTCATCATCGGCGTCAACGTCGTCTCGATCGGCTCCCTGACATTGGCTATCGTGCATCCACGCGAGGTCTTCAAACCGCTGATCCTGATGAGCGCCGCCGCCTGGATCTGCGGCCACAATCACCCCTCCGGCGATCCCACCCCCAGCCTGGAGGATCGCGTGCTCACCAGCCGACTCCGGCAGGGCGCCGACCTGCTCGGCATCACCTTGCTCGACCATCTCATTCTCACTGAGGAGCACTGCTACAGCTTCGCCGATCAGGGCTGGCCTGGCGCGTAAGGGCTTACGCCCGCATGAGCCGAGGCACTCAGATCACGGCGCCCTTTCACATGTCGATCACTTGAGGCACCGACCACGACACACGGCGAACTGCACGTAGAGATGCGGATGATTGGCCCGCAGTTCCACATATTCTTCGAGGATGGTCTTGAGGACGTCCTCGGGCGACAAGGTATTCTCTTCACCCACCTCCGTCAGTACGCCAAACTCCGCTTCAGTCAGCATCAGATTCACAGGCATGCCTGGTTGCGCACTCATCTCATGACCTCCATCGAACAGCAGTAATGGACTGCACGATACACCTCACGGACAAGGCGATGTCTCGTCCTCGTCCCTCACGCCTTAATTACTCGCCGATGAGCGCGCGCTCGGACCATGTGAACCAGTCCGCGACGGGCAGGCCCAGAGAAACACGAACACGGTTCCCCCAATCCGACACCGGCCACGCCACCGCGGCCCGCACATGTAGCGCTCTAAGACGCTGGTTCGACCCACGAAGCCGTGAATCCGTCTCGGGGATTCCACGCCCGCATCTTCTGCCGGAGTCGGCGGACGTCCTGCGCACTCCCTAGCAACGTCATCTGCTCGGGTCGCCATCGTTCCACTCCCTCCACGATCCGATTGATGAGCCAGCGCTCTCCGGCTTCTGGATGGGCACACAGGAGGCCGAGCATCGGAGCCAGGCTCCGTTCCGCCCACCGTTTCACGTCCTCAATCTTTTTGACGGATTTGGCGATCTCTAACCGAGCCCGCTGCATCCCCTCTGTCAGGACTTTCCACCAGTCCAGCAAGGGCGCGTAATAGCGATCCTTGGCATCATCGGCCCTGGTACAGTCTCGGAAATCCAAGGCACTGCGAAAGACTCCGACGATGTACTTCTGGAATTGATCCTGATTGAGCCCGGACAAGGCCATGCCGACGGCATCGGCCCGTTCCGATTTCCATTCCATTTCCCACCGAATCCAGGTGCCCTCAACCGGCTTCTCTTTGGCCCGTTGTTCTGCCGCTTTATCGTAGATCCGGAGATAGGTGTCTGACTGGCGGGACCCCATACAGAGGGTCTTCCCGGTGTCCAAGCCCGAGCCTAGGTCCAAACCTGAAATCAAGCGGGACTGACGGAAATGTGAGACACAATTCCCCGCCTTCACCGCCGCATAGATGCGATCGACATCGATCACGCCGTTCCGATCATCGAGGGCCACGTCAATGCGGCCAAAATGTCCGTGCTTCTCAAACACCCACGTTGCCACGTCGTGAAATTTCTGATAGGTCCAGTCACTGATCAACTCTTGGGAGAGATCCACATGTACTTCACGAGGGGCCCAGGTGGCCGCCGTCCCGATCCGACCTAACCCGCCGGCATGCCCGCGTGACAACCAGCCTTGCCGGTAGCCCAGGAAGCCTTTTTTATCCTTGATCCAGTCTCCCCCCACCCGTGCGATCACCTCATCGGCGGTGGAGTCAGAGACGGTAAAGCGAAACCAGCCGAGTGAACATGTCCATGCACTCATGAGACCCTCCGTTTAGAACCTTGGAAATTCCGCCCCCGTTTTACCGTCCGGGGGCTTTTCGGTGCGCGCCGCCGGCCTTGGCCGGCAGTCGCGCCCGCACGCCCACTGTTGCCATTGAGACGACGCATGCGGCTTCGTCCATTGCGCTCCATCGCCCGTCGAACTTTTGCGAGATCGAACCGCACCATATGGCGGAAGAAGACCATTGGGATTTCCCCATTGCGATAAGCCCGCCGAACCGTTTTGAGACTCACCTGAAGGAGTACGGCGAGTTCCTGTGCTGTGAGCCACGTTTTCTTCATGCGATTCCTTTTGAGAGCAACATGCAGCATGGCCGAGACCATACCGGGGTGAGTCTTTCGTGGGAAGAGACCCTACGGGAGACAGGCGAGGTCAGGAGGGGACACCGGGGGACAGATTTTCCTGCAGCATCTCACAGCGCGGATCACATCGAGCAAGATCGACTCCATCCGACAGACATCATGAATGCGAAGTGTCTTTAATCAGGAACACCTGGCCAGATGCAAGGATTCGCGCGTGAGGAGATATGAGGTTTCGAAAAGAGAGGAAAAAGAACGGGCACGATCGAGAGTCAATTCATACGAAGAAGTTGAAATGGAGCGCACATTTCAGAAATTTTCTCGCACTAGAGCCACAAAACCTTTTTGCACAGAGCCGTAGGACTACATATGATCAGTGAAACCCTGACAGCTAGAAGGAATTGAGTGCCGAAGATACGTAAGAAGGGCGAGCAGTGATCTATCAGGCTGGCGAAAATGCACAGGGAAAGCAATGGTGCAAAAAGACGTGATCTCCATGCCAGTCCCAGCAGGATTGCACGCAAGGGCTCGAGATGCATGGTTCTATTTCCGTGGCAGATCCCTCCCCTCCACGTTGAGGTGCTTTCTCGCGGGGAAAGGATTATTCTGCGACACACAATGACTAGAGGTCAACCAATCGAACACACTGACGTCTTGAATGCCATTAAGTGAAGCGGTCACTCATGCCAAGCTGTCAGACTCTCAGCACTTTCGGGCACCGGCAGCAACAGTTCGAGGAATCCGAATGGGTCGAGGAGAGCAACACCTTCCACTTTGAGTGGACCTCGTCAGAGGACTGTGATGTCTATTCAACGAAACGCCCAGGATCTCTTTGAATATATAGCTGAAGTTTATTCCATTGACCTTCCGGTTATACGGGACGTCTTGGGTTACGGGGATGGACGCTGGTGGCAAGCCGAACTCGTGTCATCTCGTTTCTGTAAAACTAAGTGCTTTGACGATGAGAGTGACACTCCGGTCGGCCCAGAAGATACAGGTGGGGCTTGGCTTTCTGTACTAAAAAGTGCCTGTGATCCTCCTCCTCCTCTCCCAGAGTCTTTGCTTGACTGGGTCCAGCTTTCTCCTAATCCGTCTAAACGCCCCAGCCCTAGACCAAAGATCTCAAAACGACATCGATTTGACGATGATCCGGCTCGCCTATCACTATATGACGAGTATCGCAAAGCATGGATCAACTGGGAAAAGCAAAGAGAGAAACAACGACCAGGAATCCCTGATCCGTTAAAGGACTGGCTAGACCTCTCCCTGGGAGAGTCTAATTTACCAACCCCGATTCAGGAACAAGAACGGGAAGAGCGTTTTGAAGATGACCAGAACCGGCAGGTGCTTTTAGACGCCTACCTAACTACGCAATGGCCTCTGTGGGCCGACAGAACCTTACCTGCCTATAGAGCGAACGAGCTGTATGACCAGCTCTTTAGCCTACACCAGAGGCTTTCCGTCGAGGGTGATCGATGGGAAATCCTTTGGGGACATCTGTTCCTGAACTGGCAACATAGCCCAGGTCAGGCCATATACCACCCACTTCTTCTCACACCTATATTTCTCGAATTTAATCCGGAGAAGAGGAACATCACGCTTACTCCCAGTCAGCCGACCAAGTTCGATTTCGAGTGTTTACGCGATCTGGAGTACAACTACAAAGACACGCTACTCAGCTTAGCTCGTCGGATTAATGAGAGCGAGGAGCCGAGCAATCCCTGGAGCCACAATACCGTTCGTGGGCTGTCAGCGACCGTCTCCGGCTACCTCAGTAGCACAGCTGAATCCGAGACCAACTTATACAGCGACAAACCAGTATCAAAACCGTTGCCTTCTCCCAAACCGACGATTTCAAATGCTCCGATCATCTTCGTGCGAGAAAGAGTACGCCATTTCTGGATTGAAGATGCTCGGAAAGTAGCCGCTGCTATCGCAGGAGGCGCACAAATCCCTCCGTTCATTCATGCTGCGGTTTCAGATCCAGGGAAAGATAACGCGCTCTCGCTCGCCTTGGGACTTCCCCTTGACGGCAATCATGATGTTGAGGAGGAAGATAGTGAGCTGTATTTCCCCTTATTACACAACGACCAGCAAAAAGAGATTTGGGAAAGATTAAGACATCAGTTTGGCGTGTTGGTCCAAGGCCCTCCTGGAACGGGCAAGAGCCACACAATTGCGAACATCATCTGTGACCAATTGGCACGCGGCAAGAAAATTCTTGTCACGAGCCAAACAGAAAATGCATTGCGCGTGCTCAGGGGGCATATTCCCACTGCGATCCGAAGCCTATGCGTATCCCAATTGGGAAATGATACGGAATCCAAGAAACAGCTCCACGAGGCTGTTATGGAAATCGGCCAGCATCTGGCGGAAAAAGGAAGTCAGGCACGACAACAGCGGATTCAAAACCTACAAAAGGGCCTCAGAGTAATCCGTGAAGAACAAGCCTGCCTTCAGAATCAAATCCGAGACTGGGCCAAACTTGATTCAGAAGTGATCCAGCTCGGAGAGGAGAAGCTTACTGCCCACCAGGCAGCCAAAGCATGTTCGCTCGGACAAGAAAGGCACGGTTGGCTTCCTGACAAGCTTTCTCCTGAAACCATCCCACCCCTGAATGACCATGAGCTTCGTGAACTTTGTCAGACACTCAGGGATCTTAGTCCAGAGGATCGAAAGTCCTGCCAGTTACCACTTCCGGTCCTAGAGTCATTGCCGCCGCCTCAGAAGATAAGGGAAATACTCTCCGAACTCCGGACATCAAAGGCTCTCGTCGATGAAACTGAGCCGTTAAGAAGAGATTGGAGCGAGCAACTTGCTTCAGCTTCTCACTCTGAGCTGAGCGAGGCAGTTGCAGTCGTAGAAGCCGCCCTAACCTCTCTTCAGCAAATCTCCGAAGATTGGCAAAGCCGAATACTTGATTTGATGGCCTCCGAAGATTCTCAGCAGAGCTTTTGGTCCAACTTTATTAGTGCCTGTAGCGAGTTGCGGGAGAAGGCCTTTCGGTGCTTTGAACGCATACAAGGTTACCAGATTGAGGGACTTTCCTTGCTGGATGCCGAGACAGACTGGGCCGATGCGCTGGAGGAACTCGCAAGGGTTGTTAGTAGAGGTGGAAACCCAGGGAAGTTGTTCACACAGCTCAGTCTATCCAAACAAGCCAAGACACTCTTTCAGACAGTTGTTGTAGACGCAAAGCCCCTTTCAACAAAAGAACGAATTGACGTGGTGGCTTTCCGCCTTGAGTATGTTAGCCATATTCGAAAATTGGAGACCAGATGGCTACAGACAGCAAGAATAGTGGAAGGCCCAAGGCGGGACCAACAAGCCCCCATGGCTCTAGCTGACATTGACGCAAGACTGCGAAAGGTCCGAGACGCCGTGGAATGGGCCTGCTCCCAGATGGGAACTCTCAAGGAACGTCTGACCGCTCTAGGTTGTCCAAAGAGCAGACAGGTATTTCACCGAGAAGCAACCCTGCTAGAGCACCTGAAATGCCTTCAGGGCCAGATCGCTGCTAAGAGGGCGCATGATCTGGTCTTGGAGTTAAACCATTTTTCTACTTGTGCAGATGAACTCTCTAGGAATGCGAGTTGTGGGTCAACACTACTCCGGCTTGCTGAAGCAGTTAGACATCACTCAAGCGAGGAATATGAATCGCACTACGCCGAGCTACTCCGGCTTTACGATGTTCGTGTGAAGGTCCAACGACTAGAAGAGCTGCTAAACCGCCTCCAGAGCAGGGCTCCCAAGTGGGCGTCTGAGATTGAACGCAAAGCACAACTAGCCGGACCAGACGCCATTTCCCCAGATTGGCAAGAAGCCTGGAGATGGCAACGCCTGACACAGTGGCTTAGCCACTTACATAGTCGAGAAAGCGTGGAGGATCTCCAGGCAAAGGCCGAAAAGCTTCGAAACAAAGAACACGAGCATATTACGGAACTTGTTATTGAGCGAACCTGGCAAAGACAGCTTGAAAAGGTCCGCGATGAACACTACATGGCACTAGCAGCGTGGGCCGCTGCCATGAAAAACTATGGAAAAGGGACCGGAAAGTTTGCCGGACGATTCTTGGCTGCTGCGGCGCGGGCAATGATTGATGCGGTCAAAGCTGTTCCTGTATGGATCATGCCCCTCTATCGAGTGGTGCAATCTTTTCATGCTGAGCCAGAGCTCTTTGATCTCGTTATCATAGATGAAGCCAGCCAGTGCGACATTCGTGCCCTGCCCGTTCTTTTTCGCGCCAGACAAGTCCTCATCGTCGGGGATCCAGAGCAGATTAGCCCCACGAATGTTGGCGTGGAGAGAGAGAAGGTGTTTGAGCTGATCCGCATCAGGCTTGCTCAACTCCCACACCCAGAGCGGTTCATCATCGACAACAGTTTGTTTGAAATCACACAGACAATTCCAGGGATGACGCGAACAATGTTGACCGAGCATTTTCGCTGCGTTCCTGAAATTATCGAGTTTAACAACAACTTATGTCCGACATACGCAGGCAGGCTCGAACCTCTGCGTCAAACGAGCCCCCATGAGCGCCTGGAACCCCCAATCATTACGTCCTTTGTTCCGAGTGGTTTCAAAAATGACTCTGACGTGAACCAACCCGAAGCAGAGGCGCTTGTCGAAGCATTAGTTCTGAGCTGCCAATGTGAAAAGTACACAGGAAAAACCATGGGAGTCATCTCCCTTCTCGGTGAGAATCAGGCTAAATACATCTCAGATCTGATCGCGAGGAAGCTAGATGAACGCGAGTGCTCTCAACGACGCATAATATGTGGGGATGCGTATGCGTTCCAGGGAGACGAACGAGACGTAATGTTCCTTTCCCTTGTCGTAGCCCCTAACGCAAGTTTCGCCCCGTTGGTAAGGAATGACGCTCGACAGCGGTTTAACGTCGCCACCAGTAGGGCAAAAGACCAGGTGTTCTTATTTCATTCTATTCGCATCGAGGACGTGAAGAACGAGAACTGCGTTCGTTACAAGCTGCTCAAGTGGTATCAGAATCCTCCATTGGCTGAAATAGAAGCAGGCATCGAGATACTCAGACAGAAGGCCGACAGTCCTTTTGAAATCGAGGTCGGCACAGCAATTATCAAGAGAGGTTTCAAGGTAATCCCTCAGTTCAGGCCTTTCCCAAGGGATTTACAGTACAGAATCGACCTTCTGGTGCAAGGAACCAGAGGGAGACTGGCCGTGGAGTGTGATGGTGATCAGTGGCATGGTCCTGAAAGATGGGAATACGACCAAAGACGAGAGACTCAGCTCAGACGAGCTGGATTGAATTTCTGGCGCATTAACGGGAGTACCTTCTACCGTGACAAAGATAAGGCCCTAGATTCACTTTGGCCCGCAATTGAGAGACATTGCACTGGGCAATAGCATTAAACGTAGCTATTGCGGATTAATCAATGGGGGTGCTCGATGCGATGACAGTACAAATGGCTTTGGATAGATGCTGATCCCGATGCAAGAATCTTTGCACGCGAAGAATCGACGCTCAACAACTACGGGAATGAAGGATGGGAACTCGTGACAGTGGTTCCGGTTAGCGACAACAAAGTCGCTGCGGTGATGAAGAAGCCAACATAGATGTTCGGTTAAGCCACAACCGCCCTCGAACTCTGCGGCAGGGGGCAGTATTCCACTAGCATCTTCCTAGACACCTCCCCACGCCCCGCCTTGCGGTTTGAACCGTACACTTCTAGACTGAGCCTCCCCTGCGAGGCTCCTATGCCCTTCTTGATTTGCCCCTTTCTGCCGTTTGCCTATGCACTGCTCGCAGTCGAAGGATCACCGCAGACGTATAGTTAGATTACCTTGGGAGAAGCTATGCGTACTTCAATAGCAGCGATAGCACTTGTTCTTTCGCTTTTCGTGGCGAGCTGCGGAACACTTGATAGTAAAACTATTCTCTTGAATGTCGGAGACTCAAAAGCGAGGGTTCTTGAAGTCATGGGGCCGCCGAAAGATCGTCAAATCCACGGGCAGCAAGAGGCGTGGCAATACTGCGTTTCTGGCGCTGGGTTTGGTTGGAACGATCATAAGATCATTTGGCTTAACGCTGGGCGAGTAACCGGAATTAATTCTTACAGGTCTGGCGTAACTGGTTGTAGCGGAGGTATAGAGCCAATTCGTTGGGGAAGCGCCCCAGCTTTCGATCAGCCCGCACAAGCTCCCGCCACTGGTCAAACCATTCGTCCCGATGTGATGGCCTCCGGCCCTCTGACCGGAGCCATGCTCGACAAGTACAACATTATCGCAGTGTTGCCATTTGCCGATGCTCCTCATGCCCCAAGCTCTGGTTCAACGGTGAATGATATTGTGTCCACCCAGCTTCTGGATCTTGAATTTGCTGTCGTTGAAAGGACCAGACTCCAGCAACTATTCGAGGAGCAAAGGCTTCAATTGCGAAGTGCGGATGAACAGGCAACCGCCATCCGAATTGGTAGACTTGCTGGAGCAAAGGTAGTCGTGACTGGAACTGTCCAGCAGTGGGAGACTCAAAAAGACAAAGGGACAGAGAAGTCCTTCGTCTCTCTCTCCTTCAGGCTCGTGGATGTGGAAACTGGGGCGATCTTATTTAGTGGGCAGGGACAGTTCAGGGAGCCAATTTCCGCAGCCCCCCAGATGATGGCAGGAATTATTACCGATGCAATTTTTGATAGGATGGCGATCCAAACAGGAATACGAATGTCTGGACGGATTGGATTTCAAGAGGACTACATTGACCGATTTGGCAATAAGACCGTCAGGGTTAAAGCAATAAAACCAGGGTTTCCAGCCGAGAAAGCTGGTCTACAAGCTGGCGATGTTATTCTCTCGTGCAATGGGTCTAGCAGCACAACATGGACGAGAAAAAGAGATTCTATGAGAGCGTGTTCAGTTGAAGCTGGACAGGATTTGGTGCTTGAAGTGGCAAGGGGAGAACAACGCCAGACAATACGTGCAACGGCAGTGAGTAGGGAGTAGTCCGGCTCAGTCCATCTGTCACGATATTAGGCACGCAGCCGGTGCCGCCGTGGGAGTGGCGGAAGCGGAGGTAGCTGGCTACTAACGAGAAGAGACCACTTTCTCTACGATTCAACCACTTCACGACCTTTGCCCGCCCTTGCACCATAGTTCGCATCCCTCCTACAATGCGCCATTACCTACGATCCTGGGCGCGAAATACACAAATGGCTAACGAAGATAGTGAAGGAATAGAGGGCGGGTCAGATCCCTCTAAACTCCGTAGATTCGCCTTGGGAGTAGCCATGGCTTTGGCCGTCCTTGTTCTTGCTGGCGGTACGATTAAAGAGGAATTCCAAGGATCGATTATAGGAGTGATAAAGTTCCAGCGCCCTAGCGTCCTCGTCGCGCTCCTGGTCTCGTTGTCATTCTATGCTAGCGCCAGATACGCATACTATGTCCTGATTTCTCCAGTGACCAGCGGGCGCATCCGACGATACTTGAAGCGTGATTGGAGCATGCTCTGTGCCAAGATGACGGAATCTCAGTACAGCGAAGCAATTAGATTACCGGCGAAGAAAATTTTTCACGAGCACGTTAGGTTGGAGAGGTTGTGTCTCCCTGGCCTAACGCCGTGGAGGTTTATTGTTTTTACTGACCACAACAGAGCGCCAGATGACGATCTCATAAAGCACTTAATGGCTAATAGAGCTAATGCGTTCTTCTCTGGCATTACTCCCGCTGAGATCTCTCTTGGAAGTAGTGATTCAGATTTTGTGCTGGCAAAGGTGGGGCCACTGAAACCGCAAACCACGTGGAAGATACGACTGGAGCAATTTGATATCTACTTGCCTTTGATCGCAAACGGTTTCGTCATACTCCTTTTCGGAATCTGGACGCTCACCGACATCCTAAAGTGAGACACACTTCTCTTGAGGGCAATTCCTATTAATAGGTAAACCAAAGAGCCGCATCTACCACCGGCCAGACTGTCCCAACTACAGCCAGGTTGCACCCCATAACAGAGTAGCGTTTAATAGCGCGGCAGAGGCGGAAGCGGCAGGGTATCGAGTCGCGGGGAATTGTCCATGGTCTGGCACCCAGTTATGGCGGCCTAATGGAAACCAAAGAGCAGCCGGGACTGGGGCAGGAGCCCAAATCAGAGGCTGAAGAGTCCAGGGATCTATTCATTGGTGTGGCCCTTCGCGGCGCTGTCACACTTCAGAAAGCTTTAGGGCTCAATGAGGACACATACCAGGGGGTCGCGGGACATTCCCTCCACGATTCGCGCGCCTATTATCTATACGGTGTATTAGACGAGGTACTTAAAGCTGCCACGGCAATGCTGAGATGGCAGCAACTGCTCAAGAATCCTGAAAAGGAAGGGCTAAAAGAAATCCAGGGTAAAGAAAATGGAAATCACCTTATTCGGATTGTTGATGAAGCAGTCCAAGACGAACAAGACCTTTGGTCTCGGAAGCTAGCGGAATTGCTTTGCAACCTAATCCTATTTGAGTCTACAAACAGCCAGGAATACTTCCGCCTCTTCTTAACCTGCGAACATCTTGATGCATATTTAGGGCTTCAGCGGGACTTTCACGATTTTTTTAATTGTCAGAACTTCAATGCTAGGGAATCGATACAATCATTGGTGTCCACAACGAAACAATGCACGAAGTCTATTCCTTTAAAGAAGGCGTGGTTTCTTAATGACGCAATTAATTGGGAAAAGCCTATAAAGCCGGGAGGCCTATTTTGCTCAATCAGACAGCGTTACAAATTGGCATTAAAGAAAGCAGACCCAGACCAGATACTGGCACTGGGTATTAGCTATGAGCACGGCTATTCAGTCCCCAGCAGGTCAATTCACGCCAACATAGGCGGTCCGCCCATGAAGATCGACCGAAAGGCAATCGAAATCTCTTTCAGCCATGTAGTGCTCTTCTGCGCTCTAGTGATGTTGCAGGCGTATAAAGTAGCTGGCGTAACAGTAACTGGTGATGCGGAGTTTGTTGATAAGATATTTAAGTCAGGGACTGACGCTCGAAAGATCTTGAATTCTGTCTACGGTAAGGAATTAGAAGTTGGAGATATTGTGTTTGCCTATGGCAAGGATCTCTGCATTGTAGTTGACAAAAGAAGGAGTGAGTACGGGTACAACTCCTACAAGGTAAAATATCTAAGCCCGCCCCTTATTCCTGAGGTCCCTGAAGATTGGTTTCCAGCTCGATACGTCCACCTTGTTTGGCCTAAAAAGCTCGTCCGGGAACAGATGGTTGATATGTTAGAGAGACATCATTTTCCCGCCGATGCCGTTGAGAAGGTTCGGAGCATGCCTGATAAGGACTTGCTGGATCAATTGGTCTCAACCGCTTTAGCTGCGTACAAGGACGGGGTGTTTGATCAAATGTTTGCTATCCAAACCGACCGATGAAAATCTTGCCGCCGCGCCCTGTGCTTGGTTTATTCATTGTAGATCACGCTCCTCTCTGAGGCCGACCCCGAAGGCGACCAGACTTGAATGGTTATCCTCCTTCGCTTCCTCTTCGTGTTCTCGTTCCCTACACTGCTGATGCTGTTCCTGAAGCCCTGTGCTCAACCGTGATGCTCTAGGCTGGGTATTGAGTGGGGAATTGTCGGTGAGGATCAGCCGGTGCCGCCATGGGAGTTGGCGAAAACACATAGACTGAAATCATCAACGGTTTCGTAGGCCATTGCCTCGCTTGACACATTCCCACAGACGGCCTAGCTTGGCTGAAAATAGGCTATTATGCTGGCTGGCATGCTCCAAAGTTAGAGCGCAGGAAGGATGCTGCCATTAACTCTCTGCCGACTATTAAAGTCAGATATAACGAAACCATCCAACCTTTGTTGTGAAAATGCTCCCCAGCCGATCCATCGTTTCCGAGGAAGTGCAGTTGCTGCGCGGCGGAGCAATCGCGACCAACTTGCTCGGAGCGTTTGGTCAGTCCCTGAAGGAGACACGGCTCACCGCTTTGCTAGGGTATTTGTTAGCCGTGCGGCCCGAACCGCTCGTGACCCTGTTTGGATTTTCCGGTCGTGTTCTTTCGGTGTGTCTTGAGACGCGCCATGACGAGGGTCGTTCAGACATTTTGGTCGAAACTTCACGCGGTCTGGGTGTCATCGAGGCCAAAGTGGATACAACGGATGCCTCCGCACAATCACATCGCTACCCAGCGCGTTGGCGCGTTCTGCTGACATTGCTTCCTGGGGAAGAGCGAAGCAATATACTGCGCCAACTGCACTGGCAGCAACTAGCCGACTGGCTGGATGCAACGGCACAGTCAGGGTCACCAGCCTATCGCTTCTTGGTCGCCCAATTCATCGCCCACCTGGAGGAGCATCACATGATTAAAACTTCCGAATCGCTTGAAATCTATGCTCGCGAAATCAATGAGCCGGTCACGCTTTCGCTCTTTATTCAAGGTCACATCTACGGCTGCAGATACGAGAAGAAAAACAAGGTGGCTCGCGCTCAATATTTTGCCCCTCATTTTGGTGCTTCAATCGCGCGCCACCAGCCCGGCATTTTCACCGGCATCAGTTATGTGGCACGCGTGGAGCACGTTTTTTTATCGACAACTTGGAAAGAGTTCAGGGACGGCGTTTGCGAATATCACGGCAAACAATGGTGGAACAGTCACAGTAAGCTCGTGCAAGACCTACATCGAGAGTGGAATTGGACTAAAGGCGAACAACGCAGCTTTTTGCTGCTCGGTGAGCCGCGCCTTGCTTTCAATCCACCGGTTCGCAAAGAACGGCTCCAAAAGGGCAAGGGTTGGCTCAGTCGGCGGTTTTTCTCTTTCGACGATCTTTATGCCGCATGGGGACCCGGGTGAAGCCCAACCAACTCAACCTCAGGTTTCTTGTTGCAATTGAGAGAATTACGTTCCGTCTCCGTTTCCAAGTGCTAAGACTGACCTGCAGTAGGGAACGATGGTCAATCAGGAACTCGTCAAGCAGGGCTGGTGCTGGTGGTATCGGAAGTATGCGCCGAACAATGCGGAACTGGAGCGGCTAGAGAATGAAGCACGAGAAGCGCGGAAAGGCTTGTGCTGATCCCCAGCCGGTGCCACCGTGGGAGTGGCGGAAGAAGTAGGCAGAAGCAACGGGCAGTAGCTTGCAGGGAAATTGTATGTAACCATGAATTTGAGACCTGCTATGCCGGATTTAAATCCATGAGGTAGTAGATGAATGTGGCCAAGTTTGCAGTTCTCAACTGTTCTGCAGAATTAGAGATGCCTCGGTCATTGGTGACAAGGGGCCATTGCCTTTGAACCCCAAAGTTTACTAACTCTAAGTCAACCTGACCTGGAGACTTTGACTTGCCGAGCGTCAATGGATTTTGGCGGGCAAAGAAATCTCTGAGTGTTTTGATAGCATTGCCATCCGGGATAAAATTGGCATCTACAGAAAACCAGCTGTTCGTTGGAAGCTTTTGTGCATGCTTCTCAACTGAAAGTAAGACCTTGAGCTTGACTTGCTCTGACACATGCTCCCCTTGAGCATAGCCCAATTGATGCTCGACTTCCCGATAAGCCATTCTATCTTCGACGGCCGCATATAGGCACTCACGCACCTCATCGAATGCCGACTGGGTTGTGGTAACTTTCTTATTGTTCGCGATTAGTTTATCGGTAAGCTGTCTGGTGTGAATGGTAAAACGGGAAGTTACAGTAACCGTTGCTGACCCAACTTGAAGATCCACGAAAAAGCAGTGATAAACAATGCAGTTTGCATCGTAAATAATATACGAGAAATCTTTCAGACGCTGCATGGTCTCTATTCAGCAGGAATGTCAGCGAGATCAAGATCTTCAAGGCGGGGATATACATGAACACTAGCGCAAGCCTCTTGAAGCAACTCAAACCTGTCTTGCAAGGATTGGAGATTCAAGCGCCTGATGGTAGATTTGGTCTGTTGATACTGCTTAGAAAGCCCATAGCACTGATTATAGTAGCTTCTTATCTGAGAGATAAGTTTATCCTGCACATCAACAGGGCTGTTTTTCAGCTTATTGATGGCTGACCGACAATAATCCAGGCTGCCTGAAAGCAAAAGCTGATTGTAGGATCCAGGCCACTTAAGGAACTCGTCAAATAGTTCACGCATTTGAATTCGGAGGGTCTCTAGCCTCTCTTCAGGCGTCCATGATTTGCTCGCATCTGATAAGCAGAGACTCCCAAACTTTGTTACCTCAGGCCCCTCCCACTCATCGCGTGTATTCTCGTTGGAGAAAAGAATGCAATTCGTGTCCAGCAAAAATGCGTTAAAATGTGTCGCAACGGTCTGGCGCAAGTTCCCAAAGAAACCCGCATCCACAATCCCTGAAGCTTCTACCTCAAGAGAGGTTTCACCAACCAGTACGTCTCTGATTATATGTGTCGCAGGTAATTCCAGCCATTTGTTAAAGATGTCGAGCTGCTGGCCTTCTAGGTGTCCTGAGATGAAAACCTTCGGTTTGGCGGAGTAAATTCCCCAGACCGTTTTGGGACTTCCAGCCGCAGCTGTAGAGCAGATGATGGTGCCGTCATTTCCGTGGTGGGTGGGTACCGACTCAGTGTCGGAGAGCCTGGGCCACGCGTCAGCAAGAGCTAGATTGCCGACTACGGGAGTTTGGTGAGCCATTCTTGGCATTCCTTCCAGCTAGTGTCGAAAGCTTGGGTGATGGTCTGTATTAGCTTTTCGGTTTCTGCGATGCGCACGTCTTGGTGAAGATGATATTGAAACAGAAAGCTCTTACTCCCAATCTCAACTGGCGTTAGACGGATATCTCTATAGTGCTCTTGTGTACCGAGTAAAAATCGAGCCGAAGCAGAGAGTATCGGCTGACCCAGAGTCTTCTCTAGCACAACGGAATTGTTAATGTAGTGCTCTGCTATGAATCCCCCTGAACCCTTGTCGTGCTCCGGTGTAATCAGAATGAAAAAGTTGATCCCAAGTGACTGGACAGTGAAGCTCTGCATGGATTTAAGGACGGCCCATAGTTCATCAAGCCGTCTCTCTTGAAAGGGAGTATCATGCTGCTCATTGATATATTCGAGTCTGTTTGACTGAATGGTAATTTTGGCTTTGAGTGGATCACTCGCGAGCGCCAAAACTCCGCCCATAATGTCATTCGGGAAGAGCGTAATCAGATCGAACTTAGTAGATGTCTTTATCGGATCAAGTGGTAGTTTCTTGACGTCTACGGGGTCGTAGAGGAGGACAATATTGAGATTCTGAGGACGAAACTCGGCTACTTTCATTTCACCAGTACGTCCGTGGCAAGACCGTTCAAGTTAAGAGAGATAGACCAAGGAATGAGATGTATTTCCTGCTGAACCTGTTCAGTACAAAGCATTATAAGGTGCTACTCCTTCGTCTTGCAACCATCCCTCAGGGCTTCTTATCTGCATTTTGATATTGTACAGAATTGTCCGTAATTGTCATTGATCTTCAGGTTTTTTGTTGATCGTGGGCCTACCCCGATCAACTGATTGCTTGGCCAGACATGGATGTCTGGCTAGTCGTCGGAGTCCTCATTTGGAGTGCCCCACCTGCCGAACAAGCCCCGCCCTCATTTCCTGGTTGCGTGTGGTTGCGGATTTGCGGAAATTCTGCCGTGTTTTTCACTCTTCTGCATCGTCAAGTGGTTGATCTTCTTGACTGGCCTGAGGGTCAGATGAAATTCGAAACCTGGCACTCACCCCATACAATTTTCTCTTTTTAATCAGTCTTCTGTCGGTTCTCACCTTTTTGGGCCCGGTCTCACTTTTTTTGGCATTGGATTAAGGCTGTTGTGACACCGACTATCGTCCGCCGATAAGAACCCTTGCTTTACGTTTTCGACAACTCGACAGTACCCCTTGAAGAACAGCTTGATCTGCCAGAGATCCTTGAACGTCTGTCTCCGTGTGAGGTCATGAATTGGGGTCAGCCTCCTGATTTCTGACTGAGCTTGCGAAACTCCTCGCGCGCGGCACTCACGACCGGCAGCGGCGCCTTGTCGGGGCTGCCAGCATCAAACGGCGGTTGAGGATCGTACTCGATGAGGAGTTGGGCGGTTTGCGCCGCGGCGACCCCGAACTCTTCGGCAACCAGGGTGAGTGCCATGTCGATCCCGGAGGACACGCCGGCGGCAGTGAAGACCTTGCCCTGGCGGACGACCCGCTCTTTCGTCGGGATCGCACCAAATTGCTTCAAGGCGTCGAGTGCGAGCCAATGAGTGGTCGCCTTCAGCCCTTGCAGTACGCCGGCGGCTCCAAGGCCCAAGGCCCCGGTGCACACCGACGTTGTCCACTTGGTGGTCTTGTGCACCTGCGCGATCCATTCCAGGACCTGCTGATCGCCCATCACCGCTTGCGGATACGCAGTGCCGGGCACCAGTAGAATGTCAGGCCTGGGAGTTTCATCAAGGGTGTAGTCCGCCATCAGGCCAAGTCGGCCGAAATCGGTCCGCTTCAAGCCCTTCTCGCGCGCAACGAAGCGCACGTCGATATCGAGCCCCGGAGACTGCAGTACCTCGTAGGGGCCGATCGCATCGAGCGCCGTCACGCCGTCGTACAACAATATCGCGACTTGCATTGTTCTCTCCTTCTGTCATCGATTGTTATCGGATTCGGAGTATAGATTGGCTCCCCGAGTTTTACCCTTTGTGAACCTTGCGATTTGAGCTTCCAAGGGCACCTGTTGCATAAATCATATGGATTGGGAACGTCCCAGACTAACATAGGACCTGGATCAGGTTAAGGGTGGCCGATGAAAAGAAATGTGGCTCACCACTTCGTACTGTAGACAGAACCTTTAAAACAAATTTCAGTTCCGCCAACCTGTGATACCCTTGAACGAATCGAACAAGAAGCGCCAGCAGATAAGGGCGGGTCAGGGATATTTCGGAATACTTCCCGTGGTCTGATGAAAAGGGTAAAGATTGCCGCCACGGTTGTTGAGGGAAAATCGATTCATGCGCTATTGATTGAAGCATAAGAGACTCGTTCGTAGGAGTTGGAGAATAGGGCCTGCTGCCGGAAGGGAAGAATTAAGCCAATGGGAAAGACGGTCGAGTACGAAGGATACACCATTCAGTCCGCCCCGCATCAGCCGGTAGACAATGAGAGATGGCAGCTGCGCATCTTCATCTCCGTGGACGATACCCATGGCGTCAGAACACGCGAATTCTCATCTGAGTTCCTGTATGCGACCGAGCAGGAAACTGATATCCACGGGATTGCCTTTGGCCAACGCCTGATTGATGGGAAGGTGGAAGGTCAGTCCGTCGTGGATATGAAGACCGAAGATCGCCGGGCGACGCCGCGCCTCCGTGTGCAATTCCGTACCACGTTTTCGAGCTCCACGAAGAAGGAAGGGGCCGGCGTCATGCTTGATCTGTCTTCGGGCGGATGTCGCGTCGAGAGTCCTATTCCCGTGGAACCGGGCTTATTGTTGGAGCTGCGCATCTATGCGCCAGACGTCGAATGGCCGCTCATGATTGAAGCGGCAAACGTGCAGTGGGTAAGTGGTCGGACATTCGGGCTGGCCTTCTTTCGGATCACGGAGACTGAGCAACAGCGCTTGGGGCAGATGATCGACCATCTGATGAAGGACGGTGAAGAGAGGGGCGACCACTGAGTCTGAATCGCTGCCTCAGAAGCCGTCAGCCGAAGAGAACTCGAACGGTCAAACTGTGCTAGATCAAACCAATACTGGTGAAAGGTGTCTAGAGGAGGCCTATCGGATCTGAGGTGCAGCTCGGCAGAGCGGGATGAAGGTAAATTGATGTGCTGAATTTGTGCCATTACTACTGTTAGATAACGGGAAACAATAGAACCATTGGACGGTATATAAGGGTGCTCCATAAGCGAAAGGCAATGAAGACTAAGGCTTTATTGGGAGACCAGACCTTTAATCATTACCTTACGCAATAGAGGGATATGGGGTGAGTGATGGGTTTCGAAGACCATTCACGGTCAGCATGCTCTGTTGTTTCTCGTCGGCATGCGTTGTCTGAGGTTGGTATAGCTGGATTTCGTAAACCGCAGGTCATTCTCCCGGTCGCGGTGGGCATCCCGGCTAATTGCTATAGTTCGCTGGCGCTGAAATCGCTTTCGCTGAGGCCTATCGCGCTGATGTCTGATAGGGTTGCGGGCCCCATGGTTAAGTCCTTCCCTCTGGTATCGGAAGGTAGTCAATAAACCGCTGATTGTCTGTGGTGAACGGCACGCCACACCCTGGCATCCTGCTCACTTTTGTCATCAGATGAAATTTGAATTTGAGGCCCGCAGCCCCAATACGGCTTTGCACTTCGCTGCTGCCAACCGTGGTCGCGGCGGCCATGGCGTCAATCAACGCGCCGACCTGGTGTTCAAGGAAGTCCATCGTCGCCTCCACCTGCTCTGCCTTCGCCCGAAGGGTAACAAGGGCGACCCGCTCCGCATCTTTTCGTACGACCGAATCCGCGTCTGAGGTGTTCCGAGCCGCGTCCGCCAATCGGGTTTTGAGCCTGTTGATTTTCCAGTCGCATCGGTCGAGTTCCTTTTTTGCCGCTTCAGCGACGGACCATTCAAGATCAGTATCGTGAACCAAGGCGATGGCCTCTCGCTCCGCCTCCGCCTGTGCGATCTGTTCGCCGAAGGACGCCGTGTCCATCAGAATGTTCTCGCTGCAGTTTCATGGGTCTTCATCATCGCTCTCCTGTGTGTTGTGGCGTCTCGCCCGGTTAACGATTCAATGTATCAGCCATTTTCCCCCACGTTCCCAATGCATCGATGTGCTTCCAGGCGTGCTAGTTTCATAGCGCATCCTCATCCATTTTTGGTATCTCCAACTCGTGTACAGGCTCAGACTCATGTTCAGGTTCGGATATCTTTGCACGTTCGTTGTCAATAATTAGCTCTAGTGCCTGGGTCATTCTGGTTGCGTCTCGGTCTAACTGCACTTCTGCATCGTCCATGGGGTCCTTTCTCGGTATACGCGGCCAATAGCACCTTAGAATGGTGTGCGAGTCGTCGGCTCTGTCCAGCCAGTCTCGCCGACTGGGATTCAATCAGGGCCTCAAGCCTATGGGATCCCTCCATTAGGACCCCGGCCCGTTCTTCGAGTGTAGCAGGCATTCGGAGCCCTTCGCTGAGAGGAGCTGCGGACTGAACTAGCCGCCCGTCATCGACCAATAAAATCACACCACGACAACATAGTAAGAGCACACATAAGCCAGTTTTGTCCAACCAATCCGCAGGTCATTCGTTCAATCCGGAATGTCATTGGCTCATGCAGCCTCTACCATCCCTTGGAAGGGGATTCCCCATAAGGGAATCCCGTCTTGGCAAAGCCGCTCAAATCCCGTTGGGGACACCAGAGAAGCGCTAAACGCCTTTCTGCTCTGGGCAATTTAGCATTTCGAGCCTCCAGGAAAGTGTGGCAGCTACACCAAATAGGGGTTTCATGGCTACACTCTTTCGCCCTTCTTGCTTAGCCCACCGCCTGACCCTCATCCTCCCGTATTTGTCGAAGGCAAGACGGTCAACGGCCAGTTTGGCTTTGTGATTTCAGAAAAAACTAGTGACATAGAAGGGGGGAAATTTACTAGTGTCTAGGGCTTCAGAGTAACAGCCCTGAATCCAGGCTTCAACGTCCACGGTGCAACAAGTACCTTCAGCTTCATAGGGGAGCTTGGTCCCTCCGCTTCCCTGACCACATCCAGAGTGATTTCTGTGCCGATGCTGATCGTAAGCTACATACTGGGATAGGGGTGGGGTTGAGCTCTACGGACTCACTCATTCTGAGCAGGAGGTACAACAACTCTTCGTTCGGTTGACCCTCAAGGAAGTGGGACCTCTCTCAGGCTCACTCGAAGTCCAGACAACCTTCGCGCAGGACCCTGTGGCCATTTCCGTTCACGAATCCGCGTCCTTGATCCTCTTCGGTTCTGGCCTCGTGGCCTTGGCCGTATTGCGTCGGAAGCATATCTCGTAATCTCAGTGCATCGCATCATCATAGACGGCGGTTCCAGCAATGGGGCCGCCGTTTTCATTTGCGTATGTGCAGGCCCCGTCATGATGCTTCACAGTCCCTTGAGCCGATCCCGATGTAGGGAGTAGACTACCGCCATGAACGTCGATGCTGTCTACGCGCCCGATCTCTCCACTCGATACGCCTTGCCCGTCTTTCTTGGACGATTCCCCGCAGGGTTCCCTTCTCCCGCTGACGACTACATCGAAGGCAAGCTTGATCTCAACCGGCACTTGATTAAACATCCCGCTGCCACGTTCTTTGTGCGAGTGTCCGGCGACTCAATGACCGGAGCGGGGATTCATTCAGGGGACTTGCTCATTGTAGATCGCTCGCTTGAGGCCGTTGATGGAAACGTCGTCGTGGCCGCGCTTGATGGAGAACTGACCGTCAAGCGACTCTATAAGCGAGACAAAGCCCTGCGCCTCCTCCCCGCCAACAAGGACTACCAGCCGATTGAGATTCAGGCTCAACAGTCGTTCGAGATTTGGGGAGTCGTCACCAACGTCATTCACGCGTTCTGAGTAGTCGCATGCCTCCCATCTTCGCTCTGGTCGATTGCAATAATTTCTACGCCTCCTGCGAGCGGGTGTTTAACCCAATGTTGGAAGGGAAGCCGATCGTGGTGCTGTCCAATAATGACGGCTGCGTGGTCGCTCGCTCCAATGAAGCAAAAGCACTCGGTATCGGGATGGGTGTGCCGGAGTTTCAGATTCGTCCGTTGCTCCGCACTCATCGGGTGTAGGTATTGTCCAGTAACTACACGCTCTATGGCGATATGTCGCAGCGTGTCATGGAGACGCTTGAGCAGTTCTGCCCCGATCTGGAAATCTATTCGATTGACGAGGCTTTCTTGAGTCTGGTGGGGTTTGCACAGCGGGATCTCACCGAGTACGGGCGACAGATTCGCCGCACGGTGAAGCAATGGACAGGCATTCCAGTGTCCGTTGGCATTGCAGAAACAAAGACCCTTGCCAAGATCGCCAACCGGATCGCGAAGCGGACACCGGATCTTGGGGGAATGTTTGACCTGCTCGACTGTTCAGTTCGAGAGACAGTGTTGGGCAGGGCCACTGTTGAGGATGTGTGGGGGATCGGGCGGAACCATGCCCGTGTCCTGAATCAGCAGGGCATCACCACTGTCCTACAGTTAGGTGGAGTCGAGACCAGTGGATACGAAAGCGCATGGGAATCGTAGGCCTTCGTCTGGTGATGGAGTTACGAGGAGTATCCTGCTTGGACCTTGAACAGTGTCCTGCATCTAAGCAATCCCTCACCTGCTCACGCGCTTTTGGGACGCTCATCCATACTCTGGCAGAAATGGAAGAGGCGGTCTCGATCTATACCTCACGGGTGGCTGAGAAGTTGAGGCGCGAACGACTCGCCGCAACCGTGTTGACGGTATGTCTGACAACCAACGAATTCAAAGAAGGACGGCAGTACAGTAACGCGCTGACGCTGAAGCTACCGATTGTGACGGACAGCACCGCAGGCCTCATCAAGTCTGCACTTCAGGGAATCCGAGCCATCTACCGAGACGGGTATCTCTACAAGAAAGCGGGTGTGCTGCTCACGGGCTTGGTTCCTGCCAGTCAGACACAGGTAGTGGTCTCACGAGAGAATGGAAGACGCATTTTCACGTTCCCCAGCATACACTACACAGGAGGATGAATTGCCACTTGTTCAGGCGAAGTAATCAGGAGTTAGAGCGGAAGAGGATCCTGCCGAAGAGCAAATAACCAGTGACAGAACGTTTGTGGATAAACCCTCATTGACCTGGGCGGGAAGGTGGAGGAATGATCTGGACGACCAAGAAGCCGACGAAGACAGGGTGGTACTGGTATCGCGGTGAATGCGATGGAAACGCCGTGAAAGCTCTACATTTCATCGATGACGACGGAGAGGGGCCGTACCTCGCAACATCAGAAGATGTGACACTGAATGACTTAGACGGCGAATGGGCCGGACCGGTTGAGCCGCCCTTGTCAGGTCAGAGTCGTTAGAGGCTGGTTTGCGGGCCTCGCAACCTGCTGGAATGTCTGCCTGAAATAATTGGTGCTGAAGGAGCGATTCGATCAGTGAGTCTGGCAGTCTAGCTGACCGGCCCCATTCTCTCCGTCCTCGATGGCGACACCACACAACCTCATCCCTGCACAACAAGCCGGTGCCGCCTCATGATCTCCGTATTATCGAAGAGAGGAGTGACATACCATGAGGCCAGAATCCTATTGAGGATCTCGCGGCGGCCTATGGGTGGTGGACCTGAAGAGGGCCCAGTGCTCACAGCCATCTCGACGGCATCCCGTCCCATTTGGTGACCCGGACCATTTTGCGATTCTTTGTGACTGTGCGACTCATCGGTGCCGGCATCTTTCAAGACGTGGGAACTGATTGCCCACACCAAAACGGTGGCACCGCCGACTTGGATAGCTTTCCACTTGTCCATGTTGATAGGCCTCCTCTTGAGGGACTCAAGAGATAGCATTAATTACCTAATTTCAAACATTAGGATAAGGCGCATCTACGGTTTAACCTGATATTTTGTCAGGGGCCTTAGTATCGGCCTGAGTCTCACCTGTGATCCTTGCGCCGTCCCTCGCTTCCCTCTACAATACGCCTCCCTGGTGAGGCCGCCCTATGTCATTCAAGATTCGTCCCCTTTCGTCGACAGCACGCCGACTTCCCGTCGCCCTTGTGCTGTCGATCATCTGTCTCGTCGTGCCGGCATGGGCTGACTTTCAGGCTGGTATGGATGCCCATAACCGTGGAGATTACACCACAGCCTTGCGTGAGTGGCGCCCGCTCGCCGAGCAGGGAGATGCCCTCGCGCAGTACAACCTCGGCGTGCTGTATCGCAAAGGCCGAGGTGTGCCGCAGGACGATGTCCAAGCACGGCAGTGGTATGCCAAAGCTGCAGCACAGGGACTGGCCAAGGCGCAGTTCAACCTGGGGACGTTGTATTTTAACGGAGAGGGAGCCCTGAAAGACTATCAGCAGGCCCTGCGATGGTTCCGTCTGGCCGCAGACCAAGGAGAGGCGCTTGCTCAAACGAAAATGGCCATCATGTACGATGAGGGTCAAGGGGTGCCACATGATATCGTCCAGGCTTATAAGTGGTACAGCCTGGCGGCAACGAACGGAGATAAGCCAGCAAACGAACTCCGTAATACGATCGCCAACCAGATGACCCCTGCCCAGATCGCCGAGGCGCAGAAGCTGGCACAAGAGTGGAAGCCAAAGACCCCGTCAGCTCCTCGCTGAACCTCACGGCTCCGATACACTCCTGCCGATGAATATACGGATTTCCCCACGTCCAGCCTTGTGGTTTAACCATTCCCTTTCTACACTGGCCCTCCCTGCGAGGTCCCCATGCCCTTTTCGATTCGTTTCTTCCGCCGCTTCCCTCTGCACCGCGCCATCATGTACAACGCGTGTCCATTCTTCACGCTGCCGCTGACCTATGTTTTGAGTTTCGGGATACTGTTAACACTTCTGGTGAGTAGTGCACCCGCCTATGCGGAGTGGATGTCGCTTGGTGAAAGCGACGCTGGAACGACTGTCTATGCCGATTCAGCCACCATACGTCGCGAAGGGGACCGGGCAAAGATGTCGGTACTTTTCGATTTCAAGATAATACAAGCCAAGGCGGATGTCTCATATTTGTCGGCAAAGGCGCAAATGGAATATGATTGTGCCCAACAGCGCTTTGAGGGGCTTACGGTCCTGTATTTTTCGGACAATATGGGAAACGGTAAGTTGCTTGATCGCAGCTCAGGAAAAAACAAATGGCTACGAATTTCACCAGGCAGTCTTGACCACGCTCTGTGGAAACTTGCATGCGGCAAGAAGTGATCATGCAGTCGCATGTGCCCTCGATGTAGACAAGGTTACACAATGAGTAACCAAGACTCTAAACGCGAGAGCATGTCTATCGAGGAGGCCACCGCCATTGTGGAAATGCTCGAACGGTTGGGGCGGATGATTGAGATGGGATAACGGGTGGCGAACAGCATGATCACGCACGCATGAAGTGGACAGCGAGTTCTGAAGGGCATGAGCGAGCAAGCTTGGAGGGAGCTATTTCATTGGTGGCTTAGTTGATGCGGGAAGTTGTTGGAAACGAATCGGGAGCGCTTACGAGCTATAAAGGCACACCACACGCACAATAAGCCACCGAGCACCATGCTGGCTACAACCACACTAATGCTACCAACAACCCAAAACATGAATAGTTCGTATAGCATGGCGTGTGTCCTTCAATAGTTGTGTCAGGCGCCTCTCCGCTCTTGCCGCAGTCTCTGTCTATGTGAGCCTCCCGCATCTGTTTTCCTTGACTGCTACCGACCACCCCTCTCTGCATATAAGTACATCACGCCATCACGGCTGTGTCCAGCCCTACGGAAGTGCTGCAAGAGGCCCTACGGAAGCACTCCAACGTCACATCTATCACCGGCCAGACTGTTCCAACTACGTTGGGGACACCACATCCTATCTCGATTCTTCTCGGTGGCCGATTCGCCGTTTCAGTCATTTCATTCCGTTGAGTTTGTCGTGTGGGGTGCATACACTGAAACATTCCCGTAGGATAGCCGAGCGAGACGGGCCAAACGCTGTGAGAATCCAGTCTACCCATGTCGTGCCATTCTCGTATATCTCGCACGTCACGCGCCACGGTGCGTGGCCTGCAATGCTTTTCCTGCGATCGATTCCATGTTTGAACGATCTATCACGCCTCTCATTATAGTCGTGCTGTTGCTGGGGACGGTATTGGCTCTCCGCTCCCTCGATCCCCCTACGGCGACGCCGGTGCCTGCCTCATCGATGCCAGTACTTACTCCTGACAGAGTTCCGCTGGTCACGGGGGACGAACCGATCGCCGAGATTTTCATGAAAGCCGGCTGCGCGGTGTGCCACACCGTTCCGGGTGTTTCCGGGGCCGATGGTCGCGTTGGGCCGCCCCTCCTATTAGGGGCTACGGGGCCTACGCGATTGGCCGATCCGGCTTACCGGGGCCACGCGAAGACGGTGCGTGAGTATGTGATCGAGTCGGTCCTCGAACCGGGGCTGTTTGTCGTGCAGGGATATCCGTCCGGCACGATGCCGACTTGGTACGGCGCGAAACTTAGCGCTCTCGCGTTGGAGAGGATAGCGTCGTATCTTGAGCGGCAAGGGGGTACGGCGGCTCAGTAAGCGCGGTATTTTTTCAGGATTGGTGACGACGCGTTGATAGTGAAGGGGCTAGCGCTTGCGCAGAGGGGTTACATTTCCTGAGGCTCCCCCCTGGATCTTGAAGGCACCGGTCGTGGGGTCACCTGATTTCTTGTCGAGGAGGGCGTTGATCGCATCGTCCCCTCTAAGACCTTCGATCTTGATCTTGAGCCGGAGATTATTTGCGCTGTCGGCATTGATCAAGGCTTGTTCGAGCGAAATCCGTTCTGCTTTATACAGTTGGAACAGGACGTGGTCGAACGTCTGACAGCCTTCATCCACCCCCTGCTCCATCGCTTCTTTGAGTAAATCGACCTCGGCTTTCTTGATGAGGTCTTTAACGCGGGGGGTGTCGAGCATGATTTCCAGTGCCGGAGCCCGTTTCCCGTCCACGGATGGCACAAGCCGCTGTGAGATGATGGCGCGAAGATTGAGCGATAATTGGAGATAAATTTGTGCATGCCGCTCCACCGGGAAAAAATTCATGATGCGCTCGATGGCCTGGTTCGCATTGTTCGAGTGGAGGGTGGCGATGCAGAGGTGCCCGGTTTCCGCAAAGGTGATTGCGGCTTCCATCGTTTCCGTGTCCCGGACTTCGCCGATCAGGATCACATCCGGCGCCTGCCGCAGGGTATTCTTGAGTGCGTTTTGAAATGAGAGTGTATCGAAGCCGACTTCTCGCTGCGTGATGAGCGATCGCTTATGACTATGGACGAATTCAATCGGATCTTCCACGGTCACGATATGGCCGGGATGGGTGGAGTTGCGGTGATCAATCATGGCTGCGAGGGTGGTGGATTTTCCTGAACCGGTGGCTCCGACTACCAGCACCAACCCGCGTTTTGTCATGGCAATATCTTTCACAATCAGAGGCAAGCCCAGCTGCTCGACGGTCTGGATCTCGGCTTTGATATGTCGGAAGACTATGCCAACATTCCCTCGCTGCCGAAAAACATTGACTCGGAATCGACCGAGTTCCTTGTAGTAGAGGGCCAGGTTCATTTCCATTTTCTCCTCGAATTCCCCACGCTGCTGACCGCGCATCAGCGCGAGCGCAAGGGCTTCGAGTTGTTCGTTGGTAAACGGCGGCGCAGAGGTTTGTTGTGTCGAGCCGTGGACGCGATAGGCGGGTGCCGAGTCGACGGTCAAGTAGAGGTCTGAGGCTTCTTGATCCACCATGACTTTCAAGAGACTGCGGACATCCATCGCTACCCCCGTTTCCCTGCCAAATATTCTAGGCCGCGCCGCTTGTAGCGGTTCCAAACAGATTGGGATTCATGCTGCGCGATTGAGCTTCACTTTTCGTGACGACTCCACGGGTCGCTAGCTCGTACAGCGCCATGTCCATCGTTTGCATGCCGTCTTTCTGACTGGCCTGCATGATCCCTGGAATCTGGTGCAATTTGCCCTCTCGGATGAGGTTGCGGACCGCGGTCGTGGCGACCATAATTTCGAGAGCGGCGACACGCCCGCCTACTTTTTTCTTCAGCAGGGTCTGGGTGATGACTGCTTCCAAGGCTTCTGCGATCTGTGTGCGGATTTGGGACTGTTGGTTTGGGGGAAAAGCGTCGATGATGCGGTCGATGGTCTTCGGTGCGCTGGAGGTGTGGAGTGTACCAAAGACCAAGTGGCCAGTTTCTGCAGCAGTCAGCGCGAGTTGGATGGTTTCCAGGTCGCGCATTTCGCCTACGAGGATAATGTCCGGGTCTTCGCGGAGGGAGGCTCTCAGCGCATTCGCGAACGACAGGGTATGGACGCCCATCTCCCGCTGATTCACGAGGCATTTTTTTGATTTGTGGATAAATTCGATCGGATCTTCGATCGTGATGATGTGGCCTTCGAACGTGTTGTTCAAATAATCGACCATGGAGGCCAGCGTCGTCGATTTACCAGATCCGGTTGGGCCGGTGACAAGGATCAATCCTTTTTCTCGATCGCAGAGTTGTCGCACGATTGGCGGCAGGCCGAGCTTTTCCATCGGAATGATCTGGGTGGGAATGTTTCGGAAGACGGCGCCAAGCCCGCGGTTTTGGACGAAGACATTGACGCGGAATCTGGCGATGTCGCCTAGTTCAAAAGAAAAGTCACACTCATGTTTTTCCTCGAAATTCTTCCGCTGTGTATCGCTCATCATGTCATAGACCAGCGAGTGTGTTTCCTCCGTGGTCAGTGGGGGATGATCGAGTTTCTTGAGATCCCCGTTCATGCGGATCATCGGTGGCTCGCCGGCGCTGATGTGACAATCCGATGCGCCCTCCTTTGCCGTGAAGGTCAGGAGCTTCGAAATATCCATGAAGAGGACTCCTCGATAAGATAAGGATAGTGAGATGATGGCCTATCGGACATCCAGGCAACTTGAGTAAATCATGCCACAAGGTGATGGGAAAGCAAGGAAATAGCCGCAATCGGCTGCGAACATTCTTTGGTGGTTCAGTAGGAAGGGGGAAAGATTCGATCAGATCAGTCCCGTCGATTGCCCTGCGCGTTGAAATGCGGTGAGGGCGTGATCTATGTGTCCGGTGGTGTGTTCGGACGTCACAGTGACGCGGATGCGGCTGGTGGCGTCCGGAACGGTAGGAGGGCGAATCGCCGGTGCATACACGCCTTCTGCGAACAGGTGTTCGGCAAACAAGAGCGCGGTTTCGGCATTACCGACAAGGATCGGCATGATCGGGCTGACGCTGGGTGACAGGCTGAATCCCAATTGGGTTAATCCTGAAAACAACCGTTCACGGTTGGCCCACAATCGTGCGCGTCGTTCCGGCTCTCGTTGTATGATTCGTAACGCCATCATGGCGGCAGCAGCCGAACTCGGTGGGGGTGCCGTGGTGAAGATAAAGGAGCGGCTGGTGTTTATAAGATAACGGATCAATGCCGACGATCCAGCGAGGTAGGCGCCACTACTGCCGAAGGCTTTGCCTAAGGTTCCCATCTGAAACGGGATCTGTGTATCGAGGCCGAAGTGTTCGGCCGTTCCTCGCCCATGCGGTCCCATCACGCCAGTGCCGTGGGCGTCATCGATATAGAGGTCGGCCTCATAGGTCTGGGCTAATCGACTGAGTTCGGGCAACGGTGCGAGGTCTCCATCCATACTGAATAGGCCGTCGGTCACAATCAGGGTGCGTCGTGCCCGGCGCCTCTTGGCCAGAAGGGACTGGAGGTGGCCGGTATCGTTGTGGCGGTAAACTCGAAAATCAGCTGCGCTGAGACGGCAGCCGTCGATCAGGCTGGCATGGCACAAGCGATCGGCCAGGATCAATCCGCCTTGTTCGATCAATGCAGGGATGGTCCCAATGTTGGCAAGGTAGCCGGAGCTAAAAGTCAGTGCGGCTTCGGTTCCTTTGAACTGTGCCAGAGCGGACTCTAGGTCTTGATGCGGCGGCAACGAGCCTGAGATCAAACGAGCTGCCCCGGCCCCGGCGCCAAACCGTTGTGTCGCCTCGACGGAAGCCTGAATTACCTCTGGGTGCATGGCCAGGCCCAAGTAGTCGTTTGAAGCGAGCAAGAGAATTTGTCGTCCTGCCATCTCAACTATCGGCCCGACGCCGGAATGGAGCGGAGTAAGGCATCTGGTCAGATGCCGCGCAGCCGATTCATTGAGTCGCTTTTCAAACATGTGAAGTGGCCTGTCTTGCAAGATGGGAGGGCATGTGTTCTCCAAGAACCGAAAGGCAGATCTACATCATTGACAAAATCGTGATATCCTTAGTATAAGGCGCGCACACAATGTGAGGAAACAGACCCCGCCCTCTCCGACGAATCCATCCATGAGCTACCGTATCAAGGTTCCGGCTAAAACTCTTCCGGTCGATGAAGCCCACATGTTGAGCTGGCTTGACCATACGCTGCATAGGTCACAGGACTATCGACGCCCTGTGCTGGTCGGTCTGGGAGTGTTGGTGCTTGCGGCTGCCGTGGTCGGAGGAGTTTTTTATGTTGATCGCCAGGCTGCGCAGCATGCCCAAGATCTTGAACGTGAAGCGATACGTTTCTTGACGGCCCCTTCCGCCAATGATCCTCAAAAGGCTGATCATGCGCTCAAGGAAGCGATCGCTAGGTACCGACAAATTGTCGATCAATACCCACGAACTTCCACGGCACCACTCGCTTTGTATCATTTGGGAAATACGTTGGTCCAGGCCAATGACCTGAGTGCGGCTATTGAGGCCTATCAGCGATTTCTTCTGTTATACAGTTCGAATCCTTCAATGGCTGGGTTGGTGCAACAACGTCTGGCCTATGTGTATTTGCACAAGGGAGATAGAGATCAAGCCGTGAAGGCCCTCACCGGCATCTTGGAGACTCCCGGTACGTTGAATCGGGATCAGGCGCTATTTGAGTTGGCACGGCTTGAAGAGTCCCTATCGCGGCCCGATGGAGCATCGGCGCGCTATCAGGAGTTGATAAAGACCTATCCGAACTCTCCTTTCACCAGCGAGGCGACGATTCGAACCAAGATATTGGATACCAAGAAATCGCTGGAATCACAGCCTGCCTCGACATCAACGGCTCCGGCCATTGTCCCATCGAAGAAGAGTTCTCCATCTCCTCCGCCCTCAACAAGCAAGAAAACTCCCTAGACAGCCAGGCCTCTGCCTCTGTCGGTATCCCGGCTTTCGCTTGGTCCATTTTGTGGGTTAACGGAAAGGGGAATTGAGCTTACCGGCTGATAACAAGAAAGTCGCCCGGTCGAATTGTCGGGTTGGAGAGGCTATTCTTTGTCTTGAGCGTCTTCAGTGGGATGCGAAACCGTTTTGATACTTTCCCCAGCGTGTCTCCCACTTGGACTTTATACCAGCGAGAAGGCCCGGCGGTAACAAACTGAGCCTTTGCAGGAAGCTGTGGGAACTTGTAGGTCGGGATGCTGTCAAATAACTGTTCCACTTTCGCTTTCATTCCTACCGGAACCTTTAAGTGGTAGGTCTCATCACCCGGTGGTGTTGCGTCGCGCCGCAGCTCAGGATTTAAGAGCCGGAGCTCTTCATAGGGAATGCCGGTGACATTAGCGATCGCGCGAAAATGGACGGGTCGCGTGATGATCGCTTCATCAAATTGATGCGGTTCGGCAGATTCCTGAGTGAATCCGTATCGATCGGGATTCCTTGCGATAATGGTGGCGGCCATGAATCGTGGTACGTACTCTTTCGTCTCTCGCCGAATCAATCGGGTCTTTGAAATCTCGGAAAAGCTTTCGGCCCGGGCCTTGTGGAGGGCTCGCATCACCTTGCCTTCTCCAGCATTATAGGCTGCCATCGCAAGCGGCCAGGCGCCGAAGAGATCGTAGAGGTCGCGGAGGTAGCGTGCCGCAGCAACCGTTGATTTGATGGGGTCCCGACGTTCATCGACGTAATTGTCGACGCGAAGCCCGTAGACCTTGGCCGTACCCTTCATGAACTGCCAGGGGCCCGTGGCTTTGGCTCGCGAGTAGGCATAGGGGTTGAATCCGCTTTCCACCAGGGAGAGGTAGACCAGATCGCTGGGAAGGTCAAATTCCGTGAAGATCGTATCAACAAGGGGCCGATAGCGGCTTAGTCGGAAGAGCCATTCGCCGAAGCGACCATGGATGGCTGTATTGAAGTAGCGAATATGGGCCTGGACCGAGGAGTCCAGGACGATTGGAATATCATAGCTCGTATATTCCGTCTGATCTGCGGCACTTCGGGAAGGATCTTGCATCTGGGTTAGTTCGGCCGGGGGATTTAAAGCATCTGAAAAACGAACGGTCGCCGGTGAATTTCCTGCCGGGTTCAACTGTATGAGATCTTCAGTCCTCGGAACCCTGCTAGTCGTTGCTTTTGAAGGGCTGGAGGCTTCCGGTGGCAGGCCTTCGGTGTCGAGTGGGACCAGATTTGCGTCCGGGTCGTCTTCCTCCGTTGCGTTCTCGTCCTCAATTGTAGCGGTGGCTGCTGTAGTGGATTTTGAGGTGGTTGTAGCCTGCACTGCCATAGCAGGAACGGAGAAGCTGAACCACAGGCTGAGGAAGAGAGCCATCGGGAGGACGGCATGTCTTGGCCTGAGTAGCCTCATCAAAGAGCAGTGGCAGTCAATATTCTGGGGGAGCTTTGTCATGTTCGTAAGGCTAGACTAGCGTTGGACTGCGCTCGTGTCAAGGAATTGCCAATGCAATGGTGCCTCGCCATTGGGAGTACAGAGGCCGACGTTCCATGGTTTGCACACAATAGTGAGCGGAAACACTGACGGTATCGAAGGGTTACAACAGTATGAAAATACGCATATCTACAAGGTTCTTCGCCTTGACAGCTTTTGGGAGGCAATGGTATCGTCCCCCCGTCTCGCGTAAGACTTTTCACGTTCTATCCGGTAGGAGGATCAGTCGATGTTGAAGCAGTACTTGCTGGCTCCCGGCCCGACGCCTGTGCCACCAGAGGTGCTATTGGCCATGGCGCGGCCCATGTTCCATCATCGTGCCCCCGAGTTCGATAAGGTGTTCGCGGAGGTCCGCAATGGACTCAAGTGGCTGTTCCAAACAAAAAATAACGTGCTCATGCTGGCGGCCTCCGGAACCGGAGGCATGGAAGGGTCGGTGTCTAACTTTCTCTCTCCCGGCGACAAAGCTCTCACCATTAACGGAGGGAAGTTCGGGGAGCGATGGACCAAGCTCTGCAAGACATTCGGAGCTGAGGTAACAGAAATTAAAGTAGAATGGGGGCGGGCAGTCAATCCCCAAGCGGTGGCAGATGCGCTGAAAAAGAATCCGGGAATCAAGGCGGTGTATGTGCAAGCGAGTGAAACCTCCACCGGTGTGGCTCATGATATCAAGGCACTTGCGGAAGTTGTGAAGCCCTATGGCGAGACCATTCTTGTGGTGGATGCCATTACCGCCCTCGGCGTGTTCGACATCAAGACCGACGAGTGGGGAATTGATGTCGTGGTTACAGGGTCACAAAAGGCGCTGATGCTTCCACCTGGCCTGGCATTTGTCAGCGTGAGCGACAAAGCCTGGCAGTTGGCAGAGAAGGCGAAGAACACGGCGTTCTATTTCAATTTCAAGAAAGAGCAAGAGAATCAGCTGAAGGATCAGACAGCCTATACGCCGGCCGTGTCTCTCATTATCGGCTTGCAGGAAGTGCTGAAGATGATGAAGGCGGAAGGGCTTGAGGGGCTGTTCAGACGTCAAGCCTTGCTTGCGAAGGCCATGCGTGAAGGAATGCAGGGTGCCGGGCTCGCGCTGTTCCCCAAAGAATCACCCAGCGATGCTCTCACCGCCGTGTTAGCGCCGGAAGGTGTGGACGGGCAGGCTATTTACAAGAATCTGCGAGTCCAATACGGCATGACAGCGGCCGGCGGGCAAGACCATTTGAAGGGGAAGATCTTCCGGCTGTCCCACATGGGCTACATGGATCGATTCGATATCATCATGGCCGTGGCAGCGGTTGAAATGGTGCTCAAAGGGCTGGGGCATCCTGTGAAACTTGGTAGCGGCGTCGCAAAGGCGCAAGAAATTCTCATGGCATAGGGGTCTATCTCAAGACTCTGACGATAGGGCAGACACAATGGGCATGAAAATTCTCATCAGCGATAGCTTGTCGAAGCAGGGTGTGGAGCTGCTGGAAAAGGCCGGATTCACCGTGGTCGTGAAATCCAAGATGCCGAAGGAAGAGTTATTCAAGGAGATCAAGGACGCTGATGGGTTGATCGTGCGGTCCGGTACTAAGGTGACTGAGGAACTGATTGCAGCAGCTGAGAAATTGAAAGTCGTCGGGCGGGCCGGGTCAGGGCTGGACAATGTCGATACTCCTGCAGCCACCCGTCGCGGCATTGTGGTTATGAATACGCCCGGCGGTAACACGGTCACAACTGCCGAGCACACCATGTCGATGATCTGGGCGATGAGCCGTCGTATTCCCCAAGCTACTGCATCGGTAAAAGCAGGCAAGTGGGAAAAAGACAAATTCATGGGCGTCGAGCTCTACAATAAGGTGCTCGGCATCGTCGGCGCTGGGCAGATCGGCAGCTATCTCACCAAGCTGGCGCAGGGAATCGGCATGAGTGTGGTCGCCTACGATCCATATTTGTCCGAGGAGCGCGCGCAGAAGATGGGTGTCACCATGATGTCGCTGGACGAACTCTTCAAGCGGGCCGATATCATCTCTGTCCACACGCCCTTGACGCCTGAAACCAAGGGCCTCATCAATGCGCAATCGATCTCGACGATGAAGCCTGGGGTCATGATTGTCAATTGCGCCCGCGGCGGGATTATTCACGAGGGCGATCTGTTCGATGCGTTGAAGGTCAAACGCGTGGCGGCTGCCGCCTTCGACGTATTCGAAGAAGAGCCGGTGAAGGCCGATCATCCCCTGTTGACGTTGGATAATTTCATCTGTACCCCGCACATTGGAGCTCAGACGACCGAGGCGCAAGAAAATGTAGCCGTCGGCATCGCGGAGCAGATCGTCGACTACTTCACCAAGGGTATTGCCCGCGGGGCGGTCAATATTCCATCGGTCTCTCCGGAACTGCTGCCGAGACTTCAACCCTATCTGTCGTTAGCCGAGCAGCTTGGGAAGTTGCAAACGCAGCTATGTGAAGGCGGCCTTGAGCGTGTGACCGTCGAATACAGCGGAGAGGTGGCAAGTCTGTCCATTGCGCCGCTCACGATCGCCGTGTTGAAGGGACTGTTGAACCCGATTATGCAAGCTCCTGTGAATTACGTGAATGCGCCGATTGTCGCGAAGGAACGCGGAATAGAAGTGAAGGAAGTGAAGAGTTCCGATGCAGGCGATTTCACCAGCTTGATTCGTGTCCGAGTGGAGGCAGGGAAGAAATCGTACCAGGTGGCTGGCACGCTCTTTCACAAGAAAGATCCGCGTGTGGTGGAGATCGATCAGTTCAATGTTGAGGTGGTACCGGAAGGCCACATGCTTCTGATCCTTAACATCGACCGACCTGGGGTGATCGGGATGGTGGGGAAGGTGCTCGGCGACAACAAGATCAACATCGTCCGCATGCAATGCGCACTCGAGAAGCGGGGTGGGAACGCGATGCTCATCATTGGCTCCGATGCGGTCTTTCCTGACAAGGTGCTTGAGACGATCCAATCCAGCAAAGATATTCTCTCAGTCAAAGTCGCGGCCCTGTCCTAACCCCGCGCGCCATCCATCAGGTCAGCCATGGTATCCGTTCCTCCGAAGCCCAGCCCTTCTTCGGGACAGGTTCCGTCGTCCCGTGAGCGTTCGCTCGTCCCCGTGGGCATGGCGACGATTCTTCCTCATGCGGCGAAGCAGGTTCGCCGTCTTGAAGAGCAGTTGCTCGGTCAAGTTAACCAGTGGGGCTACGAGGAGATCATTCTTCCCACGTTCGAGTATCTCGACGTCCTGGCTCCGGGGCTTGAGCCTGAACTAATCGAGCACTGTTATCAATTCGTCGATCGGACAACTGGGCGGACGCTGATCCTCCGTCCGGATGCCACGGCGCAGATTGCCAGAACGGTGGCCATGGGGCTCACGGGTTCGGTGCTGCCGTTACGTCTTTCCTATCGAACGTCGGTGTTTCGCTATGAGCAGGAACATGCCGGGCGAGGTCGAGAAATTTTCCAGGTCGGAGCCGAGCTCATTGGGCTGGACGATGTCGCGAGCGACAGTGAAGTCATCGGTTTGATGATCGAGTGTCTCAGCACGATCGGTCTGCAGTCGTTTAAAGTGTCACTTGGACATGTGGGTTTTATTAAGGGACTTCTGATGCGATCTGGATTATCGGCGCAGGGGCAAAAGTTGGCTGAGCAGGCGGCTGCGCGAAAGGATCTGCCGAGACTTGAAGAGCTTCTTGCCGGCGAGCGTATCTCAAAGACTGCGGCGCGTGCCATTCGGGAAGCGCCTGAGTTGTACGGTCAAGAGGAAGTGCTGGCACGCGGCCGGGTTCTCGCGGCCGGTGATCCAGCGTTGACTGCTCCGCTCGAACGGCTTGCCCAGGTATATCAGCTGCTTTGTGCGGCTGGTTACCGGGAGTCACTGCTTCTGGATCTCGGGGAATTCCGCGGGTTCGACTATTATGATGGTGTCGTGTTTGACGTGTTTGCCGAAGGGATAGGGGCGGAGTTAGGCGGTGGCGGACGATACGATCACTTGATCGGCAGATTTGGCCGGCCATTGCCTTCAACCGGTTTTGGTTTGGATGTTGACCGGCTCTTCCGCACTGTGGAGTTCCCTGAGGAAGGATCGGTCTCGGCGCGAGTCGACTATCTTGTGGCTGCGCCACGCCGGGCCACTCGTCGATTGATGGAGGTCGCGGCGCAGTTGCGCAGGACTCGCTCCCGAGTTGTGCAGCAGACGATGAAGGGGAGTGACACAGCGCTGGTGTCTGCCGCGGTGTCGGCGGGGTTGGCTCAGCAGGCAGCGGCTGTGGTCGTGGTCGGCGCCCCAGGGATGGACCATGATGACGTGCTGGTGGTCGAGCCTCTTGCTGCTCACAGGCAGGGCAGCCGAACCGGCAATCTCAGCCGTCTTTCGAAGAAAGTGGGGCTTGCCGACCTGGTGGCCGCGGCTCGCCGGTCCCGGCGGCAGGTCAATGAACGATTATGAAATCCATGTCAGCCGCCGATCTGTCACAGCCAAAATTGCCTCCTCAGAATCTAGAGGCCGAACAATCGGTTCTCGGAGCCGTGCTTCTCGACAACAGCGCAATGGCCAAGGCGATGGAATTGCTGGTCGAAGAGAGCTTCTACCGCACGTCGCATCGGAAGATCTATCGGGCGATGCTCGAATTGTCGGACATTGGAGAAGTAATCGATCAGATTACGTTGACGGAACGGTTGAAGGCGCAGGGAGAAATTGAGGCCATCGGCGGTGCCGCCTATTTAGCGGAACTTGTGCAGAGCGTGGCCAGTTCCGCCAATGTTCGTTACCACTGCAAGATCGTGCGCGATAAGGCGCTGCTGCGGGAGCTGATCCATACCTCTACAGAAGTTCTCACGCGCGGGTACGAAGGCAGCTCATCTATCGACGACCTGCTTGACTTCGCTGAGCGGTCGGTCTTCGGCATCGTCCAGGGGAAGCTGGATCGGTCGTTCACCCCCATTAATTCCATCATTAAGGAAAGTCTCGATCTCGTCGACAAACTGTCAAAGCGAAAAGAACATATTACGGGTGTTCCCACCGGCTTTTACGACCTCGACGACATTACGGCGGGGCTCCAACCCTCTGACCTCGTGGTGATCGCAGGACGGCCCAGCATGGGAAAGACCAGCCTGGCGTTGGGCATGGCAGCCCATGCCGCCATCCACGCGGGAACCGTGGTCGGAATTTTTAGCCTGGAAATGTCAAAGCCGCAGATCGTCCTGCGTATGCTGAGTTCTGAAGCGCGAGTCGATTCACATGGTCTCCGAACCGGGAAGCTTCAGAAAGAGGATTGGTGGCGTCTTGCGGAAGCAGCGGGCCGGCTGGAACAAGCACCGATCTATATCGACGATACGGGAGGTATCACGGTGCAGCAGATGCGGGGTAAGGCTCGCAGGTTGAAAGCGGAGAAAGGGCTTAACCTATTGATTGTCGACTACCTCCAGCTGATGCAGGGGCGGAGCGATTCAGAATCCCGTCAGCAGGAAATTTCAGATATCTCCCGTTCGTTGAAGGCCTTGGCCAAGGAACTCAACGTACCGGTTGTCGCGCTGTCCCAGCTCAGCCGCGCAGTGGAAGCTCGCAAGCCGCCGATTCCCATGCTCGCCGACCTTCGTGAGAGTGGAGCCATAGAACAGGATGCAGACGTCGTCATGTTCATCTACCGTGAGGACGTGTATGACCAGAATTCCGAACGAAAAGGCATCGCCGATATTCTCGTGAGTAAACATCGCAACGGCCCGATCGGGAGAAAGGAACTCTTTTTCCACGACCGCTTCGCGAAGTTTGAGAGCCTCGACAATCGAGAAGTCGTTTGACCCTGTGTCATCCCACTCGTATAATCTTTCTGACCCCACAACTTCATCTAGGTCTACCAAGAGGATCGTTCGAGTGCGCACAACAAGCTTCATGCCGAGCCGAACGGCGAACAGCCGAGGTCTTACAGCGCACAGTGGAATGATGTGTGCGCTGATTTTCTTGGTGCTTGCAGCCTGCGCTGCCGGGCCACAGACGCCTGACAGGATACTCGCTTCTGCCGGTACGCCGAAGGCTGCGCCCTCGATGCCTCCCCCCGATGCCGCCGCGTCCTATCATTTCATGCTGGGGTATCAAGCCGAGCTTGCACAGGATATGGATCGTGCGATTCTGGAATATCAGGCTGCGCTGAAGGCGGATCCGGCGTCCCAGTCTGTGAAAGCCCGGCTGGCCGGTCTCTATTTTTCGCTGGGCGATATGCCCAATGCCATACGTTATGCGGACCAAGTGGCAGAGGGATCGAGCCAAGACAGTCAGCTACTCACGAAGATGGCAGGTATTTTAGCGAGTGCGGGGCAAGGAGAGCGTGCGGTGAAACTGTTGGATCGCGCGATCGATCTCGATCCAACTTCCGGTGATCCCTATTTCACTCAGGGTCTGTTGCTTCTGAGTCTGAAGCGGCAACCAGATGCGGAACGGGCTATTCGAGCCGGTTTGGCACGGGCCCCTCAATCTGCCGTCGGCCATTATCATTTGGGGCGGATGCTCCTCGATGCAGGGAAAGGGGAAGAGGCGGCGGCGAGTTTGGAGCAGGCGATTGCAGTCAATGCCTCGTTTGAACCGGCCTATCATGCGCTCGCCTCGATCTATGAATCGCGGCAGTCTCATGATCGAGCGATCGCCGTGCTACGGAAATATCTCCAGACGGTGAACCCGCGAAACCGAGATATCCGGCACCAGCTGGTTCGGCTCTATGTGAGCGCAAAGGATTTTCAGGGCGCCAGGAAAGAATTGAATGATTTGCTGGCGGAGGATCCTTCGGACCTCGATGCACAGCTGCGTTTGGCGCTTCTGTATGGGGAAGAGAAGGAATACCCCAAGGCTATCGATCAACTGACCCAGATCCTCAAGGCGCGTCCGACCGAACTCAAAATAAGAGATTACCTTGGATTTCTCTACGAGGAGTCCAAGGACACGAAGATGGCTATCGAGACCTATACGTTTAACGTGCAACTTGAGCCCTCCTTCTTCGAAGGACATCTGCATCTCGGTCTGTTGTACTATCGATTGAAGCAATTTCCTGAAGCTGTCACGCACCTGACTAAGGCCATCACGATTAATCCGAAACAGGCTGAAGCCCATATCGTGTTGGGATTGACGTATTTCCAGAAGGAACAATTCGACGATGCGGCAAAGGCTTTGGAAGAAGGTATCAGCCAGAACCCCAAGAGCGCCGATTTATACTTCAATCTTGGCACGGTCTACGACAAGCTCAATCGGTTCGATGATGTCGTTCGTGTCATGGAGATCGCGATCAAGCTGGATCCCCATCATGCCGATGCGCTCAACTATCTTGGGTATAGCTATGCAGAGCGGGGAGTCAAAATCGACCAAGCGCTTTCCTTGACCAAGCGAGCTGTCGCGCTCAAACCGAGTAATGGGTACTATATCGATAGCCTCGCATGGGCCTTGTTTAAATCCGGTTTGTTCGCTGAGGCCTTGACCGAGATAAAGCGCGCCGTTTCTCTCGCCGGGGATGACCCAGTGCTCTATGAGCATCTCGGGGATATATACGCCAAGCAGCGGAATCTCTCAGATGCCCGCGAGGCTTGGCTCCGTGCACTGGAACTCGACCCCTCCAATAGTAAGCTGATGGACCGATTCCGTGACCTGGGTATGGGCGACCCAACGCAGGAAGAGCGTATCCAACAGGCCAAGCAGCGTGTATCTGAGAAGATACGCACTCAGTAACCCATCCATTTATCTCATCCCTAACAGAAGTCCTGGGCTACCAATTTATCCCCTGCCCCAGCAGCGCTCTCAGCTACAGCCATCTCCCTGAGTCCTCTCCGCTGCACTTGCAAACCTGATTCGCCCAGTTACTTCACAGCAAATAATTGTTTTCACTGACTGTTTGTCTCATGCAAGTGGCGAAGTTCACCAATATCCCTTCTCCGTGGAAAGGGTCAGGGAAGATGCCTAGTCCCGTACAGTCGATGACAAATATTGGCAGATCGGAGAAAAAATGGAAGAGGTGACCTCCGCCTGGAACTGTTGCATTGCAGGTTAAGAGTCATAACTATTTGATATTTGGTGTGACTATGATTCTTATGGCCTGGCCCTGTACCGGGCATCGAATCTGCTTTAGCGCATAGGTAACAGAAATCAGGTGCTAGTTCCGATGAAGAAAGAAGCAAGGGTGTGCAAGGGGCGAAGTGAGTGAACCATCAACAAGGAGGCGGTACGATGTGTAAGCAGTTAAAGGGACAAAAGGGTTTTACTCTGATTGAGTTGATGATCGTGGTCGCGATCATCGGGATCTTGGCGGCCATCGCCATCCCGAACTTCTTGGCCTATCAGGCCAAGTCGAAGCAGTCTGAAGCCAAGGTCAGCCTTGGCGCGATCTTTACGTCGGTTGTCGCTTTCCAGGCCGAGTCGAATCCGACTACGTTCATGCCCGCGACTAATGTCCAAGAAATTGGTTGGGGGCCTTCCGGAAATCCACGCTATTCGTTCTGGTATTATGCAGCTGGTGCTGTGGCTAGAATGGCACCGTTGACGGGACCTCAAGCTGCCTCAGGTGGTTGTGACCCGACCTCGACTACAACCACCATTGCTCCCCTCGCAAGTGTAACGGGCTTCACCGCGACCGCAAAAGGGCAAATCGATCAAGATGCTGTTTGTGATGAATGGTCGATGAATGATGTTCGGAATTTGTTAAACAACCAGAGCGACGTGTAGGTTGTAACCTAACGCAACGCGTCAAACTTGGTGCGGTGACGCATCATTGACATCGGGATGGGGGAGAGGGGCCGTGATGGTCTCTCTCCCCTTGTCGTTTGGGAACAGAACGACAGAATATCTTGACAGGATCTGGGACAACTTCTACGTTTACATTGGCTCTGTCCTGGCTACTCCAGGAACAATAGCAAAGCGACTCTGCTCCAGTGTCAGCTGCAGCGAATGTCTTTGAGTTACAGCTTAGATGAATGAACATTGCGAGAACGAACAGTTCGTCAATACCAAAGCGGATGGGGGAGGCACCTCCAGTCCCATGTTGGATCTTGATCGAGGTCTTGTCATAGCACTGAAACGGTATGTACTTTCTTGGTCTCCCTCAGCTGCAGTTCTACTTCTCGGAAGCCTCATCATCTTCTCTCCCTTGATCGAAGGCGGGACGACGCACGCGCCTGTTTTGATTATGCGGCTGCTCCTTCTCGGAGCGCTTACTGTATGGACGATTCATCAGATGAAGGTGGGAGTAATTGTCCTCATGCAGAGCCGCCTTATTCCCGTCCTAGCGGTATTCTTGGGATGGGCCGGCTTCTCGTTGTGGTGGGCTCCCTACAAGAATCCAAGCATCCAATGGTTCGTCAGCCTTCTGCTGTATGCCGTATTGTTCGGTGTTGTCCTTCAGGGTATTCGGACGACCCGGCAAGTACGGCAAGTTGTCATGGTGTTGGTGGGAATGGGGCTTTGTGAAGGGATCCTGGGCATTGTTCAGTATGTCTGGCTTGGTGAAGCTAGGGCAAAGGGTACGTTCTTTAACCCGAACTTTTTTGCGACCTATGAAGTGGTGACGTTGGCGCTGACATTCGGATTGTTGAGTTATCAGAAGCTCAATGATCTCAATTGGACGAACAAGGCATTCCTTTGGTGCACTTCGGCGATTGCTTTTCTCGCGTTTGTAATGGCCCAATCCAGAGGGGCTGTATTCGCATTCCTCACCATGGCTCTACTCCTCGGGATCTACCGATTTGGGAAAATGGCCTTGGTCTTCTTGTTGGTTCTTGTGCTGGCAGGGCTCGTTTTCTCCAATCCGATTAAGCAGAGGGTCTTAGATGTGTCGGCGCATGATCCCTACGCATATACTCGGTTCGAGATATGGGAGAACTCACTTCATCGAGTCGCGGATCGTCCCTGGGGAATCGGGCTGGGGATGTATAAGTATTTGTCGTTTCAGTATCGATTCCCGATCGAGAATAGTATTGTCCAGTATGGTAAGAGGGCGGAGTCAGCCCACAATGAGTACCTCCAGATCGCCGTTGAACTTGGTATCGGAGGGCTTGCTCTCTTTCTCCTGGGAATTGGTGTATGGGGATGGGGTGTGAAAGATGTGATAGAGGGTTCATTGTCTTCGTGGGGGAAAGGGACGGTCGTTGGTCTGTCCGGAGGTGCCCTCGCCATTTTGGTGCATGCCGCTGGGGACTCCGTATTTCACGAGCCGGCGCTGGTCTTGATCCTAATTCTATGCGGAAGTCTCGTGTTGGTGATGAAGCGCATTGATAGTCCCAATCCTGTCCCTGTATGGAACATCCCGTTTCCACACCATCCGGCTCGAGTTGCCATAGTATGGCTCATGGCATCGGTGTCCGCTTTTCTTATTATTCAACCGGCGGCCGCATGGTTCGCCTATGAGCAAGCAAATGTTGCGTCGCAAAGCGGCCAGAGTGATCGCGCATGGGAGTGGTATCGTCGCGCGATTCTTATCGATCCAGGAACGACCGCATACCACGACGCATCCGCTCGGATGAACGTCGCGCAGTTTTATGCCTCTGGCGATCCACAGCGGCTCATTCAGGCTGTGGAGGACATGGCGATCTGTCAGGAATTGAACTCTTTGGATGGGAGGGTTCCGTTTCGTTTGGGAATGCTCTATCTGTTGCTCGCGGAGCGGGCTACATCCAATAAGCAGCGAGACGATCTTGTCGCTCATGCTGCGGGGTCTTACGAGGGAGCAATCAAGGTTGATCCGTTCTCACCGTTTAACTATCTAGAGCTAGGGAAAATTCGGTGGCGACAAGGACAATCTGAAGAAGCACAAGCCTTGCTCACGAAGGCCATTACGTACGAGCCGAATTTCTTGCCGGCCCGGGTTCTTCTTGCCAAGATTGCTGCACAAATTGGCAAGAGCGATATTGCTCAGTCGCAGTATGCGGCGATTGAGAGCGTTCAGAAACGATACAAGGGCCGAGCGGTAAACTCTCTTGAGTATAGATACCTAGATGTGAATTTCGATAATTACGATCAGCGGATGACGGAGTAGGGCTATCCTGTCATGATCTTGATAATTCGGCAGATGGCTCTGGCTGCGCTCGGACTCGCTTTCGTGGCGGGATCATACTTTCTGCATGTACGACTCGATCAGCTTCAGGAAGGTGTCCAGAAAATTCAACGGTTCATGTTCCTGCCTCAGGCCCAAGTCTTGAGGGTTGCCTCTTTGGGGTATCAAGGCGTAGTTGCCGACTTTCTTTGGATTCAAGCCATTCAGGCAATGGGCGAGAAGAAAACTACAGAAGAAGCTGGTCGCTGGATCTACAGAGTGTTAGATATCTTGACAACGCTTGATCCCAAGTTTGTACGTGCCTATGAAGCTGGGGGACTTGCGTTATGCACATTGGTGGTCTTGCCGGAGGAGAGCAATGCGCTGCTGGAAAAGGGCATGAAACACAATCCTGACGTCTGGCAGCTTCCCTTTTATTTGGGGATCAATTATTACTTCGAATTAGGAGATGATGCCAAGGCAGCCGAGTATGTTGCCAGGGCTGCTCGTCTTCCTGCAGCGCCGGCGTACCTCTCAGGACTCGCAGCTCGGTTGTACGTCTCGGCAAAGGCACCACAGAATGCGGTTGAGTTGATTGCCTCGCTATATGAACAGGCGGCGGATGGTGAGGTGCGACATGTTTTGGAGCAGCGGTTGAAGGAAGCGATCGTAGCGCGTGACCTCCAGGTGCTTGAAGAGGCAATCAGGCGATATCGAGACCGATATTCGAAGCATCCCGGCCAACTTGAAGACTTGGTCGCACAAGGGGTTCTGAATGCGCTCCCGCATGATCCGTTTGGCGGGCAGTATCTGTACGATCCCTCCACTCAGGTGGTGAGTAGCAGCTCAGTGAAGGAGAGAATGGCAATGAAAGGGAACAGACGGCAACGATGAAGCCGCTACGAATAAACGGTTTGACGAAAGAATATCGGATTGGGTTCGGCCGCCGATCCGTAATGGCTCTCGACCACCTGGACTTGGAAATAGAAGAGGGCGAAGTTTTCGGTTTTCTGGGACACAATGGAGCTGGAAAGACGACGACGATCAAACTTCTCATGGGGCTCGTCTATCCTACGTCCGGGGAAGCGTGGATCTTGGATCGTTCGATTCGTGATGTGGCCGTCAAGCAGTACATCGGGTTTCTTCCCGAATCTCCATTTTTCTATGAGTACCTTACAGCTGAAGAGTTTCTTGTCTTCTATGGCCAATTGTTCGGAATCGGAGGGTTGAAGCTTGCCAAGAAGATTGACGAGCTCTTGGAATTGGTTTCAATGACGGACGCCCGTCATCGTCCGCTGCGGAAATTCTCAAAGGGGATGCTCCAGCGGATCGGTATTGCTCAGGCGTTGATCAATGATCCCAGGCTGGTGATTCTTGATGAACCAATGTCCGGGTTAGATCCCATCGGCCGGCGGGATGTGCGAGATATCATCCTTCGTCTCAAGCACGAAGGAAAGACCATTTTTTTTAGTTCCCACATTCTTCCCGATGTGGAGATGATTTGCGATCGGATTGGTATCTTAGTCAAGGGGCGTCTTAAGGCAGTGGGAACAGTCCAGGAGCTTGCAGGGGCCTCATCGGTAAACTCCATCGAGCTTGTCGTGGAAGACGTTTCTGAATCCGTGCTTGCGGGAATACGGGATCTGGCTGCTACGGTGATGAGACGAGGCAATCAAATCTTGATCAAGCTGGATGATGAGGAAAGAGTCAATAGCTTGCTCGATCTGATTCTCAAGCAGAAGGGCCGAGTCGTCTCGTTGACCCCCCACAAGCGGTCGCTAGAAGATCTCTTTCTCACAGAGTCTGGAATGAATCGCACATGAAGCGAATCATTGTGATCGCTCTCAACACGTTCAAGGAGAATCTGCGAGACAAGATTCTCTATAACCTTGTCTTTTTTGCCTTGATGCTGATCGGCAGCTCCGTTCTCCTTGGCAGCTTGACGATGGGGGAACAGGCCAAGATTATGAAGGACCTGGGCTTGGCCAGTATTAACCTATTTGGCGTCTTGATTGCGATCTTTGTCGGAATTGGACTCGTCAGCAAGGAAATCGAAAAACGGACGATCTATACCATTATTGCCAAGCCTATTCCTCGGTATCAGTTCCTTCTTGGACGGTACTCGGGCCTTGGGCTGACGTTGTTCGTAAATACGGCAATCATGGCGGTGGGATTTGTCCTCGTCCTCCTGCTAGCCGGTGTCGGTCTGGATATGGGGCTCGCGAAAGCCATCGGACTGATTTTCCTCGAGCTCCTGCTGATTGTTGCCGTCGCAGTCATGTTATCGACCTTCACCACACCCACCTTGAGCGCGACCTTTACCTTGGCTATCTATGTGATTGGACACCTCACTGGGGACCTCCAGGCGCTGGGCGACAGGCTGGAGAATCCCTTGGTTAGCGGAGTGCTCAATGTCCTCTACTATGCTCTTCCAAACCTTGCCTACTTCAATATCAAGAGTGAGGCGGTGCATGGTATCCCTATTGCCTGGAGTTACCTTCTTATGGCCGTGAGCTACGGAGTGACCTATGCCGCATTCGTCATGGTAGCTGCCTGTATGATTTTTCAGCGCCGTGATTTCAAATGAGGGAATGGTGGAAAGAGTGGTCCGGTGGGCGGAGTGCAATTCCTCTATCCCCCTCTTGTGCTGGTTAGAGACCGACTATGGATGGATGGCCACGGCTCCCGCTATCTGAGTAAACAAGACAACTCCACATTTGCGGTTTCTGATTGTGTGTGAAGGGACAGTTATGGCGTTGCAGCCTGCTGCCTTCCGCAAGATGTCGAAATGATTTGCAAAGTCACCGAGTTCAGCGTCAAATCAATGGCTATGAACTGTATCTGGGTTGAGTCGGTCAATCTGTATCGAATGGCATTTGTTGTCACCTCTGTGCATATCGGAACTCGATACAGCCGTATTGGCGAGGGAGTGTAGGTATTCCTGTCCCTGTATACCATGCGAGGCAACCGGCCCTAAGACTGTAGAGTTGTTTGTCCTGCTCCGATTCGCTCAGCCTCGGCGCCACAAGATACTCAGGAAATGCAGCCAGGAATTTATGACGCAGTTGTGGTAATCGAATTGATGCTACAGAGTCAGAATTTCGTGACTCCTCCGGAAAAGTGCAAGCATGTTTTCAGGCGTCGTGAGGATGCAGAATGACAGGACATTTTGCTCGATTGTATGCCTATCGTGGGCTGCTCTGGAATCTCGCGCTGGCGGAACTTAAGGCGCGTCATCGACAGACGGCTTTGGGACTGCTTTGGGCTGTCGCACAGCCAATCTCCATGATGGTCGTAACCACAATTGTGTTCTCGGCTTTTGTCCGCGTCCAGGATGATGTGGTTCCATATGCAATTGTTGCATACGTGGGGCTATGGTCCTGGCTTCTGTTTGCCAATTCGCTGACGGCAAGCGTTGCGAGTATCGTGGCCAGCATGAATCTAGTGACGAAAGCCAATTTTCCGCGTGAGGTCATTCCACTCTCAAAGATCGTCGTCACAGGATTTGACTTTCTGATTGGTTTAGGATTTTTGCTGGTGTTGATGGGCCTGTACAAGATCCCCATTACTGTCAGCGTGTTAGCTGTCCCTTGTCTTGTTCTGATTCAGGGAGTCATGGTTGTGGGGATCATGCTGACCTGTTCGGCAATCTATGTTCTACACAGAGATCTAGGGGCGGTTCTCCCACTAGGGCTCCAAGTCTTGATGCTAGTAAGCCCCGTTCTTTACCCGGTCAGTCTGGTTCCTGAGCAGTACAAAGCAATCTATCTCATGAATCCCATGGCCACATTGATCGAAGCCTACCGAACAGCGATCTTATATGGCCATTTCCCCACGCTAGGCTCTCTCGGCGCCGTGCTGCTGGCTGCCGTTCTAATATTTGGTATGGGATATCGCTATTTTAAGTCTGTTGAGCAACGGTTTGCCGATGTTATGTGATGACTCCAAGAAGAATGATGTCGTCATAGAGTTCGACTGTGTGTCGAAAAGCTATGATCGGCGTGCCCCTTCGCTCCGACCGGCACTCCATCGCATGTTCACCAAGGTGACACAACGATGGTTTCCAGCCGGACCTCCTGAAGATTCATTGTTCTGGGCAGTCCGCGATCTCACTTTCAAGGTCAGGCAAGGAGAGACCATAGGCATTATAGGTGAGAATGGAGCAGGGAAGAGCACCATCCTGAAGCTCATGGATGGCATTACAAGTCCGACCCACGGCCGCGTGTTCACGAGGGGGCGGATTGCCAGTCTTATCGAGTTGGGGGCAGGGTTCAACCCTGATCTGACCGGACGAGAAAACATCATATTGAATGGAAGCGTGTTGGGGTTGAGTCAACCAGAAATCAAACGAAAGTTTGAGTACATAGTCGCCTTTTCCGGGCTTGAGAGGTTTCTCGACATTCCTGTGAAGTATTATTCATCGGGCATGTATGCAAAATTGGGCTTTGCCATTGCTGCTCATGTAGAAGCAGACATCATCCTCACCGATGAAATTTTGGCTGTGGGAGATGCGGCATTCCATCGTCAGTGTCACAAGAGGTTCCAAGAACTTCAGGCCTCCTCGACCATCATCCTCGTCTCGCATGATCTGCAAGCGATCAGAAAAGTGTGCACCCGTGCATTGTGGATTCGTGGTGGCCGTATCCAATTGGATTCTTCTCCGGACGAGGCAGTTGAAGCCTATTTGGAATCGGTTCAGCAAGACCGTGAAAAAGAATTGCGTGGCGGACGGCCTTGCAGTGCCGTTGAGGGCGTGATGTGTTGGGGGAGCGGGGAAATCGAGATCGAGTCCGTCACCACCCATGATGAGCAAGGGCGTGAAAAGTCAGTATTTCGGACCCGTGAAGATCTCGTCATCCGAATTCATTATCAAGTGAAGGGCCCGTTTCGAGACCCGGGATTCTGCATCCAACTCCACACAGATCAGGACGTCTGGGTTCATGGAACGAATACATTTGTAGACAGCATTCCCTGTGCCTTGGATGTCGACACAGGAATGGTTGAGATGCGCTATCCCCATATTCCCTTGTTGAGCGGAACGTATTGGATAATGGCCGGCGTCACCTCGTCAAATGATTGGGCGATTCCCTACGACGTCAAGATGAAGGCGCAGCGGTTTGAAGTGCTTACGGCTTCCGGGGAGGGCGGGATTATCGAGTGCGACCATATATGGACCATACCTGCGACTGGATTGACCAGGAGCGAACCACATGTGGGCTCGTCTCTTCAACGGATCCACAACAAGACAAGGATGAGTTGAGGCGTGGCAGAGTTCGTACGATGTACACAGGCTCAGCGCGAGATGCCGCCGTTTCACACGTCTCATTTTCAAGTCTTGTTGATTCAGACCGGATCACTGGAACGACTGATCGCTGCCGCCTATGCAGTGTGTGAGGTGTATCCCTCGGCATTGTGCGTCGGCTGGCTGCGAACTGAAGATCTGAAACAAGCAAGAGTCTCTGGGCTGTTTTCACATGTCGAAGTGATTCCCTCACGCATGGACCCGCCACGGGAATCCAATAGCGACCTCTGCATTCTTCCATTTGAAGATCGATTCGGGGCTGGATATTGGACTCTCAGGAATATCCCCCTACGATCGGGCATTCGGCGGATCGCTTCTTACGACAGATCAAGCCGGTTGCGGGAATTCTCAAGATACGGGTGGCGAGCGAACACAATCAGTGCCTGTTTTATCTTATATCCGGTGCTGATCTGTGTCAGGGCGATCCGGACGGTTTGGTACCACATTCGCAAGCATATCGACGTTGCTGTGCTGTTTGCGCTAGCGGGGTTTGCGTTTCTGGCTCGATGTATTTCGAACGTCTGCGGCAGAGGCAAGAGGATGGTGGCGACCGGAGACACTCCCGATAGCATCCAGCGAGTAGTTCTGTTTATTCCAAGCTTGGGAATGGGAGGAGCACAGCGACAGTTGCTGTCTTACTTGAGGCATATGGATCGAGGCCGCTGGCAACCGGAGATTGTGACTATCGATACGATGGACACATTTTTCGTGGCGGAGTTTGAGTCGCTTGGCGTCCCGGTGACATTTTTCACGTCGAAGTTCTGCCTCCACCACGTCGGGGTCGTGTGGCAACTGGTCCGCTATCTCCGTGGCCGTCAATGCGCCGTTCTGCATAGCTGGCTTCACTACGCCGTTGCGCTTGGCGCCATCGCGGGAGGGCTTGCCGGGGTGCCTGTCGTTGTCGGATCTCTTCGAAGTGAACGCCCTGGACGGTTCCCCTGGTTCTATCCGAAGTGGCAGAGGGCCATTGATGTTCTGACGGGGCCGTTGCAGACGACCATAATCGCAAACTCTCGGGCGGTTCAGGAAGACAATCGCCGATGGGCGCTTTTGCCCAAGCAGAAACTCATCACCATCTATAACGGAATTGGGACGGAAGGTCTCCAGAAGCTTGATGAGGTGCAAAGGAGGCAGCTTAAAGTAACGTTGCGATTACCGCCACACGAGGCTGTTGTCGGAATTGTCGGGCGGCTATCTCTAGAAAAAGACCATGCCACGTTTCTCGCAGCGGCGGAACGCGTGCTGCAAACGATAGATAAGGCAGTGTTTCTAATTGTGGGAGATGGGTCGTTGCGAATGTGGATTGACTCGGAAATCCGTCGGCGGGGGATGACGGGTCGTGTCCTTGTCCTCGGTGAGCGAAAGGATGCCACGCAGATTATGCAAATCTTGGATGTACTTGTTCTGACTTCGGTTAGCGAGGGGCTTCCCAATGTGTTGCTGGAAGGTGCGGCCTTAGGGGTTGCAGCCGTGACAACTGCCGCTGGCGGTGCAGCCGAAGTCGTCGTCGATGGAGAAACGGGATATGTCGTACCCTGCGGTGACTGGAGACAGGTAGGCGACCGGATCGTCGCCCTGCTGAAGAATCCTCAATTGCGGAAACTGTTCGGGGATGCGGCGCAACGACGCATGTGCGCTTGCTTTGAGCCAAATGCAATAGCGCGGATGATCGAAGACACATATGTATTCGAAGGGTCACGGCCCTGCAAGAGTTCGTCACTCACGAGAGGGGGAATAACATCATGAAGAGCTCGTTGCTTAAGATCGTTGTGTGTCCAACGTGTCAGATTGAGTTGAGTCTTACCGTCGATACTCAGGTTATGGACGAAATCGAAGAGGGTTCGCTGAGTTGTGGCCAATGCGGCACAGCCTACCCGATTCGCAATGGTGTCCCTCGGTTCGTTCCCACCGATGACTATGTGGGGAATTTTTCATTTGAATGGAATGTCCATCGAAAGACCCAAGTCGACTCTATTGCCGGGCACAATCAGTCGCACAATACATTTTTGGAGAAGACCGGGTTCAAGGAGGAGGAGTTAAAGGGGAAACTCGTTCTGGATGTCGGGTGCGGTACAGGGCGTTTCATGGAGGTAGCCGCAGGGTTTGGCGCCAATGTGGTGGGGATCGATCTCTCCTATGCCGTCGATGCAGCTTATGCCAATATGGGAAGTCGCCCCAATATTCATATCATCCAAGCGAATATCTTTCATCTCCCCTTTCGTCCAGAGACGTTTGACACCATCTACAGTATTGGCGTTTTGCACCATACGAGGAACACCCGGGAAGCCTTTCTCCAGCTTCCTCGGCTCTTGATAAAGAATGGGGCGATCGCCATTTGGGTATATGTGTGGGCGGGGGACTATTCAAAACGGTCAGATCGCATCAGAAGATGGACGGTTCACATACCTCAAAAGTTGCTGTACGCGTTGTGTGCCGCGTGGGTTCCTATTTACTACGTATTTTATAAGGTGTACGGGATCGGAAGATTTGTGCAATACATTCCTACCAGCAATCAAGGGAGGGGACTCGTATGGGACGTCCTCGATACGTTTGACTGGTATTCTCCCCTTTATCAGTGGAAGCACACTTCCCCGGAAGTGCGAAGATGGTTTGAGGAAGCTGGACTTGGAGAAGTGGTTGAGTTGTCCTTCCCTGTCTCGTTCCGGGGGGTAAAAGCGGGACGCAGAATAGGAATACATGAATCACCAAGAGCGGAAGGGCTGTTGTCCTCGGTCTAAGCGGTACTTTTTCGAATGGAATGACCGGGAAGAAGGAAAGGTCTGTCCTTCACGAGCGAGCTAGACCGCCATGCCGGCGATGGTCTGACGAATTCGGATATTGCAGGAGCAATCATCAGCACGCTCCCTTCCAAGCCTCTGTTGGATCAATGAGTTGGAAGAGACAGCATGCCCGTGAACTCCTGAGGTTTTTCGTTACTAAGGAACTGAGCGAACCTAGCTTATGTGTGGTATAGCGGGCCAGATTACATTTGACGACAGCCCTGTGAGTCGGCAACGCATCACGGCGATGGGTGCTTGTCTTCAACATCGTGGCCCGGATGATGCCGGCGTCTATATCCATGGCGGGGTCGGTCTGGCTCATCAGCGGTTGAGTGTCATGGACCTCAGCCCCGCCGGGCATCAACCGATGTCGAATGAGGATGGTACTGTCTGGATCGTCTTCAACGGAGAGATCTACAACTTTGAAGACCTCCGTGCCCGCCTAGGTGATCAACATGTATTTCGCTCACGAACAGACACGGAAGTCATTATTCACCTCTATGAGGAGTTTGGCCTCGATTGTGTTGCCATGCTGCGGGGCATGTTTGCATTTGCCATCTGGGACTCAAGGGCACGCCGCTTAGTCCTGGCCAGAGATCGGGTGGGGAAGAAGCCCCTCTATTACGCTGCAAATCAGGGGGGGCTGACATTCGGATCTGAATTGAAGGCCTTGCTGGTCGGTGTCCCACAACGAGAAATCGACCCGATCGGGTTGCACCATTATTTGACGTTCCAGTATGTGCCAACTCCTTGGTCTATTTTCCAAGGTGTCAGAAAGCTGAAGCCGGGCCACATGTTAGTCTGTGAAAACGGGGCGCTCACGGAACGTGCCTATTGGACTCTGTCGTATCAGAAAGCACATCCCGCTCGAAGCGAAGAGGAATATCAGGAAGAGTTTCTAGCTTTACTGCAAGAGGCCACGCGATTGCGCCTCGTCAGCGACGTTCCGCTGGGAGCATTTCTGAGCGGGGGGGTGGATTCGAGTGCGATCGTGGCGCTCATGAGTCAGCTCACGACAGGGCCGGTCAAGACGTTCTCCATCGGATTCAAAGAGGACGCGTTTAACGAATTGCCCTATGCACGGCAGGTGGCACAGCGATATGGCACCGAACACCATGAGTTCGTGGTCGAACCTTCGGCGATTGATATTCTTCCCACTTTGGCCCGTGTGTTTGATGAGCCGTTTGCGGATTCGTCGGCAATCCCCACGTATTATGTGTCACAGCTCAGTCGACAATTTGCCACGGTCGTGCTGAACGGGGATGGAGGAGATGAGCTACTCGGGGGCTATTCCCGCTATCATCACTTACCTGTCGATCGGTTTTTGTCCCATTTAAACAGGCTGTACACGCAAGAACAGGTTTTGGGTCTGATCCGGAAAATTCCAGCGCGGGGAGCACTGCTCGCGCGATTACGCAACAGGGCCGAGCGGCTGTGTCAACCGTTCAGCCATACCTACATGGGCAGGATCTGCTATTTTGGGCCAGAGGAAAAAGACGAGTTATACACAAAGAGCTTCAGAGACCAAGTCAAGAAGGACGACTCACTGGACCTCCTGACCGACTGGTTTAAACAGGTCAATGCATCGGATGTGCTCGATCAACTGCTCGGGGTGGATACGATGAGCTATCTCCCTGACGATTTGCTCGTCAAAGTTGATCGCGCCACAATGGCCCACGGGCTTGAGGCACGGTCTCCCTTCTTGGATCATCAACTCATCGAGTTCTGTGCCGCGTTGCCGGTCGAATACAAGATCCGACGGGGCGAGACCAAGTATCTGTTGAAAGCAGTCATGAAAGAGCGGCTGCCTGCGAGCATTCTTCAGCGACCGAAAATGGGGTTTGGAGTGCCTATCGACCAGTGGTTTAAAGGAGAGTGTAGAGCGATGGTTGAAGATACACTCTTGTCCTCTCGCAGCCTCCAGCGGGGTTACTTTGAGCCGGCAGCGATACGTCGTTTGGTTATGGAGCAACGACAGGGACGTGCAAGTTATGGCTCACGTGTGTATGCCCTCTTGATGTTGGAACTATGGCATCACGAGTATGTGGACCAGGCGGGCTGGGGGAGATTCAGCCAGGAGAAGACTCATGCGGTCGCATGATCGAACCAGTGAAATCGTTCTGATTTGCCCGAACTGTCGGGTTGAGTTGACCCATGGGACATCATACCTATGTGCTTTGTGCGGATCTGAATATCCTTTCCGCGGCGGAGTGCTCCGTATGCTTGGTCAGGTAAACGAGGAGGAACAGAAAACACGCGCCGCTTTCGAGTTCGAACATCGACAGTTTGAACGGGCACAATACCTTCGGATTCATCAGCGTCTCATCGAGGATTGGCTTCGCGACGTGCAGTTGCCCCCGGACTATTTTTCCGGTCGGATCGTTTTGGATGTGGGATGCGGGTCTGGCCGCTGGACCTATGCACTGGCCATGTTAGGCGCTCAAGTCATTGCGGTGGATTTCACTGATGCGGCCGTGGACATTACTCGTGAGGTAACGAAGAGTTTTTCGAATGTCGAGGTGATTCAAGCGAATCTCTTTCGTCTGCCCTTCAAACCGGGGCAGTTCGACTTTATTGTAAGTTGGGGGGTGCTGCACCATACGGCGAATACACACGCTGCGTTTCAGGCCATTGCACCCTTGGTTCGCCAAAATGGAACATTGCACGTCATGCTCTATGAGCGGAGAAGCCCGCTCAAAGTGGTCGGCACCGAGGCGCTTCGTAAGGTGCTACGGACGCTCTCGCCTGAACGGCGCTATCGGTTCTGTCGGCATTTGGTCCTCAAGAATAGACTCCTCTTTCACCTCTTGCGCGGATTCGTGGCCTGTGTTCCCGTACAGCACCTCACGGATACTTTTGATGTGGAAGCGGCCCAGTTTGGTCTCTATGACTGGTATTCCCCCCAATATAATCATCTTCACAGCATTGCAGAAATACAAAGATGGTTCGAGGAGGAGAGTTTCACCGACGTACAAACGACGACGCCGATCAAATACACGAACCGGCTGGATGTGTTCCGGTTCGGTGAATGCGGAGGGTCTATTAGTATGAGAGGCCAAAAGAGGCTGAATGAAAACTCTGCAATAAGAGAGCAGCAGGGGACTGCAGAACTTCGGAGGGTCGGATGAAAGCACATTTCTCAAGAGCGAGTCATGTAACAGGGCAGGTGCCCTTCAAGCAGGTGCGAAAGCAATCCTCTCCCCTGGCTATTCGGAAAAGTTACTTACCATTCGGGCAACCGAATTTCTCCGAGAAAGAAATCGCTGCAGTAACGAAGGTCTTGCGTTCCGGATGGGTCGGCATGGGAGCGGAAACGTTAGCGTTCGAGAAAGAACTTGCGGCGTTCCTGGACGTTCCGCACGTGGTGACGGTGAATTCTTGCACATCCGCGCTATTCCTCTCTCTCCTCATGGCGGGTGTGGGACCTGGCGATGAAGTAATCTGCCCGAGTATGACGTGGTGCAGCACTGCCAATGCCGCAATCTATCTTGGCGCCGTTCCCGTGTTTGCCGACATTGATGTCGAGACATGGAGCGTGACGCCTCAGGCTATACGGGAAAAGCTTACGACTAAAACAAAGGCCGTCGTCGTTGTGCATTTCGGCGGACTGGCTGTGGATGTAGAGGCCATTCGGGAGGTCGTTCCGGCCGGCGTCGAGATCATAGAAGATGCTGCGCATGCTTTCGGCAGCAGATTTGTGAATGGCCGATACGTGGGAACTTCCGGGAACCTCACGTGCTTCAGTTTTTATGCCAATAAGAATCTCTCGACGGGAGAAGGCGGAGCCGTCGCCCTGTACGATGATGAATGTGCCGACCGGATTCGATCTTTGCGACAACATGGTCTCCCGCTTGATGCATGGAAACGGTTTACGCATCCGCAGATATTGCTGACCAATGAGCTCCATCATCTTGGGTATAAGATGAATTATACGGATCTTCATGCTGCGATTGGCCGTGCACAGCTTTCCCGATTTCTCGAGATGGCCGCAATGCGAGCTCAGGTGGCTCAGTATTATGTCGATGCGCTCGGAGAGATGATTCCGGCGGTAAGATGGCAGAAAGGCTGTACAGATCCCTATCACGCCCGACATCTTTTCGTGGTACAACTGCCGCTTGATCGGCTGTCCGGCAGTCGAAACGATGTGGTGTTAGCCTTAAGGGCCAGAAATATTGGCGCGGCTATCCATTATGCGCCGTTGCATCGAATGCCACTGTATCGCGGTCAAAGCCAGCCTCCGGCACTGCCGTTCACAGACGCTGTTACCGAATCTGCCCTGACGCTTCCCATCAGTGCGAAAATGACGCTGAGAGATGCAGCCTATGTGGCCGGTCAGTTTATGTCGATATTGGAGGGGTATACCAAGACAGAAGTCTGAAGAGGGATACAGCTTCAGGCTGTAGTTGGAGATGCAGGATTATCGTCCTAAAGACTGACCTACCCGACTCAACAGTTGATCCGCGCGAGTCGATTCCCCCTGGTCATACTGGATCGATTTCAGTAACAGCTCGCCCTGTCCCGTCAAGACCACAGGGCCTTTCCCTGGTTGCACCTCAATAACGCGTCCCGGTATAGCTCCGACGTATCGGCGTGGGGATGGCATCAATTGGGCCGACCAGATGCGGAGTAGCCGCCCGTCGTGATAGGTGAATGCCCCAGGGTAGGGAACGGTGACTGCGCGAATCAAATTATGGATGTCACCCGCCGGTTTGGTCCAGTCGATTTCGTTGTCGGAGGGGTGCCGCTTGCAGGTATATGTCGCGTGCGCATGGTCTTGGGGCGTTGCCGATGACGTTCCTGTTATGAGCCGGGGGAGGTTGCGATCAAGAAGTTTCAAATAGGTCTGCGTGACCCTGTCAAGAACGGTCGCAATCGTTTCATCTTCACCGATAATAACGGGTTGTTGGTCGACGATGTCTCCGGTGTCGACGCCCTCCGCCATATGAATGAGCGTGGCCCCCGTCTGTTTCTCGCCGTTCACCATGGCCCACACGGTTGGTGAGAACCCTCGATACTCAGGCAAAAGTGAGTCGTGGAAAACGAATGCGCCGAGGCGAGCACGACGGTACAGTGTCGACGGAATCATGTAACGCCAGTTGACCGCAAACAGAAGATCGATAGATGTTGAATCCCAGAACGACTGAAGGGTCGGGGCCGTCAATGTACGGGCCTCAAAGAATTTCCCGCCGATAGAGGTTGTGAAGTCTCGGATACGATCACAGAATGGCGGTTCGCAGGCGACCTCTCTGAAGCTGAATACAACGAGCTCGCTTTCCGGTACCAGTTTGCACAGGTGTTCGAGAAAACGAAGACCACGATTTGTGGCGCAGCAAACGGCAATGCGCATTATGTCCTCGAAGCGTCCGTGATCTTGGTCTCTTGTCGGATGTTATAGGTGGGGCGATCCATCATCCGAAAGTGCAAGCGGGCCACGTATTCTCCGATGATCCCGATGGAAAACAGCTGGGCCCCTGAAAAGATGACAATGATCGAGGCAAGGAATGGAAATCCTGGAACGGGATTGCCGAGCCAGAAATATCTCACAACGACATAGCCAAGGATGCCTATTCCAAAGAGCGTCATCATAAAGCCCAACAGACTCGCCATTCGCAACGGCAACCCGCTGTAGCCGGTGATCATGTTGAAGGCATGGGCAAGGAGTCGCCCGACACTGTAATGAGAGGTGCCTGAGTGGCGGGGAGCATGGTGGACCGGAAGTGCAGAAATATGGGTTGTTCCCCAGGACAACAGGACATCGATGGAAACAGATGGGGCGCGATAATCGACAAAGCACTCGCGCAGCGATGTCCGCATCGCTCGGAATGCGCTGACGCTTCTCGCAGCGTGCACTCCAAGGGCAACTTGAAGCGCCATCTTGGCAACTTGTGATGCCAGGTTCCGCCATACGCCGTGCTGTTCTGCCACCGGTGTCCCATATACCACGTCATAGCCCTTGGCAATCTCAGTAAGAAGCTTGGGGATATCCTCAGGTGAATGCTGCAGATCATCGTCCATGGTGACAATTACGGCACCACGAGCGGCCCGGATTCCGCACAACAGAGCGTTGTGTTGTCCGTAGTTACGCGTGAAGCTGATCCCTCGAAGACTTTTATGTGTTCGGGTCAACTGGTCAATCGTGTTCCATGTGTCGTCCATGCTTCCGTCGTCAATCAGTAGGATTTCATAACGATGTGATGATGGGAGAAGCACCGCTTCCAGTCGCGAGACCAAAACAGGGAGGATGGCGTTGCTCTTGTATACCGGTATGACAACAGAAAGATCGAGGGAATAGGTGTTCTGTGCGTCCGTAGCCTGATGATCCGTGAGCATGGTGACCCCGGAGATATCAGGGAATGACGCGCGGGATCTGTTGATAGAGGGTCGCATCATCGTATGTTCCCGATTGCACGAAACCGGATTCTAATAGGTAATGAGCAAGAGTTGCTGAGGATGTAAGGGGGGAGAGGTTCCCTCCTTTTGGCGAACCATCTGATCGAAACAATAACACCTGCGAGACGTCTCGGTTTTTCAGGGCGGCTAGGTAAGCATCGTGTTGTAGGTTCTCCCATCCATATCCCAGCGGGAGGCCGATCGTTTTTGTCCGACATGCCCAGTGCACTTTGTTGTGACGGGCTGGAATGATGAGCAGAAATGAGTCTGGCTTCAATTTCGCACACAAGGCGGCGAGTTGCGGAGAAGAGGGGGCTGTCATGGCAGCCGAGGGAGCTGCGTCCGGTAGCCAGGAGAGCCCGAGAATGTCAGAACCTGTTCCTGGGACAAACACGAGCAAGACAATTAAAAGGGCGGTGATAGGAAGCATACGCTGCACAGGAGCCCAGTAAGCAATCACCGATCGTGAAGCGTCTAGGCCGACTTTAATGGCGTAGGACACGGCAAGGATAGCGCAGGGCAGAACAAGTAACCCGTAATGCAAGTATCCTCTTCTTGAGAACTGAAGGAGCCCGGCCAGAGTCGAAAAAGTTGTCACACCAAGAAGGCGCATGTCTATTAAAGAGGCTGCTTCTCGTGCCTTCGGGAGAGCCGCAACGGAAATCCATACAACCACGGCAAGGAGAAACACACTCGATAAGGGTTGCGCTGCTCCCCACAGCCCGCTGACGTGATCGAGCCAGACTCCCTGTGTTGTATAGCCCGCCGCAAAGGCAAGGCCCATTCGCACAGCAGCCCCCCCTCCACCATCCAGCCACATTGCGAGAACGAACGTCGCGGCGGTTCCGATCGCCACAACTGCGAAATCAACAAAACGATTCAGGAGGGATTGGTCTCGTTGTGAGGGAACAAAGATCAAGGCGGTCATGCCGAGCATGAGGAGGCCTGCCTGTTGTTTTACGAAGAGGCAGATCCCGCACGCAAGTGAGAGACACAATAGACCGGCTGTCTTATGCGAGTGTCGTTCGCAGAGATTCCAGAGGAGAAGTCCAATGAGGAACGGAACCGTTGCAATCGGCTCGGTAGACCCACTCAGACCTTCAAGGCGGTGCATGAAAACGAGATAGGCTGCTGAGCCTAAGAGACCGCCCCACCAAGACGTAACCGATGTCATGAGAATAATTCCCACCAACCCGGCGTTGGCTAACAAGATGCCTAAGTAGGCCCATTGAAGGCTGGGAAGTGCGCCGTCTGTTAGCCGAAAAACCGTTTCCCAGAAACGGTAGACGCCAGGAAAGTAGATATACCGAGCCCATGGTGCATAAGCGGGCCCATCGGCAAGGTCCCGTGCATTCAAGACGTAGAAGTAAAAGTCGACACCGCCGATCGACGGCTGCGAAGCCAGCAGAACGTTCACCGTTTGCCATACCAAGAGAAGCGCAATCCCACCAAACACATAAGGGGTGTACCGATGGAATGCGTTCGATGCGGTTCCCATCATCGCGGTTGCCATGGGTCTCGAATCCATAAAATTAACCATGCAATGGATTCCATCGGGTTGCAATCAAAAAGCAGTTTGTCGGGTGCGAGGGAACAGCTCCTGAATATTGTAGAAAACTAAGGGCAGCCATGCCGGCCCAAAGGAGACATCTCGTTGACAGGATATCCGAAACAAGAGATTCTGAGCTTGGGTGCACCTGATGTACTCATCATCGCTGACGGAGTGTACAGAAAAGGCGCGTGTTCCCGATTAGCTCTTGAGGTGAGGGGCCAGACGAAGGGGATGGTGCCCGTTGCATGTCCGTCGAAGAACTGACTGCGATGAATGATCTATCGGTCAAATCGGCTTAATCAGGGGGAATATTGGAATGGTCGGGGATTCGTCTGCTGCATCCGTCAAAGAGCCCTGTCGGCCACTGAAGGTCTGTTTTATTTCGCCGCTGGGGTATGGCTTATACAATCCTCAAAGCGATCTTCCTTTCGGCGGGGCTGAGGTTCAGTTTTTCTTGCTTGCCACTGCATTGGCGAACGATTCGGCCTATGACGTATCCGTTCTTACGACGGTAGATCATCACCCTGGTATTGAGTCCCAGGGTGGGGTGCGAGTGCACAAGCGTCTGGGGCGTCGCCGAATGGAACCGAAATCCCGGCAGAGTATCCTTGATCGTTTTCGGGAATTAACGGGCTATCTGTTGGCGTTTAGAGAGATGAGACAACAGTTCATCAACATCGATGCAGATATTTATTTGCATGCCGGAGCTGGAGTGGAAGTGGGTGCGTACGGGCTGATTTGTCGACTTCTCAGAAGGCGATTTCTCTTTTTTATAGCCTCATCCGCTGATTTGTGGGAGCCTTACGGGAAGGTCGAAGGCCCGCTTAAGTGGTTGTTTCCCCTGGGAGTTCGGTTGGCCCATGAAGTAGTCTGCCGATCTTCGGAACAACAAGATCGCTTGCACATGCAGTACGGCCGAACTGGTGTCCTGATTCGTACCGGTCATCCGCGCCCGCCAACGCGGGATGCTCCCAAATCCTATGTGTTGTGGGTCGGAAGAGGAAACCCACTCAAACGGCCTGAAATGTTTCTGGACTTGGTAGCACGAATGCCGCACCACCGGTTTGTCATGGTTGTCGCACATGAAGATGCGCATCTCGACCTTCTGCGGCATGTGAGGGCAAGGGCTGCGATGCTGAGCAACCTTGAGTTCTACGAGAATGTACCTTGGAGTAAGATCGACAACTACTTTGCCCGTGCACGAGTATTTGTCAACACATCGACGCATGAGGGATTCCCGAATACATTTGTGCAAGCAGCTTTGCACGGTGCGCCAGTGGTGTCATGGCGAGTTGATCCGGATCAGTTGCTCTCTTCCAGTCAGCTCGGACTCTGCGCAGGAGAGTCTTTTGATCGATTGGTCGAGTTGGTGCAAGGCCTGTGCGAATCAGAAGCTGGCTGGCATGCTCTGAGTCAAGAGGTGGAGCGTTACGCGTCGAGCCATCATATGCTTTCGGTATCTGTGGATGCCCTCAAGACATTACTCGGTTCCTTGATCTATCGGCCCATTCCTAAGCTGAATCAGGAACTGTCTGCATGACGACGCTGCGATTGTGTTTCATCGGCCCTGCAAATAACGTGACTTTTCGACGCTGGGCAGAGTGGTTTACCGCTCGTGGTCATGAGACGACGGTTTTGACTGTTGAGCCGACACAGGAAGCCCATCATTTTCGGCAGATAGACCTCAGCTGTAACTACGGAGGGCGAAAGGTTGGACGATTAGTATCAGCAGTCCGTTTGGCTTCTGTCATTCGCCGGCTATGCCCAGATGTTGTGCATGCCCATTACCTAAGAGGATTGGCATGGGGAGTTTCACTGATTCGGTTCTGTCCGATTGTGGTCACCCCTTGGGGCAGCGATGTGTTGGAGGAGCAGGGTGCCTTCAAAGAATGGTACAGCTGCGCCCTGACTAAGAAGGTGTTCGCCTCTGCCAATATTGTCGCGGTGCACTCGAACTATATGGAAGGTCGGATACGCACCTTGCTCCCGATAGGGGTGAGGGTGGTTCGGGTCGGATGGGGCATCAATCTCCAGGCCTTCAGGTCAGGCTTAGATGTCGAGACGCTTCGTCAACGATGGAATATCAGTTGGGACCAACCGATCATTTTCAGTCCTAGATTGGCACAGCCGTTTTATCGTCATGACCTCGTGATTCGCGCATTTTCTGTTATCCAGAAGGAGAATCCTCGTGTTGTGCTAGTGATCTCAGAGCAATTTCCAGACGTCGAATACCTATGCCAGCTGCGAGCATTGGTCTCCGATCTTAACCTGGATGACCATGTCCGGTTCATTGGCTCCATTCCTTACCCCGATATGCCGCTGTGGATGAATTTGGCTCATATCATGATCATGGTGCCACAATCTGATGGCATGCCGAATACACTCTGGGAGGCGATGGCTTGTGGTGCGCTGCCCGTGCTCAATCGATTACCGCAATATGCTGAAGTCATTGAGGACGGGATTAATGGCCTACTAGTAGAGCCTGAACCCGCGGACATTGCAAAGGTAATACTCCAGGCTTTAGCGAGCCCGGAGTTGAAAACGAAAGCCGAGCTTCGAAACCGGGAGCTTGTGCAGACGATGGCCGATCAGGATCAAGAGATGGCCCGAATGGAAGGCTGGTACGAGAGTCTCAGGGAAACATGGCCAGAGCGAGTGGCTGCTGGAGGGTGAGTTGTGTGTGGAATTGCAGGAATAGCACATTGTAGCAAGCAGCCGGTTGACGCAAGGCTGCTCGAAGTCATGCCCCAGTCTCTTGCGCATCGAGAGCCTGACGGAGAGGGCTATGATCGCTCACCCACCCCAGTTACAGAAAGCGTACAAGCGATATTGCGCTGGTGAACTCGAGATAGGAACAAGCATCTGGTGTTGTGTGACGTTGTAGTTATGGCATCAACAAATTTGGCCATTGCAAATGTGAAAAGCGGTATCAAGGAGCCGCTAGCTGAGAATCTTTCGGGTGAAGCTCTTCCTGCTCTTGAGTCAAAAGGCTACCCTCGCAAGGTAACAGTGTTCATAGTAACAGTTGGTCTTGATGTCGGGGGGACTGAAGGTCAACTCATGGAACTTGCCGACCACATCGATTCAGGGCGGTTTGTTGTGACGGTCGTTGCCTTGAAAGGTGAGGGAGCGATAGCGAGAAAAATGCGCAGTCGAGGGATCAGAGTGGTGACCCTGAATGGAACAGGCAGGATGGACGCTCGAGCGTTTCTTCGCTTCTTCTCACTCGTTCGCGCGGAGCAGCCTGATATCATTCATTCTTTTCTTCCACTAGCGAACTATGTCGGCATGATCGTCGGCTACATGCTGAGAGTCTCGGTCCTCGTCGCTTCCTATCGAGGTGTCGAGCAAGGGAGGAGAGGGTTTCATGTGTGGGTCGATCGGTTGGTAGTTCGATTGGCACAGGCAACAACTTGCTGCTCAGATGCCGTCCGCTGGTTTGCGATTCAGAGGTTTGGAGGAGAGAAGCCTAAGTATGTCACGATCTATAACGGGGTCGATGTTGAACGGTTCCGTTGCACCTCGACTATAACGAAGTCAGATCTGGGTTTGCGGGAAGGCAGAGCAACGATCGGGGTGGTATGTCGCCTAGATGAACCGACGAAAGGACTTGCAGTACTGCTGAAAGGAATAGCGCAACTCCATCAAATATCTAATATCCCGCCATTCCAGCTTCTTATGGTCGGCGATGGACCGTCAGCCAATGGCTTGCGTCAGCTCAGTGAGGAGCTGGGGCTAAACGAGATAGTCGTTTTTGCTGGTCTCCGGTGCGATGTTGAACAGATTCTTCCCCTGTTCGATCTCTTCGTGCTCCCGTCATTGAGTGAGGGGTTTGGAATTGCTCTTGTCGAAGCGATGGCTGCCGGCTGCCCTGTGGTGGCAACGGCGGTGGGGGGGATTCCAGAGGTCGTGCAAACAGGGCGTACGGGGGTGTTGGTTCCTGCTGGAGATTCCAACGCGCTCACAGATGCATTAGCCGATTTGCTCAAGGATCCATCCAAGGCCAGAGTTCTTGGAAGAGCAGGGCAGCGGTGGGTTTTCACGAAGTTTGCCGTCTCTACAATGGTGCATCATCATGAGAGTCTCTATGAACGGCTCTTGCAAGAAGCGGGTGTTTGTAACGGGCCGGCCACGAAGGCGATGGTTCGGGTATGATTCTTTTTGCACTGACATTCAGCCTGGCTTTGTTGCTCTCGCTTTATGGTGTTCCAATCGCTCGGAAGGCCGCGCTGAAATACGGCATTGTCGATGCACCGGATGGTTGCTTGAAGCATCAGAAGGAACCGGTTCCTTACTTCGGAGGGTTGGCCATCTATCTCGCTTTTCTTATGAGTTTGGCCTTCACCTTTGAGTTTCGTCAAGACGTGCTCGGAATTATTCTAGGTGGAACAATCGTCGTGATGCTCGGTCTGATCGACGATTTTGGCGTGTTGACGCCATGGACAAAGCTTATCGGCCAACTCCTCGCTGTGTTCGTTTTGATCAAGAGCGGCATCAGAATTGAGATTGCAGCTTTTCCTGAATGGCTTGATCTGGCACTGACAGTATTTTGGATGGTAGGCCTGATTAACGCGTTCAACCTGCTCGATATCATGGACGGTCTCTCAGCCGGGGTAGGGGCGGTCAGCGCGAGTTGCCTGCTTGTCGTGGCCTTGCTGCAAGGAGATCAAACGATTGCCGTTATGCTTGTCGCGTTGCTTGGAAGCCTGCTGGGATTTCTTAAGTACAACTGGCATCCTGCACGGATTTACATGGGAGATACGGGGGCCATGTTCATCGGTCTGCTGCTGGGAGCGATGACCATGATAGAGCAATATCCCAGCGACCATCCCCTCTCGCTCCTCACCCCGGTGCTTATTGTAGGGATTCCGATTTTCGATACGCTGTTTGTGATGTACATTCGTTATCGGCGTGGACTGCCCATCTTTTGGGGGAGCCCAGATCACATTGCCATTCGCCTGCGCCATTGGGGGCTGTCAGTGCCGCAGATCGTAGTCACGAGTTATGTAGCAACAGGGATCGTGGGAGTGATTGGCCTTGCGATGTTGTCAGTCAGCTTGGAAGTGGGGTGGATACTCTGCGCTGGGACAGTTGGCACGCTCTTGCTCGCCACGATGATGTTGAAGAAGGTGGATGTCCGCCGGCCTGAGCAAGTTGGCATCGCACCCACACAAAGCGGAGGAAGAAAGGCCGCATGATCCTCATCGTCGGCGCCGGCTTAGCCGGTCTCAGTACTGCCTATCATCTTTCCGGACTTCCCTATCGTCTCTATGAGCGGGAGCAGGAGGTCGGTGGCCTATGCCGTTCGTACAAAAAGGACGGCTTTACCTTCGACTACACCGGGCATCTGCTTCATTTCCGCCAAGCGGAGATCAAAGCCTTGGTGGAAAAGCTCTTGGAAGGGAAGCTCCAGAAACATGCTCGTCAATCGTTCATCTACTCCCACCGGACTTATACGGAGTATCCATTTCAGGTCAATACATTCGGCCTTCCGCCCGAAGTGGTGCGGGAATGTTTGATGGGGTTTATCGCGACGCTCACGAATCAGCACGCCGGCCCTCCGCCCAAGGATCGATCATTCAAACAGTGGATTCTCGATAATCTCGGTGAAGGCATGGCCAAGCACTTCATGGTGCCGTTCAATGAAAAACTTTGGCAAGTCTCGCTGGAGGAACTGACATCAGATTGGGTATCGTGGCTGGTGCCGAAACCGGAGCTTAAGGACGTAGTCAACGGCGCCTTGGGTATCAAAGACAAAGCCTTCGGCTATAACCCGTCATTTCTTTATCCTGCGAACGACGGTATCAAAGTGCTTCCAGAATCGTTCGTGCCCGGTATCGACGGCATTACCCATGGCGCGGAACTTGTTGAAGTGGATACCAAGCGCCGTCGTGCTATTTTTCGCGATCATACGAAGGGTGGAACGAGAGAGGAACGATATGAGTCGTTAGTTTCCACCATCCCGATTCCTGAGCTGGTCCGTCGCTGTCTTGATTTCCCCGCTCCTTTGAAGGATGCGGCGGCTGCGTTACGTTGGGTCTCAGTCTACAACATTAATTTAGGGGTTGGCCGCGAGCAGGTCTCGGATAAACATTGGATCTATTTCCCTGAGGTGGAGTATCCCTTCTACCGCGCGGGATTTCCCATGAACTTCTCTCCTTCATTAGGCCGCCCTGGGTGCAGTTCGATGTATGTAGAGATGTCGCACAAGCCGACGGAGCATCAGTCTGCGGAGCAGTTGATCGACCGGGCACGTACCGGCCTGGAACAGGCCGGTATCCTTCGCCAGGACGATGAGCTGGTGGTATCGGACGTCAAAGACCTTCATTATGCCTATGTCTATTTCGATCACCATCGTGCGAAGGCGATACCGGCCATCCTCGCCGAACTTGAGCGCCGGGGAATCTATTCTGTCGGTCGCTACGGTCGCTGGGAACATACCTCAATGGAAGATGCCATTGGGCAAGGGAAGCAACTTGCTGAGCGTCTGAGAGCTCACTACTCGCATAAAGCCTCAGCCTGAGTAGGAATGTGCGTGCATACTGTTTGTCACATCATCACGAGACTTGAGTTGGGTGGAGCGCAGCAGAATACGCTCTTCACAGTCTCCCATCTGAACGAAACGAAATTTCACCGGGTACTGGTGACAGGAGAATCCGGAATTCTCGATCACGAAGCGAAAACCCTTCCGAACGTGAACGTGTTTCAAGTCCCTTCGATGGTGCGTCAGATTCACCCGATTAAAGATGGCTATACACTGTGGAAGCTTACGGCATTGTTAAAACAGCTACAGCCCACTATTGTCCACACCCATAGCTCGAAAGCCGGTATCCTTGGTCGCTTGGCTGCTCGGCTTGCGAAAGTTCCTATTGTCATTCATTCGATTCATGGTTTTGGATTTACATCGCATCAACACCCACTGCACCGGCAGGTGTTAGTATCGGCAGAGCGTCTTGCCTCTCGATGGACCACTCGATTTTTCGCTGTCTCTGAGGCCAATCGTCAGCAAGGTATCCTGAGGCGACTCTTTTCTGCCGACAAATGTGTGGTAATACGAAGTGGGGTAGATTTGGAGGCGTTGAACTCCACGCAGGTTGATGTTTCAAGGAAAAAGCGCGAGCTAGGCCTCGACCCGGAGCGACCGGTCGTCGGAACCATTGGGCCGCTCAAACGGCAAAAGGCTCCGTTAGATTTCGTTCGCATGGCGTCTCGTGTCGCTCGGGCAAGGCCAGATGTCCAATTTGTCATGGTTGGGGATGGTGAATTACGATCCGAGGTCGAGGCGGAACTTAAGGCCTGTGGACTCGTCTCTTCGGTGCATCTACTTGGATGGCGGCGTGATGTAGCGGAAATTCTTCGATGCTTGGATGTGTTTGCCTTGACATCGTTGTGGGAAGGATTGCCCCGAGTCTATCTGGAAGCACTCGCAAGCGGAGTGCCCATTGTCGGGACTAGGGTGGATGGCGCGGATGAAGTAATACGGGATGGGGTAAACGGGTACCTGCTTAACCCGGGCGATGTGGAGGGGTTGTCTGTTCGGGTGCTCCACATCTTATCGAACCCAGGAGAGCTTACGCAGAATAAGCACTCGCTTTTAGCGAGAGAATTTGATATCTGGGAGATGGTTCGGCGGCAGGAAGTGGAGTACCAGAAGCTTATCGATTCTCTATCCAGTCGTGCTGTGGCATAGGAGATGATTGACATGCAAGTCCCACTATTAGATCTCAAAGCCCAATATCGTGGCATCAAGGCGGAAGTGATGCTGGCCATAGAGGCTGTCTGCGACGAGCAGGGGTTTGTGCTCGGGCCTCGCCTCACGGCTTTTGAGGAGGCGACGGCGCAGTATATCGGTAGCCGCTATGCGATCGGTTGCGCCTCCGGAAGCGATGCCCTATTGCTTTCCCTTATGGCTATGGGAGTGAAGGCCGGCGATGAGGTCATCACGATTCCGTTCACGTTTTTTGCCACAGCAGGCGCGGTTTCACGGTTGGGTGCAAAGCCGGTGTTTGTGGATATTCAGCCGGATACGTTCAATATCGACCCGGCACTCATGGAACGAGCGATCACGCCTCGTACGAAAGCGATCATTCCCGTCCATCTTTTCGGGCAATGTGCGGATATGGCTGCGATCAACGAGATTGCAAAGCGGAAGAAGATGTTCGTCATCGAGGATGCCTGCCAAGCGATTGGGGCCAGCCAGGCAAACAAACGTGCGGGGATACTTGGAGACACCGGGTGTTTTAGCTTTTTCCCCAGCAAGAATTTGGGCGGGTTTGGGGACGGGGGGCTCATCACGACCAACGACAAAGCCCTCGCCGACTCCATGGCCATGCTCCGTGTTCATGGGAGCCAGGTCCGTTATCTCCACGAGGCAATAGGATTCAACAGCCGATTGGATGCACTCCAGGCCGCCGTGCTCCAGGTCAAATTAAAGTATCTTGACCAGTGGACTGAGGGACGTCGACGGAATGCTGAACGGTATCGGCAGTTGTTCGCCCAGACGAAACATGCGGACCGCGTGACGTTGCCGCCAACGGCGCCTGGAAATTTCCATGTCTATAACCAATTCACTGTGCGAGTACCGAAGCGTGACGAGTTGCGCACCTTCCTCAAAGAGAAGGGAGTCGGCACGGAAGTGTATTATCCTCTCCCCATGCATCTTCAGAATTGCTATCGCGATTTAGGGCATCAGAAGGGATCCTTTCCCCTGTCAGAGGGGGCAGCTGAAGAGGTGATGTCTCTCCCCATCTATCCGGAATTGACAGAGGCACAGCAGTCCTACGTCGTCGAGATGATTGCGGACTTTTATCGGCGCGGCTAGCAGGATTTCGAGAAAAATCGCGCGCGCGTAACATGCGAGAACGGCGCGACCCGAAGTTCGAAGCTCCGGGTTCGAAGTTCAGGAAACCTCGAACTTCGGACCTCGAACCGTTGTCTGTCTCGCCCGTTCCACCAGTCTCACTCGGTTATTCTGCCGGAAAAAAGGAGGCCATGATGAGATCGCTAACCTGGGGAACCCTGTTCCTGCTTTCCTTGATATGGAGCAATGTGGCTTCCGGCAAGGAGTTGTCCCCCCGTGAGATTTACGAACAAGCCTCCCCGGCCGTGGTGATGGTGATGGGGCATGCCGATGGCGGCAGGAAAGGGAGTGGCGGAACCGGTTCGATCATTCAGTCGGACGGACTGGTGCTCACCAATGCCCATGTGGTAATCGAAGAGCAGACCGGGAAACCATTCGCTCGCCTATCTGTCTTTCTCAAGCCGGCCCGAGTCACGGGAGAGTCAAAGAGCGATCTCTCCCGGATGGTCCGCGCCAAGGTTCTGGCCTATTCACAGCCATTGGATCTTGCCTTGTTGAAGCTCGATGGTGTGGCTGAGCCGCTGCCTGTCGTCGATGTGAGTGAGTCAGGTCAGGCCAGGGTTGGGGATCGAGTGGTGGCCATCGGCCATCCAGAACAGGGGGGGCTGTGGACTCTCACCACCGGGGTGATCAGCGCCGAGGTCGATAATTTCAACGGGGTTAAGGGCAAGCATGTCTTTCAAACTGAGACTGGAATAAATCGTGGCAACTCCGGTGGCCCGTTGCTCGACGGCGAGGGACATATGGTCGGCGTTAACACGGCGATTGCCCGCGTGGCCTCGGATGGCCTTCCGATCATGAGCATCAGCTTTTCACTGAAGTCGAGTGTTGCGACACAATGGTTGCGTGAGCAAGGCGTGGGGGCAGAGAGACAGGGAGGGG